>FPHC01000026.1_pt1 | contig 51858 bp, 49 predicted proteins | sample 1057211 | NCBI WGS metagenome assembly FPHC01 (sample SAMEA4473313, study PRJEB15554) | hydrothermal vent metagenome | biome: marine basaltic hydrothermal vent biome; feature: marine hydrothermal vent; material: water | place: Pacific Ocean | collected 2011-06-14/2011-07-23 | depth 1199 m
AAATATCTCAGTAGTAAAAATCTACATATAATCAAACAGTGGCAAAAGGAAGCTACCTTTAGTGAAGCAACAGAGTATGTTGCTTCAATGATATATGATGATGCCATAAGAATGCTAGAGTTGCAAGCAAAAATAAAAGAACTCCACAATGAGATATCACTACTCAATGAAAACTCAAAAATAGCAAAAGTTATCCAGACAATACCAGGATTTGCTACTATTACAGCTGGTGAGTTAGCAGGTGAGATAGGTACTATATCTAGATTCAAAAGTGAAGCCTCTTTGGCTCTATATCTAGGTATGACAAATCTTAATAATAGCTCTGGAAAACAAGTAGGGACAAAAAGAAATATATCTAGAAAAAAAGATATCAGAGGGTAAAAAATATCAACAAGCTATACGCTCTTTAGGTAGAAACCTAGTAAGGGTTATTTGGAAAATGATACAAGAGGACAGAAGTTATGAAATAAGAGAGAGAAATAGAGGAGAATTATAGCTTTTTAATGAAACTTTCAGGAGGAATGTTCAGGTGACAACAACGACACTTCTCTTACCCCTTTTGATTACCCCATAGACTGCCTGTTGTGATATGCTCAACACTTTAGCTATCATATGTTGGGAGTATCCCTTTTACTCCGATCTCATCGCACAAATAGTGGTCTACTTGTACGACATGGTCATACCTGCTATGGAGAATGATAAGCGGAATGCTTCGTTGTGCCTGACTTTAAGCAGCTGGATGGCTTGATGGCAATGGTAGTTGCAGTACTACCTTGTTCTAGCCGATATCGCACCTAACAAAGAGGTAAGCTAAAACTCAAATCTAGCCTCTTTTAGTATGATAAATTTACTAGCACTATCACCCTCGTCCAATCCAAGTTTTTTGGCTGCTTTTGGATTGGCTAAGTAGTATCCAAACTCTACTCTCACTCTATCTCCATCCTCTATAGCGGTTTTGTATTTGACGACTCTAGTCTCTAGTGCTTTGATAGTCGTATCGGATATGACACTATCTGCTACCCAAGGCATAGCAGGCTTGCCATCTTTGCCTATGACTCTGGCAAATGAGTGGGTCTCTAGTGCTATATCTTTACCACCTCTCTGTATAGTTACTCTAAGTTGATTGAGTCTTAGTGGTTGTGGGAATAGTGTATGGGTAGCTTCGTTTTTGATAGCTATACTAAAGCCGTCACTACCTCTTTTTATAGATAGCTTGATATATTTAGATAGGATTTTGGGTGTGATGCCATGTATAGTCACTCCATGGTATGCATGTGTTGCACTCTGTTTTTGATTGGCCAAAGGACCTTTGACTTTAGGCATATGGCAACTTATACAGCTCTCTTTGGACTCTCCCTGCTTCACCCCTAAATCGCACACTACAAAACCTTTTCCATTTTGCTTGTGTGAATGACACCCCATACATGAGTTGCCATTGTAGTAGTTTTCGTTTGTATAGTCTATCTTGTGATATGGTGAGCCTGAACCTATCTTGATAAGTCCAAAGAGGTAGCTTTTTTCATGGAACGAGACCTTTTTGCCTCTCTTCTCTTTATCATTTGAGTAGATATACTTCTCTTTTTTGGTATATATATTTTTGTTTGATTTTTCATGCTTCTCTATGCTCTCTATCTGATGACAGGCTAGGCAAGATATAGGCTCCGTCTTTTGTATCTCATTGTTACTTAGTTTTGTTTCACCATTGATGAGCTTGTGATCTGATGGTGTATGACACTTTGCACAATTGTAGTTGCCTTTTGCTTTTGCTGGGTGCTTATCCCATACAGCTTTGTGGACACTATCTCTATAGATTGACGATCTGCTGTGTGCAGATTGTTCATACTCTTGGTATATGATAGGGTGGCAAGTTTTGCATACACTATTTTCAAGTTTTGCATGCAGATTTGCAGTCGCAATCAAAGCGACTAGAAACAGTAGACTCTTTTTCATTGTGGTATTCCTTTTAAATATTTGGTAAGATTATAATCAAAATAAGTTTCATTTTAGATAACCTAGATCATTTTTATATAAAAATCACTCTTGATATATTAGCTCTCTTTTGAGAGAATACTATAGACCTCTTGAGTTGTATCGGCATTTAGTACCTCATCGGCTAAGAGTTTAGACTCCGTGTATGATCTCTCTCTCACCTTCGCTTTGATATGCGGTACCATAGATATAGGTAGGCTCAACTCATCTATACCCATCCCTACTAGTAGAGAAGTGGCTAGAGGATTTGATGCCAATGCTCCACATACTCCTACTTTGATACCTTCATTTCGTGCAGCATCTATAGTCATCTTGATAAGTCTAAGTAGAGATGGATCTAGGGCATCAGCTTTTTTGGATAGCTTGGCATTCCCTCTATCCATAGCTAATGTGTATTGCGTGAGGTCATTTGTGCCTATGGAGAAGAAATCCACCTCTTTAGCAAAAATATCTGCCAATATAGCTACTGATGGCACCTCTACCATGATGCCAATAGGTATATAATCTACAGAGAGTCTACTCCTCTCCTCTTCTACTATGGCTTTGAGCTCTCTGAACTCATCTATAGTGCTGACCATTGGAAACATGATAGATATCTCACCATGCTCGCTTGCACGCAGTATAGCACGGATTTGTATCTTTAGAAGCTCTAAATTTTCTAGCCCTACACGAACCCCTCTCATACCCAAAAAGGGATTCTCCTCTTTGGGAAGAGAGAGATAAGATATAGGCTTATCCCCACCTACATCTAGCGTACGAATGATGATGGGTCTCTTGTGGAGTGCTAGTGCCACATCTCTATATATCTCATACTGCTCATCTTCTGTGGGGGCTATATCTCTATCCATAAATATATACTCTGTACGGAAAAGCCCTACTCCATCTCCACCATGTGACAGGATATCTATAGCCTCTTCACCTTTGGCAATATTTGCCAATATCTCTATCTCTCTTCCGTCAAGTGTGGTAGCTGGCTGACTCGATCTATCTAAGTCATCACTCCTCTCCATCTCTATCTCTTTTTGTCTCGCCAATGCACTATCTATTGCCTCCTTGGAGGGCTCCACTATAAGCTCACCCACCTCTGCATCTAGTATGAGCTGGGTACCGCTCTCTATATCGACTATAGAGCTATCTACTCCTACAAGTGCAGGTATGCCAAGCGATCGTGCTATGATAGATATATGAGAAGTACTTCCACCTACTACACTACAAAAACCCAATATGCTATCTTTGGGTAGAGACGATAGCAGCGATGGAGTTATCTCATTGGCCAAAAGTATAACCTTTTTGGATGGAAGCACTATCTCTGTAGTGTCGCCCATCAATACTTTCATGACACGACCACCTACATCCAAGATATCTATAGCTCTATCTCTCAATAGCTCATTTGGTAGAGATGATATCTCTTTGGATACTCTATCATATGCATAGTGCCACCCATACTCTGCACTCTTTTTGCTCTCTATAGACTCTATGGCAAGAGATAGCAATCTTGAATCTTTCAATATCTCCTGATGTGCAGTATATATCTCTTGTTGCGAAGCGGTAAGTGCAGATTTTTCTCGCTCTATTTGACTCTCTGCTCTCCTGATGGCATCCTTTAGTCTCGATATCTCTTGGGCTATATCTTCACTATACTCATCATAATCAAACTCTACGCTCCCAACTTGATACGCTTCACCTATAGCTATACCATCTGATGCTACTATGGCGTTGGATGGGGTGTCGGTATCTATGATGTGATCATCTTCAGCCTCAAACTCTCTCTGCAACTCTGCTGTCAAGATATCTATGGCATCCTCTGCATCATCACCTATAGCTTTGAGCAGAACCCTATCTTGATACTCTACATTTAGTGACATAATAGATATGCTACTCTTTAGATCTGCACTATCTTCACCCTTGTGGAGAGTGATGGTAGATGAAAACATCTTTGCTATAGATGCCAAAACCCCCGATGGTCTAGCATGTAGTCCTGTGGGCGATAGTATAGTTATGATATCTGACGAGACTTCACTGCTGCTATGGACGACTATATCATCTGCCTCACTATCTGATATCCTCACTCTCATTAGAGTAGTTTCGTTAGATATAGCCTCTCCATCTGACTTCTCTATGCTATCTACTATATCCATATTGGTCAAGACTATCTGCGTGAGTAGACTTTTTGCATGCCTCTCCACATACTCCAAATCAAAGGTGATAAGTAGCTCTCCAGCCTTTACCTCATCACCCTCTGAGACCAAAGAGTTAAATCCTTGCGATTTGAGCTTGACACTATCTAGCCCTATATGTATCATCACCTCTAATGAAGAGTTATGCTTTATGGTGATTGCATGTAGTGCTTTGTGCAGTTGGATGATGGTACCATCTATAGGTGCATAGAGTCTGCTTGATGATGGGTCTATGGATATGCCATCACCTATCATCTTTTGGGCGAAGACCTCATCTGGTACCTCCTCTATGGGAAACACTATACCATCTATAGGTGCTTTTATGATAATCTCATTCACTGTGCTACCCTATGCAAAACGCAAAAATATCCCTACCAAAAGAGATAGTAGCAGAAGTATGAAAAACATAACTACATTATACCACCTCTTGGGTACTCCTATCTGCTTGTCTATCCATTCGGTGATCTTCATAGCTGGAAATGCCATAAAGACCAACATAACTATACTAAAAACAAGGGTCAATACTATATCTAAACTATTCATAGATCATATACCATAAAATTGTCGTACAAAGTTCATCTCATCCTCATTCTGTATGACTATGGTCGCTTTGGTAGTGCCATTATTGTCTGATATAATGAGGTTTGAGCCAGAGAGTTTGATATGGCTCTTGCCCCAAGCTTTTTCCAGCTTGTCAAGCACATGAAATACCTCCATATTTGTAGGCTTCTCTTTGAACTCTTTATCCTCTTTATTTAGTATGAGTAGTCCACCAAATCGTTTATCCAAATAGTATGGGCTATACTTTTTTATCTCTTTGTAGATTCTATCATTTTTTGACTCTGGAAGGCTCTGTAGATATGCAGAAAAACCTAGAAATATAAATCCAGCACCCAATGCCCAAAAGATATACTTTTTCATTATTTTATCCTGATATTGTTTTGATGGTATGAGTATAGGGCGTTTTGGCTAAATAGTACTTGATATCTATCAAAAATATACTCCCAATACCGTAATACCTTTCGCTACTACTATTGAAGCAAACTCTAAAGAGTAGTATGGGTATAGTTTTAATACACTTCTCACTACATTTTCGATATGATTATCAAGTTTTGTAGTGGCAAGTATATTTTGATTGAAAGTACCTATTTAGTGGATCTTGCGATCTATTTTAGCTTGCTTTTTTAGCCATTTAATACTACTACAACAGATAATAAATTAAGGAGTGTTCATGCATGAACATCTAATGATTTTGACAATAGCACTTGTTATTATAGGCTACGGTTACTTCTCTGGACTTTTGAATCGATGGAACATCTCGGGTCCTATGGTTTTTGTAGCGATTGGAGTTTTTCTCTCACCATTGGGAGTTGGTGAAGAGTTGGTACGCCCAAATGCTGAAGCAGTGCAGATTGTAGCTGAGATTGCTCTGATTATGGTGCTATTTAGCGATGCAGCAGCTATCAATCTAACTCACTTAAAGAAGCATTGGCGTCTACCTAGTAGTCTGCTCTTTATAGCGATGCCGATAAGCATAGTCATCACTTTCTTGACAGCAAAACTATTTTTTCCTGAAGAGTCCTCTCTCTACTATCTACTCCTTTTGGCTCTCATATTGGCTCCGACAGATGCAGCTCTTGGCAAAGCAGTTGTGAGCGACAAGAGTGTACCAGAGACTATAAGAGATACTATAAATGTAGAGAGTGGCTTGAATGACGGCATAGTCTTTCCTGTCTTGTTGATGCTCTTGGCGATTATTTTAGGAGACAACTCCCAATCAGAGAGTGGAGGAGCTTTTGCTTATATAGCCAAACAGATACTATTTGGGGCTATTACTGGCTCTTTGGTTGGTTATCTTGGTGCAAAACTTGGGAGATTCTCTATAGATAGAGAGTGGATGGTTCACCAATACTACAACCTAATCCCTCTAGCTTTAGCAATATTTGCTTTCTATCTTGCAGAGCATTTTGGAGGCAATGGCTATATAGCCGCCTTCTTTGGCGGTTTGTTGTTGGGCAATAGCGATGCAACCCTAAGAGAGCATACTGAGGAGTTTGCCGAGAGTGAGGGGGAGCTGCTTGTGATGGTGAGCTTCCTTATCTTTGGAGTGGTATTTATCCCGATATCTATTCCATATTGGGATATTGGGACATCTATATTTGCTCTGCTTAGTTTGACTATCTTGAGAATGCTTCCTGTTGTTATAGGATTTGGTAAATCTAAGTTAAATTTGGCAACACGGCTATTTATTGGCTGGTTTGGACCAAGAGGAATAGCCTCTATCTTATATATTTTGGTAGCAGTACATCAGCTAGGAGGAGTGGAGGGACATGAAAAGATATTTTCAGCAGCTACCCTGACAATTCTTCTGAGTATTTTACTACATGGTTTGAGTGCCAAGCCATTGGCAAGACTCTATGCCAAGAGCCAATCCAGAGAGAACTAGTAGAGCTTAAGACCCTATATATACAATCCAATATAGGGCAACTCTACTTGAAGCCAACAGTAGTCTATTATTGGGGTTTAAATGAAGATCGAATCAACACTATTTAGCTACAAGTGTGACCATATCGCGTAGAGTGTGGATATGGTCAAGTCTACATTTATAACTACTCAGCCTCCAATACAGCTCCGTTACTAGCGTTGGTCACCAATGCTCTATACTGTCTTAGCCATCTGCTCTTTAGTGGCTTGACTATTGGGGTGAAGTTGGCTCTTCTTTTAGCTATCTCTTCATCACTTAGCTTGACTTCCAATATATACTTATCTACATCTATATGTATCTCGTCACCATCTTCAAGTAGTCCTATCATGCCACCCTCAGCTGCCTCAGGAGAGACATGACCTATACTAGCACCTCTAGTAGCACCACTAAATCTACCATCTGTTATAAGTGCCACACTATCACCTAGCCCCATACCCATGATGAGACTAGTAGGAGATAGCATCTCCTGCATGCCTGGTCCACCTTTAGGTCCTTCATAGCGGATGACTACTACATCGCCTGCTTTTACTTTGCCATTGATGATACCACTGATAGCTTCATCTTGAGAGTTGAAACAGACAGCACTACCAGTGAAGACTCTATCGCCAATAATCCCTGCCGTCTTGATGACTGCTCCCTGTTTGGCTAAGTTGCCATAGAGTATAGCAAGCCCTCCAACTTCAGAGAATGGATTGTCTACAGTATGGATGATGGATGTATCTACGATCTCTCTGCCTGCTATCTTCTCATAAGTGGTCTCCCCTGTAATGGTGAGGTTGTCTAGCAGTATATCGTCACCTCTCTTACTCATCTCGTGCATCACTGCACTCACACCACCTGCTTTGTTGATATCTTCCATATGTACTGTAGTCAATGATGGAGATATTTTAGCTATATGAGATACCTTTTGACTTACTCTGTTTATGTCGGCTAGGTTGAAGTCTACCCCTGCCTCTTTTGCGATAGCAAGCATGTGGAGTACAGTATTGGAGCTTCCACCCATTGCCATATCTACAGCAAAGGCATTTCGTACAGCATTCTCATTGAGGATATTGGTAAGTCTAAACTTTTCACGACTCGCCTCATCTTTAGCTATCTCACATATCCTCTTGGCAGCTCTTTTGTATAGCTCTGTCCTCTCTGGCGTAAGTGCTAGTATAGTACCATTGCCCTCTAGGGCTATACCCATAGCCTCCATCAGTGTATTCATAGAGTTTGCTGTAAACATACCGCTACAGCTACCACCACTCGGACATGCATTACACTCTATCTCTGTGAGCTTCTCTTCTGTAATGTTACCCGCTTCAAACTCACCCACAGCTTCAAAAGCAGTAGCCAAATCTATAGGAGTACCATCATGTAGATGCCCTGCTGCCATAGGTCCACCCGATACAAATACAGTAGGCACATCTACTCTCAAAGCACCCATTATCATACCTGGCACTATCTTGTCGCAGTTGGGTATAGCTATCATAGCATCCAACTTATGAGCATTCATTACAGTCTCTATAGAGTTGGCGATAATCTCACGACTAGGGAGGGAGTATAGCATACCGTCATGCCCCATAGCGATACCGTCATCTACACCTATAGTATTGAATTCAAATGGTATACACCCATTGGCTCTTATCTCATCCTTGATTACCTCTGCTACTTTGTTGAGAAAAAAATGTCCAGGGATTATCTCTATAAATGAGTTGGCTACACCGATAAATGGCTTGCCGAAATCCTCATCTTTGACTCCTGTAGCTCTAAGTAGACTTCTGTGTGGGGCTCTACTAAATCCCTCTTTTATTTCGCTGCTTCTCATACTGTTTCCTAATTTTTATTGTAATTATCCCATAATAAATGGTAGAGTTAACTTAGTTTCTATTTTTGAGAGGCTTGAGTGTAGATATTTTCAAGCTTCTGCTATCTTATCTGTTGTGCAGACACAATTATGGTCTCAATGAGCCAAGGCTCTCCTCTTTGTAGGTTTGTCGAAATGTTGATAATCCTTGATACCATGCCACTCTCCTCCCCATCTCCAGCCTCTTTGCTTAAAGAGTTTGACTATATAGTCACCACCTCTTATTGTAGCTCTATTTTCAGCAGAATTGCTATTTGATACTCTTCTGTCTCTATATTTTAGTGATTTACTATGGCTTATGTGACCACTTCTTGATATGTATGGATTCTCTATAGGGTTTATATCTATGGCTCTGCCATAGGAGTGGTTTGACCACTTTTTACCACCTGTGACAGGGCGACAGTTGAATGCAGAGGTGTTGTCCGCCTCTATAGATCTGTAGTCACTAGCTCCATAGTGACTTACTAGCTTCATCTTTCTGATAGGGTATCTATTTTTATAGAGTTTGTCAAATATATCTGCCACATCTTTGGCTACATCTCGATGAACTACCATCTCACCTATCACTCTTTTCCACCTGAAGTCATAATGTGGTATCTTGAGGTATCTAAGATCAGATATAGGCACAGGGCAACCCTTTCTCCAAGAGCCACCTTGAATCATCTCTCTTTTTATAGCATCTGATATATGATAAATTTGCGTCGAGCTATCTGAAAATAGGATATATGGTATGGTCAATAGTAAGATTATTTTTTTCATGTTATCATTGTACCATATATTGGCTGGCTACTATTGTTAAGTGTTGTTCATGGGTGTAATTTTATAGCCTATACCGTAGTGACTCTCTATAGTATCTTTGGGCAATATTCGCCTAAGTCGATAGATCAAATTTCTGATATTATCCTCGCCCATATAGATATCGTGCTCATAGAAGTGTCGCACTATATATTCATTCGTGCATATAGAGTGGTTTTTCTCTACCAAAAGCTGCATAAGCAACGATAGTGAACGACTCAACTTGACTACTTTATCTTGATGCTTAAGTAGCAACTCATCTCTACACCAGATATACTCTTCACCTAGATCGACAATAGCTTCACTACTCTTCTGAGTACTATCTGTGACACTTATCTCTTTTGTTAGCCTATAGATCGCCTCAAATAGAGTATCGCTCTCTATGGGTTTTGGTATAAATTGAGATATTGATAGATTTATTAGGCTCAAGAGGTATCTACTATCTGTATATGCTGAGAGTATGATAATCTTCTGCTCTTTATTGATCTCTCGCAGCTCCCTTGTAAGCTCTATGCCATCCATCAGAGGCATCTCTATATCAGATATGATGATATCATAGTACTCTCCACACTTATCGTGATACTCTCTATATAGCTCCAAAGCTTCTCTGCCATTAGATGCGGTATCCACAAGAAGAAAATAGTCAGAGAGTATGTTTCTCATCTCCTCCAATAGTGGCTTATAGTCTTCTACTATCAAGATAGAGAGTTTTTGTGTTTGAGTTAATAGTTTTTTAAGATCTATCATATCTACCTCACATTTATCCGTCATTATATATTAGTATTATTTCGAGTATCCTTATCTTGGATATCTAGGTAGTTTTAGAGGTTCTGCTTGTAGTGGTTTGTGGAGAGTAAAGGCGTAGGGGAATCCCTACACCTTATCTACTAAAACTTATAAGTTATGTAAGCTTGTAGTGTATTGTTATCGTATGTGTCAGCAGTAGCTATCTCTAGGTCAGCTGAGTTTGAAGTGTAGTCACTATAGATATAAGCTATCGCGATATCTAAACCATGGTAGCTAGTCTCAGCCAATAGTGTCAACTCATTCATATCCGTAGTGTAGTTATCTATATCTGTACCCAAAGTAGCTAGTGTCATCAATCCATCTGTTACTGATGTATATTGTGCTGTAAGGCTAAGTGAATCATTTACTTTGTAGCTACCTGCTACTGCAAATGAATCTGCACCTGGAAGACTCACGAAACCATAATTCCACCAAGCCTCTGTATATAGCTTAGATTGAGCAGCACCGCCACCCCAACCAGCACTACCTACCATAGTAGCTGTGTTGGCGATAGAGACAAGTCCACCATCATCTACACTAGAGTATGCAGCCCATACATTAAATGCACCCATCTCATATCCTATTTTGGCAGCATATGCAGATGACTCGTAGTCACTTAGGTCAGCACCCAAAGCATTACCTAGATCTGTAGGATCTATCTGAGCATATTGAAGACCAACAGTAAATCCATTGAACTCACCATCAGCTTGAAGCCATAGAGCTTGAGCTACATCTATTACATCATAGTACCATGCTTGTGCAGTAATACCAGAAAATTTACCTATAGCTGCCACTGTCCAAGCACCCTCTTCTACACCTGCGATTGGGAAGTAACCTCTATCACCTGTAAATCCACCACCCATTGTAGAGATTCTATCAGCATTACCATTACCATCATAGATATAACCAGCTACAACAGTAAGCTCATCTATAGGATTGACCATAGCAACTGCCGCGTCAAATGTGTTGTTTGCTATATTCCAAGTCTCTGTGAAAGCTAGAGGAGTATCTAGTTCTGTACGACCCAAGATAAATGTAGCTTTGCCATCAAATGCTGTACCTGTGATGTTTGCAGTATCTATCCATAGAGCATCACCTATACTTGTAAACTCCAAAGAGCCATCTGAAGCATTTGCACCTGCATATAGCCATACACCACCTACTACATTGTCATCGAGACCGAGTGTAGCTATACCTGTCATACCAAAGTTTGCTTTCCAAGTACTTGCAAAAGAGTAGCTAACATCTGCTGATACTGCTGCTTGACCCATAGATCCCTCTTGATCAAAAAGATCAGTTGTGTCACTATCTGTAGTGCTATAGAAAAATTTGGCATCACCACTAAAAGACCATGGTGATACCTCTACTACTGGCTCTGGTGCTGGTGCTGGTGTTATATCGCCACCTGCCACTGCTGAACTTACAGCCAATGCTGCTACTAGACTAAGTTTTGTAAATTTCATATTTACTCCCTGAATTGATTAAGATTTTGATTTATGCGGAAATTATACCTTAAACTCTTTACAGTTCCCTGTTAATGATTGGTTAATTTTTAATCATTTGTTAACAACTCTAACCTTTTGTGATGATATCTACCACTTCAGAGGCCTTTATCTGCTTCATGCACTCATGGTGTTGTAGAGGACAACTTCTCTTCATACATGGAGAGCAATCCATCTCTTTGCGGATGAGATAAGCATGTCGATTTTGCCACTGATTAGTCTCCTTGTATCTAGTCGGTCCAAAGAGTGCCACTGTGGGTACTTGATAAGATGCAGCTATATGCATAGGACCACTATCGTTAGTGACTAGCCAACTCAACCCTGCTATGCGTGAAATAAGTTGAGGTATATTTAATGAACCAGCCAAATTGACAACATTCTCTATACCGTTTTTGGCAATAGCCCTCTCTATATCTAGTGCTATATCCTCTTCACCTGGTCCACCAAATATCACTATATCATACTTATCTGCAACCTCCACGGCTACTTTGGCAAACTCTTCAGGGTACCATCTCTTAGCAGAGCCATATGTAGCTCCAGGGTTTATCCCTAGTGTTGGTCTAGTATAGATGTATGGCTCCTCGTAGAGCTTAAGATTTTGGGGTACTATAGGTCTGCCTAGTGACTCCTCTACAAATAGAGCATACTTCTCTACTTGATGCATATCGCTATAACCCTTTGAAAATTGATATTTTGATTTTGCATCTATCATCATCAGAAATAGAGACGACCTAAGAGAACTCCTAAACGATATAGCCATATCAAAACTACCTAAAGCTTTGGCTTCTGCCCTTAGTTTGAGCAATTTTTTAGTGAGGATATGGCTCTCTACGACTTTTGGGTGACTCATGAGTGTTTGAGTAGATAGATATGATCCTACTATGGTGACTCTAGCTTCGGGATATATCTCTAGCAATCTCTCTATAGCAGGTGTAGCCATGACGCAATCACCGAGCCAAGTAGGTAGCTCTAGTAGTATCTTCATCTTATCCTCTCCTATTGGCTTCGTATAGCTTTATATATTTATAAAAGACTCCGTTTGCATTGGTAGCTGATATAAGTAGCCCCTCATACCCATTGAGAAAGCCTCTTTTAAATATGTAGAACTTCACAAATGCAAATATAGCTCTCATGGTAGCTTTTGTAGGTGATGAACTCTTTTTGCCTCTATAGTCCTCTGCCCATAGCGTAGAGTATCTCTGCATTTTAGTCACCAATTCGATAGCATTTTGGTAAGTGAAGTGTTTCATCGTATGCTTAAGTTTTTCTACAGATATATCATCAGATAGCTCTAGACTCTCATGAACTCTATTGAGATTAAATAGTACTCTGTTTTTATCAAAGAGCCTCATCACCCAGTCGCCCTCCCATCCACAGCACTTCATAAGCTTCTTATTGTAGTAGTTGTCTCTCAATATAGAGTATACTTTGCTACTATCCAACTCTAGCGATAGTATCTCATCTACCAGCTCTTTAGAGAGTACCTCATCGCTATCTACAGAGAGTATCCAACTATTTCGTGCATAGCCAATAGCCAAATTTTTCAATGGTCCAAAACCTATAAATTCGCTCTGGTACACAGATACATTATCGAATCTCTCTGCCAACTCTACAGTATCGTCATCAGAGCCATTATCTAACAGTATCACCTCATCAAACCTCTCTAGTGCCTTTAGTGACTCTGTTATATATTTGGAGGCATCCTTTGTTATCATAGTTACAGATATTTTACTCTTCACTTCTATCCTTTTGTCGCATCTCAAGTAGTTGATCTTAAGCCATCGCTGCACAATAGACCAAACCAATAAATATAATATAATCATATCATAAGAGTCAGTTGAAGTAGATTGATATCTCTCTATCTTGATGGAACTATTAAGAAAATAATGTTAAAATCATCAGATAAATATAAGAGGTTTGATAAAATGGTAAAGAGAGAGTTGACTATATTTGTAGGGATATTTCTATTTTTGGCGATAGGTATGCATTTTAAAGTTTGGATAAGCCACCCTATAGATCACATCATGACTCTAGCGAGTGGTGGCATTGATGATTTGGGAACTTACCATCCTCTCATATTTACATTGGCGGCATATCTGATAATTCTACCATTTAGAGGTATAGCGAAATTATTTAAAAAAGAAAATAAGGAGTAGGTGATGTTGAAAAATATACTATATACAGGATTGGGTGGTGCATTGCTACTCAAAGATAGAGTAGAAGAGGGACTCATAAAGCTAGAGGAGAAGGGGAAGTTGAGCAAAGATGACACCAAGCAGTTCCTTGATGATCTCAAAGCTAGAGGTGAAGAGGAGAATGACAGATACAAAGAGCAGCTCAAAGAGGCTCTTCGTGAGGTTGTAGAGGAGCTAGGCTTAGCTACCAAAGAGGATATAGAGAAACTAAAAGCAGATAAAGAGTAATGCTTAGATACTACTCTCCTCTGAGAGTATGGCGTGTATTTAGCTTCTTGATGACGCTATTTTTGCTCATAAAGAGAAGAGATAGACTACTTCTATTTCGACCACTGTCACCTGATGAACTACTAGAGACCATTACGCTATTGGGTGCTAGTTTTATCAAGCTAGCTCAGGTGTTGGCAACTAGAAGTGACTTTTTCTCTCCACCATATCTAAAGGCTCTCAAGAGTCTACATGATGAGCTACCCCCTATGGATAGCGACTCTATGAGCAGGGTATATAGTAGAGCTTTTGGTAGCGATATATTTTTGGATTTTTCACCTGAGCCTATAGCCTCCGCATCTATAGGTCAAGTACATCAAGCTAGACTCAAAGATGGCACAAAGGTAGCTGTCAAGCTCAGAAGAGAGGGTATAGAGCGACAAGTCAGAGCAGATATAAGGATACTTAAATCATTTAATACCCTCTTTAGACCACTCTTTTCTCACTACACCAAACACTCCATAGAGTCTGTCATAGTAGAGTTTGCCGATATGATACTCAAAGAGGTGAGCTTAGATCAGGAGAGAGCAAATCTGCAAAAATTCTCTGAAGTCTATAGCGACCAACCCGTCAAGTTTCCTATAGCCTATAGTAAATACTCTAGTGATGATGCACTAGTGATGAGTTTTGAGGAGGGGTTTAGATTTGATGATAGGGAGGCTATAGAGTCTCATGATATAGATATCATACCTATTATAGAGGCTTTAGTCTCTTTCTATACTGAGCAGATGCTTGTCAATGGATTTTTTCACGCAGACCCACACCCTGGCAATCTCCTCATATCGCCTCAAGGTGAACTTATACTACTTGATTTTGGCATGGTCAAGAGGTTATCAAACGATACTCGCGTAGCTATCATAGAGCTTATCAAAGCAGCCAACGAGAAGGACTATGAGAGATATATCAGTGCCAACAAAAAGTTAGGTATCATAGCATATGAAGCTCCATCAGGAGTATTAGCAGAGTTTGTGGAGCAGATGTTTGATATATTTGAGAATGATACACTAGATAGTACTACTATGCAAGATTTGGCATTTGACCTACTTAGCAAGAGTAGAGATTTCCCATTTAAGCTACCTCAAGAGGCTATATATATCCTTAGAGTTAGTGCCATCATAGAGGGGCTAGGCACAACATATATAGAGAATTTCAACGGCATCAAAGATATATTGCCTATATTGCAAAAAAACATCCCTAGAGCATTGGGTATCAGCGACTCCATATTGGATAGCATAGAGTCGCAGATGCGATCAATCCCTATGGATATCATGGCATTTCGTACCCTACTCTATCGTGCTAGTGAGGGTGAGTTGCCCATAGAGTTATCCAAGCCACAATTGGAGTCACTAGAGAAGTCACTAAGAGAGAACTCATCCAAAGTCATCACAGGTATGGCATTGATGTTATCAGGAGTATTTGTGCTACTATATGATAGATCGCTGGATAGTATGGCACTCATACTATTTAGCGTAGGTATACTAAGATTGGTATTTAGATAATATGTTGACTGTAGATAAACAGACCACAGATACTCTCATCATAAAGCAGTCTAAGTTCATAGCCCACTTGATGCCCTATGGGCAATTTGATGAAGTTTTAGAGAGACTCAAGGCGGAGAACCCAAAGGCTAGACACTTTGTGACTGCATTTCGTATGCTCAATGAGTATGATCAGGTTGTTGAGGGTAGTAGTGACGATGGTGAACCCAAAGGCACATCAGGCAAGCCTACTTTAGCAGTACTTAGGGGAGCAGACCTTATTGATATAGCTATCATTACAGTGAGATATTTTGGTGGAACAAAACTAGGTACAGGTGGATTGGTGAGAGCATATAGTGATGCCACCAATCTAGTGATAGAGAGCTCATCACTACTAGAGTATCACAAAGAGGACAGCTCTATATTTGAGTGCAGCTATAGTGATTTAGGCAGAGTAGAGTATATGCTGCAAACCCACTCCATCACCAAAATAGACAAAGAGTTCGGTACTACTCAAGTGAGAGTCAAGATATCAGCACCCATAGAGAAGATAGAGAGCTTCTATAAAGAAGCCAAAAGGTTGGTAGTCTGTGTATGATGACACAGGAGCTCTCCATCAATATCTATAGATATTATATCTCTACCTCTCTAAACTAACCTATTGGCATAACGACTACACTACAAGTTGCTTAAATTTATCTAATTTTATATTATGGCATAATATATACAAATATTAGACCCTAATCATATAAAAATATAGAAAAATTTTACAAAAATTTCAAATTTCAAAAATATTGTCAAGGTGAATAAGGATATACTACCATATCACAACACAAAGTAGAAGTTGACATGGAAATTCAGACAATAAAAAAGATGCAAAAAGAGGCAATCAAGAGTAGTGGATTTGATTTTATTAGACTTGGTTTTGCTCTCTTTTTTTTGGTGGCGGTCTTAAGCTATAGCTTTATGAGTACAGGTGGCATACCAAACAATCTATTTTTGGCTATTGCTGCACTATTTGGTGCATATATGGCTATGAATATAGGTGCAAATGATGTAGCCAATAATGTTGGTCCTGCCGTGGGTTCTAAAGCACTTACTATGGGTGGAGCTATAGTCATAGCTGCTATATTTGAAGCTACGGGGGCTTTGGTGGCAGGTGGTGATGTGGTCAAGACTATCAAAAAAGGCATCATAGATATATCTGCCTTTGGTACAAATACAGACTCATTTATATGGGCTATGATGGCGGCACTACTTGCAGCAGCAGTATGGCTCAATATAGCCACTATGACAAAAGCTCCTGTCTCTACTACACACTCCATTGTAGGTGGTGTAATGGGTGCAGGTATAGCAGCCGCTGGGTTTAGCATAGTTGCATGGGGTACCATGGGCAAGATAGTAGCTTCATGGGTGATATCACCTCTTCTTGGTGGTTTGATAGCTGCCTCTTTTCTATTTGCAATCAAACGAACTATAGTCTACAAAGAGAATAGAGTAGAGGCTGCCATAAAATGGGTACCTATCTTTGTAGCTATAATGTCATGGGCATTTGCCACATATCTCACACTCAAAGGACTCAAGAAGATATGGCCTCACATAGTGGATATACTCATATTTTTGCCAGATACAAAAAAGCCTACATTTATAGTGGCTGCACTATTTGGTGTCATAGTAGCTATTGTAGTCTACTTCATAGTCAGATCCACTATCAACAAAAAAGCCTTAAAGCTTAAAAACAACAGAGAGAGTATAAATATACTATTTACTTTGCCACTTATATTTTCAGCAGCACTACTGAGTTTTGCACATGGTGCCAATGATGTAGCAAATGCTATCGGACCACTAGCCGCTATCAACGATGCCATAATGACAGGTGGTATATCGTCAAAAGCTGGGATACCTCTATGGGTGATGGCAGTAGGAGCTATAGGTATAGCTATAGGCTTGGCTCTATATGGACCAAAACTTATCCGAACAGTTGGTAGTGAGATTACAGAGCTAGATCAAATGAGAGCATTCTCTGTAGCTATGGCAGCATCTATTACTGTCATCATAGCATCACAGCTAGGGTTACCTGTAAGCTCTACACATATTGCGGTAGGTGGTATATTTGGTGTAGGCTTCCTCAGAGAGTATCTACAGAGCTCCACTATGCAAGAGGAGATAAAACACGATGAAGAGATAGTGCTAGATGAGAAGAAACGGCTACGAGCTCTTCAGAGTGAGCTAGAGACACTCGAGGCAAAAGAGAATAAAAAGCAAGAGGATTACGAAAGAGTAGTAGACCTCTACAGGATGATAAAAGAGGAGACAGCTCTACTCAAAGAGGCAAAGAAGCAACTCAAAACTGCCAAAAAAGTAAAATATGTCAAGAGAGATGCTATCAAAAAGATCGTAGCTGCGTGGGTCATCACAGTACCAGCTGCTGCAGTACTATCGGCAGTCATATACTATATGATTAGAGGTATGCTAGTTTAGTATATAGCTATTTATCTATACACCCTGCTTTCTCTTAGCCAAAAGGCAGACTCTCCACCCTCAAATCATTTGGGGAGTGGATGAGTTAAACTTCTTACTATTAAAATCTTCGCGATAGATGAGTAGACTCTTAGTATAATCTATGTATATTTTCCATTAGGTTTGCGAAAGTGATATCATCACCCTCCGATTTGAGATATCTATGCAGAAACTCTTCTGATGCCTCTACACTCTCTGTCTGCTCTATCTCTAGTAGTTTTGCATATAGTTGAGCTACTATCTCCAATACATGTTTGGATATACTTTTTCTTGCAGCATGGTAGCCTATTATCTTGCCTGTATCGGTATCTCTTCGTGATTCAAACTCTGTAAATATCCAATAGTATCTACCATCTTTTGCCAAATTTTTGACTACTGCATTGATATTTTTCCCTTGCGATATGGTCTCCCACAATAGCTTGAACACCACCTTTGGCATATCTGGATGTCGTACTATAGAGTGAGGTTTTCCGATAAGCTCCTCTTGAGTATATCCACTCACCTCCATAAAATAATCATTGCAGAAAGTTATCTTGCCTTTTTCGTCAGTCTCACTAACTATATATCTCTTGGGGTCTAGCTCTATCTCTTCATCTATAGGGGTAGGCTTTTTCATTATCATCCTTTGACTAAAATTATACACACAGAAATCAAGTTTTTGCAAAACTCTATTGAGTCTGATTATATCAAAAAAATATTAACTACCGATTACACTTCCCCATCTACATTATCAACAATATATAGATTGTACGGTAATATTACTCTAAAATATTTTGAAACAAGGGGTAGTGCAGTTGAACTCTATTATATTTATATGTTTGGGAAATATATGTCGCTCTTCACTTGCAGAGGGGATAGCCAAAGAGGTTGCAAAAAAGATGGATCTCGATATCACCATAGAGTCCGCAGGTCTATCAAGATATCATAATGGCGAACCACCCTGTGAAGTATCGCAAAAGATAGCCAAAAAGAGTGGCATAGATATATCTGCCCAGATATCAAAACATGTCTCAAAATTTGATCTAAACAGTTTCGACTTGGTTGTTGCTATGGATGAGAGCAATCTCATAGAGCTTGAGCGATTGGGTGTCAAAAACTTAGTAAAGTTGGGTGACTTTGGTTATGATGGCGAGGATGTAGCGGATCTATACTACTATCCAGAGAGAGCGAGCTATGTATACGATATGCTAGATAGGGCTATCTGCCAAATATTAGATAGAGCGGACAGATGAAGAGAGTAGCAATATCTGCATGTCTTATGGGTAGAGAGTGCCGATACGACGCTACAGACAATTTAAATATAGAACTCTTGGAAGCTTTGAGAGGTAGTAAATTGATACCTTTTTGTCCAGAGGATCATGCTTTTGGCTCACCTCGACCAACTATGGATCTCATAGATAGTGATGGTAAGATATCGGCTATATCTAACGAGACAGATGAAGATCTATCTAAAGAGATCATAGCCTATGCCAAAGAGTTTTTTGAGAAGCATAGAGATATAGATCTCTATATAGGTAAAGATCGTAGCCCTAGCTGTGGGGTAGATACCGCCAAAGTCTATGACAACAATAAGCATCTATTGAGATCTGATGGTACAGGCCTCATGTCTATGGAGGCAAAGAGAGAGAAGATTGAGTGCATAGATGCAGAAAAATTCATAGAGGAGAGATGATGCGTTATATTATACTTATATTTTTTATATCACTACAACTCATAGCAAAAGATAGTAGTGAAGATATCACAAAACAGGCAATTGTCAAGATATATACAGTAGCAAAAGTACCAAACTACTTAGAGCCATGGGGTAGCTCTATCCGAAGATCTAGTGGATCTGGTGCTATAATATCTGGAAATCGTATATTGACAAATGCCCATGTGGTAGCCAACAATACATTCATAGAGGTGCAAAGATATGGCGAAAGAAAGCTATATTTAGCGAAAGTATTGAGTGTATCTCATCAAGCAGATATGGCACTACTAGAGGTAGAGGATAAGAGATTTTTTGAAGGGGTAGAGCCGCTTGAGTTGGGGGTGTTGCCAGATATAGAGCAGAAGGTGGTAGTGTATGGTTTTCCTATGGGTGGCAAGACACTATCTGCCACAAAAGGGATAGTATCTCGCATAGAGCACCATAGATATGCACATAGTGGGGAGTCATTCTTAGCCATACAGGTAGATGCCGCAGTCAATCCAGGCAATAGTGGTGGACCAGCACTATCGAATGGCAAGATAGTAGGTATAGCGATGCAGGGGCTTACCAAGTCACAAAATATAGGCTATCTAGTACCAGTCAATATGATAAAACATTTTCTAATAGATATAGAAGATGGCAAATATGATGGCTTTGCCGACCTTGGATTGACTACACAAAAGATGGAAAATCCTACTATAAAGTCCTACTATAATATGGATGAGAATACAACAGGCATTTTGGTGGCAAACTTAGCCTACAATACATCCCTACAAGGAGTTGTAAAAGAGGGTGATATTATCACTGCTATAGATGGTCACAATATAGAGGATGACAATACAGTAGAGTTCAGAAATCATGAATACACATCATATCACTACTTCACAGACCAGCATCAATTAGGAGAAGAGATAGAGCTAGATATCATAAGAGATAGAAAGCCTATGAAGATAAGAGCCACACTCAACCATGTAGCTGATGATCTACTACTTGTCAAAACTACAGAGTATGACAAGATGCCTAGATACTTCATATATGGGGGTTATGTATTTTCACCTCTTAGTCGAAATCTACTCAGGCGAAGCAGTAGAAATCAACTAACGCTTAGATACTTTGCTACACAGTGGCCAAAAGAGGAGAAGAAGGAGGTAGTAGTCCTACTCAAAGTGCTAGCATCAAATCTAAGTAGAGGCAACTACAGCTTCTCATTTTGGCCTATAGATAGGGTAAATGGTAAAAAGTTTGATAACTTTAATACATTTTACAAGATGATCCAAGAGTTTGATGGTGAGTATATCGTACTTGAAGACAAAGATGGAGCCAAAGTGGTTATCAACAGAGAAGAGGCACTAGCAAAACAGAGCGATATCCTAAAGAAGTACAATATAGAGTTTGACAAATCTATAGACCTAAGGGGCGAGAAGAGATTTCAGTCCCATCCTAAAGAGTCTCCTCATTTGTAAGGATAAGTATGAGGCGATAGACTACTACTTAGTTTTGCCTCTCATTGTTTTTTAGCATCAAACCGAAGTCGTGTCTCCCTATTTGAGTAGATCCCATCCCAACAATCACTACATCTTCTTTGGTGTCAATCTTGAATATTTGTGACGATAGAGAGTATCGTCACGAGTAAAAGTAGCACTTTGTCAAAAAGTGCTTGTCTTTTGATTATTTGATAGAAGCCTCAAGCATTTGGACTGCTTTGTTTGACTCTTTGAGTAGAGACATATTGAGCTTTTCTGCTTTGGCAAGTGCCTCATCAGAGGTATCTACTTTGTCTATAATTGGTCGATACTCAGCAAGAGTCTTGGCAACGACACCAAATTGAGCTTTGATAGCATCTTGCTTACAGCCAGCAGTCAGCTCCTTGAGAGTTTTGTCGAAAAGTGCGACAGTCTCTTTGGCATTTTTGGCATTTGCATCTGCATCAATCCCATTAGCTACCAAAAGTAGCTCTTTTGTCATCTTCTGGGAAAGCATTCTCTGCTTACCAGCAAGGTTGATCTTTTTTGCCATTGCAGGATCTATAGTAGAGCCACTAGCCTCTGCATACATACCTACTGCTTTATTCATATTTTTAAGGAGAGGTATATTCTCTTTGTTGATAGCTGCCAAATCACCCTTTTCGATAGCACTCTTAAATGGTGTCCAAAGGTCTGTAACTACTTGAAGTTGTGCCAAAATCTCTTTGTTTGTTGTCGCTGGGAGCTTTAGGCTCTCATCACCTGCGACTAGACCCTTCAGTGTCTTATCAAAGAGTGCAACAGTTTTAGCAAGATTTGCTTTGTTTGCATCAGCGTTGATACCTTTTGCAATGAAGAGTGCCTCTTTGCTCATCTTTTGAGTAAGCATTCTCTGCTTACCAGCAAGGTTGATGACTGTACCACTCTGCTGCTTTGTCTGAGTTGCCTCATTGGCTTGGAGTGTTGTCGCTCCTATAGTTGTCCCTAGTGTCAAAGAGACACTCAGTGCCGCTGCTGAAAATAATTTTTTCATCTCGATATTCTCCTTTGGTAAATTTAATCTTTATCATAACATAGATAAATACAAAACTCTTCATAAGAGACAAAATAAAATAGCATTATAGATCTTTATGTAACTATTTTGCTCTTGATATCTTGGTATTATATCGGAAAGTTGTGGAGATATTTATGGGAGTGGGTCTCTATAGTTTTATCATTTTTGATGGGGCAAGAGTTTCACCTCTACCCAATCTAGTGATCTACGCTCTGCTACCTGGCTTGACAGCTTGACTACCATCTGCACACATAGGACAGCTATCTGGAGTATACATCTCAAACTCAAAGTCATCTAGTGCAAATAGTGGCACATCTGTTGGTAGCTTACACTCAGCCTTGGGTGCTTTCTCTACACCCTCTCTCTGGCAAAAACCTCTATTTGCCAATGAAGCAAATGCCACCACAGTCGCACCCAACTCCTCTATGATAGTGGCTGCTTCCATAGCCGAACCACCTGTAGTGATGATATCTTCGCAGATAAGAACTCTCTCGCCTTTAGATACTTCAAATCCACGACGAAGCTCCATCTGACCATCTTTTCTCTCAACAAAGATACTCCTAGTATCTAGTGATCTAGCTAGTTCATATCCTGCTATGACACCACCTAGTGCTGGAGCGCATACTGTATCTACCTCTATGCCACTTTCGCGTATCATATCGGCTAATGCATCGGCAAGAGTCGATGCTCTTTTGGGATCCTCAAGCACTTTGGCACTCTGTAGATATCTGTTGGAGTGGTTACCGCTACTCAGTATGAAGTGACCCTCTAGCAGTGCCCCTGACTCTCTATATATATCTTCTACATTCATCTCTATACTTTCAATATGTCGGCTTCTTTTGCCTTGAGTGTCTCTTCTACTTTAGCGATATACTCATCAGTGATCTTTTGGACTCTCTCAAGACCTTTTTTCATCTCATCTTCACTGATCTCTTTCTCTTTCTCTAACTTCTTTACGCTATCGTTGCTATCTTTTCTGATATTTCTTATAGCTACTTTAGCTTTCTCACTCATCGCTTTTGCCTGCTTGACTATCTCATGTCTCTGCTCTACAGTCATAGGAGGAAAAAATAGTTTGACGAAGTCGCCATCGTTGTTTGGGTTTACACCTATATTTGCCTCTTGGATAGCCTTCTCTATGACAGGCAAAAGAGACTTTTCCCAAGGTGTGATGGAGATAGTAGTAGCATCCATAGCTATGACATTTCCTACTTGATTGAGTGCGGTGGGTGTACCATAATAGTCAACTTTGATACTGTCTACTATAGAGGTGGTCACTTTACCAGTTCTTAGTGTCGAAAAATCTCTCTTTAGAGCATCTATACTTTTTGCCATATGCTCTTGTGTATTATCATAAATTTCGTTTAACATACTTCTCTCCTATAGTTTGATCTGCTTATTGTGATACGCTATCACTACTGTTTGTCTCTGCCGGTGTCTCTGTAGATGTTGTATTGTTCACTTCTGCTACTGGCTCTGTAGTGGTTGTGCTTTCTACTGGGGACTTCTCTTTTGTAGAACTCTCTGTTACTGGAGCTGGTGGCACTGGTGTGGAAGCCTCTGCCGTAGCAGGAGCAGTTGGTGCAGCAGGAGCTGCTGGTGCAGATGGTGATGTAGTTTCAGGAGATACTGGCACTACCGATTTGACACTATCTACTACTGACTTGCTATTCTCTTTTGTATACATGTAGCCCAAAGCTAGTGTATTTACTACAAATAGTAGTGCTAGTGTGAATGTCACCTTGGCCAAAAACCCCATAGGACCCTTTGCTCCAAACATTGATTCGTTACTCCCACTATATGCACCTAGACCTATGCTAGAGCTCTTTTGTAGCAATACCGATATTGTAATAGCGATTGACAGAATTATCTGTACGATTAAAAGTGTTGATGTCATTGATTCCTCTTTGAAATTAGCCTATTAGGAGCTACTCCTAACCTAATTTGGGTATAATTTTGTGGATTATACCCAAAAAAATATGAAAATGAGTTAAATAGATGAAGCGTGCCGCTCAAGAGTTCTCTAGATTTGCAAATGACTATAGCCAATACAATATCATACAGCGAGAAGTTGCAAAAAAACTTTTATCACTTTTGCCAAACAAAAAGTACAAAACTATACTAGATATAGGTTGCGGAAGCGGTGAAGTCTACAAGAATTTGACTGCCAACAACATAGAGTACAAAGAGTTCACAGGAGTTGACATATCCAAAGAGATGCTATCACTACATCCCCACGATGAAAATATCACTTTGATACAAGATGACTTCAATAGCAAGGAGAGGTTTAAATCTCTGACAAAAAAGAGCTATGATGTAGTCTTGTCATCTTCTGCTATACAGTGGAGTAGCGATTTGGACGCTACGCTTAAAAGCATATCCCTACTCTCATATGAGTTTTACTTCGCTATATTTACATCAAAAACTTTCCATACTCTGCATCAGACTGCTGGTATAGAGTCGCCTATATATAGTAGCGATCAACTATCTGCGGCTATAGATAGATACTACAATGCCACCTATCAGACTGCACACTATAAGCTCTATTTTGATAGCACATATGATATGCTAAAGTATATCAAGTTGAGTGGAGTTAGTGGAGGAGAGAGACAGTTGGGGTATAGAGACCTCAAGAGGTTGATAGAGAGTTATCCTCTGGATTATCTGGAGTTTGAAGTACTTTTTATATCTGCCACTAGGGATGCAAATGTTTGATGCTATGATTAGATTTTTTACACAAAATGCTAGAATGAACTACACTCTATTCTTTTTGATTATAGCTGTAGGTATCTACTCGTATATCAAGATACCCAAAGAGATATTTCCATCTTTTGACTTGGACATGGTGTCTATATCTGGTAGCTATAGTGGTGCATCACTAGATGTGATGGATAGAATGGCAGTCAAACCTCTCGAAGAGGAGCTGGACAATATAGATGGCATCAAGGATATGACCACCATCATAAATCCTGGTCGTTTCAACATCATACTAGAGCTAGAAAAAGGTATCGACAGATACAACACAGCAGACAAAGTCAAAGATGCACTAGCTATAGCAAAAAGAGATCTACCAGAAGATATGGATGAGCCTATAGTCAAAGTATTGGAGGTCAAAAGAACACTGCTCAACATAGTCGTAGCGTCAGATACTCTGCCACTACGAGAGATCAAAGAGAGAGCCAAAAGACTCAAGGAGAGTATAAGCCCAATCAAGCATATCTCCGAAGTAGAGATATATGGAGATTCAGATATTTTTTACGATATAGAGTTGGATACAGAGAAGATAAAAGCCTATGGCTTGCGAAGCGATAAGATCATATCTATACTGAGTAGACTATCTTTCATCTATCCGCTAGGCAAGATAGAGGACAACAGTAGAGGCTACTTCTATCTATCTACAGCCAATGGCAAAAAGAGTGCCAAAGAGTGGCAAGATACGCGTATCAATGTAGAGGGCAAGAGTATATACCTCAAGGATATAGCGAAGATAACCAAACATTATGAGGATGCAAAGACACTATTTTTGATGGACAAAAAGGTAGCACTCAATCTAGTAGTCAAGCAAGACGACAAAGGCAACGCCATAGAGCTAAGCAAAAAAGTCGCCAAAAAATTGGATGATTTCAACAGAAACAATCCCCACATAGAGGCTTTTATACATAATGACAGATCTGAGAAGATAAAAGATAGATTAAATATAGTCATATCAAATATACTGCTAGGGCTTATCATCATATCCCTACTAGTAGCATGGCTCATCAACTCAAGAATGGCATTTATCATAGCACTCGGTATACCCACATCATTTCTCATAGGAGCATTTACCCTATATCTATTTGGATATAGTATCAACATGATATCTCTCGTAGGAGTACTTCTAGCACTAGGTATCATAGTAGATGATGCTATAGTGGTGAGTGAGAATATACAACAGTACATAGAGAAGGGCTATGAAGCAAAAGAGGCAGCCATATTAGGAGCAAAAGAGATGGCAAAGCCAGTAACGATAGCATCACTCACTACACTCTTTGCTTTTATACCAGCCCTTATGATATCAGGCAAGATGGGAGAGGTGATGAAGCTCATACCTATAGCGGTATCTGTATTGGTAATAGCCTCTCTGATAGAGTCGTTTATATTTCTACCCATACACGCTGCCCATACACTATCTGCTAAGAAAAAAACTCTATCTTGGGAGAGAGCCAATCATCTATACAGTCTAGTGATACATCATATCATGAGACATAAGAGGAGTTTTCTCTTTATGTTTATAATCGTAGTACCACTACTTACTATACTCGCTCTAAAGAGTAGTAAATTTCAAATGTTTCCACGATTTGACTCTCAGACTATACATATAGCTCTCAAATCTGATGTCAACACAAGCTTAGTGATGATGAATGAGATACTAAGAGATATACAAAATGATCTATATCTCCAAAGAGATAGATTTCACATCAAACATATAGGCTCTGTAGCTGGACATAGGCGAGATAGTGCGTCCAATAGCGAAACATACCCATATGTGGGAGATATCACACTAGAGCTAGAGAAGCTTAAGGCACAAAATATCGTAGATAAGTATATCACTCCATATCTCTCATTCTATTATGACTCTACACATCGCACTAGAGAGAGTAAATCTAGTGAGATATCCAAAGATGTCGCACAGTATCTAAAAGAGCAAAACTACCTAGAGAGATATAATCTTCGTGACTTATCTATAGTGCAGCAAAAAGTAGGACCGATCAAAGCAGATATAAAGATAGGTCTCATATCATCAGACCATCAAGCCATCATAAAGGCTATAGATATTTTGGAAAAGAGAATGAGCGATATCTCAGGTATATTAAACATCACAGACAATATACAGTTTGGTATAGACGAGATCAAGCTAGAGATAAATCCATACGGAGAGCTACTAGGTGTAGATGAGGCAAACATAGGCAAAAGCTTAGCAGACCTATACCTATCACGCAAGATATCTACCACATTCAACAAAGAGGGTCTACTAGAGATAAAGATACAGAGTCTACATAGAGATGACCTATCCAAGCTAGAAGATACACAGATAGTGCTACCTAGTGGTAGCAGTGTAGCACTACGAGATGTAGTAGAGTTTCATCACATCAAAGCATTTGAGAAAGTGACCAAAGACAATGGAGTGACCAACTTCTATCTCTTCGCAAATATAGACCCCAAGATAGTCACAGCAGATGAAGTGTTGTCGACCCTACAACCTACACTAGATGAGATAAAAAAGAGTGGCATAGAGGTGGTGCAAAAGGGCGAACGAGAGAAGAGAGCCGAACTAAAGAGCGATATGCTCTCCGCCTCCGCATTGGCTCTGATACTCATACTACTATCTATGCTATATCTCTTTAACTCATTTAGAGATTCATTCATGCTACTCTCAGTGATACCGTTCTCATTTTTGGGTGTGATGGTGGGCCATATGATGCTAAGTGTCAATATAGGCATGCCATCGCTAGTAGGAATACTTGGTCTATCTGGAGTGGTGATAAATGATGGTATCATAATGCTAGTCACTCTAAAATCGGCTAAAGACTTAGATGATATATATAGACTCGCCGCCAAAAGATTTCGCCCCATAGTGTTGACATCGGTTACTACTTTGGTGGGTCTATCTACTCTTATATTTTTCCCTACAGGACAAGCGGTAATATTCCAACCGCTAGCTATATCATTAGGTTTTGGACTAGCATGGGGAACTATACTCAATCTCATATATCTACCCGTACTATATACATTTTTAAATGGCAAGAGACTTCAAGCCCGATCAGCATAGTTGACTCTTGGCACTCTTGATAGGTGGTTTGACTCCCGTCTCATCTCAAATAATATTCAAACTCTCAAAAGAGTTTCTAGGACACGATGAATAGTCATAGCTAAAGAGGTTAGGTCGAGATCTATAGTGAGATTGATCGTGTTGAGTAGTTTTTGGGGAGCCACTTGCAAATTCAAAAAATCTAAAGTGATAAAATCTCTTAAGCACTCTGAAGTATATTTTTGTCATAGATGAGAATACCCACTCTATCTATATGCTCTTTTAGGTCACCGTGTTGAGTTTTTGAGTAGTTTACAATATCAAATTTATAGGGCATAAAAGATTCTTGGTTAAGTAGATAGCTTAATTTTGCAATAGTTTTCAAGTCAATAGTTCCTTTTATGGCTATATCGACATCACTTCCATTTCTATATGTTCCTTTTGCTCTGCTTCCAAAAATGATTGCTTTATCGATAGTGTCAAATCGTGAAAGTGTTTTTACAATATATGCCAAATCACTCTCTCTTAATCCAAACTGATTGATACTCTTATCTGTTTTCATAGCTTATCTTTTCTAATGACTCTTTTAATGTTTTAAGTAGTGGAAAATAGCTGTGGCATATAAGTTCATAAATCTCTTGTGCTGTCTCATCATCGTATGTATGTGCTGCAAGATTTCTATTTTCTAGGGCTTCTAGCCACAAGTGTCCATCTTTTATAAGCTCTATTTCAAAAGCTTTTTTGATAGTTGCTTTAGGTGATTTCACATCAACAAAACCTTGCTCTTCCAAATAATCCTTGAGTGTTTTCCATGCCAACTCAAAACTTATTTCAAAAAACTGTATGGTACCTGCCTGCTGGATGATACTTGGCGAATCAATCTCAACAGCTTGAGCTAAATGTGCCAATGATTTTTTTAAATTAGATAATCTCTGTTTCCATCTTGTGTCTGTCATATGTATGCTTTCTGCTTGGATATAACGCTATTGTAGCATATTGCTTCTCTGAAAAATATAAAAATTTTCTCACTCCCAAAAGGAGAGAAACGAATGAGCCTACGAATTTTAAAGCATAATTTAGCTTTATTGCAGTAGCTATAAAAAGAGGTCAACAAACTCATTTATTCCTCATGATAAGCGTTATACACACTTAAATTTGAACGGTCTCATATCATCTATTTTGACTCTTTCCATATCTGTTGCTTTTGCTATAACTGCTCTTTCGTGTCACTATATCTTTCTGCTCTTGCTTTCTGTTTTGATCTTTTTCTACAAATATTGGCTTACGACTCCATGGATCTAACTCTGTATAGTACATGAGTGTAGAGTAGGTAGATGGAGTGGGGATGAAGACTTGCACTTGTTCTGGGTTTAATCTCAGCTCTTTATTGGCAAATTTTTTGAGACTCTGCATGTCGTCCATCTGGCTACCTGGGTGGGCTGCTATGAGATAGTAGGTGAGAAACTGCTTTTTGCCTGACTTTTTATTGAGATCATCAAAATTCTTTTTGAAGTTGACAAGAGTCTCTTTGTTGGGCTTACCCATAAGCTTGAGTATCTTATCTTCAGTATGCTCTGGAGCTACTTTCATCTGTCCTGATATATGGTGGTCTACTAGAGTCTTGAGATAGGATTGCCCATGCTTTTTGTCTTCATTTATGAGGTCGTATCTGATGCCACTATTTACAAACACCTTCTTGACATGTGGTAGCTCTCGTATCTCTTTGAGCATATCTATCTGTGGCTTATGGTCTGGCTTGAGGGCTGGACAAACTGTAGAGCTGGTACATGCGATATCTAGGCAGACTCCACTCTTCATCTTTTTGTTGCACTCATAGCCATACATATTGGCAGTAGCTCCACCTACATCATTGATGATACCTTTAAAATCTTTATGTTTTTTGAACTCATCTATCTCATCCACGATTGACTTTTTACTTCTGCTTCTGATAGTTCGCCCTTGATGTACCGATATGGCACAAAAATTACACTCACCATAACAGCCGTGGTGAGTAGTGACCGAAAATTGTATGGTTTGCAGGGCTTTGACCTCTCCTTGTGCTTTGTAGTATGGGTGCACATCTCTTTCGTATTTGAGGTCATAGACTCTATCTATCTCCTCCTCTGCCATGTAGTCTTGTGGTGGGTTCTGGATGAGCCATCTGCTATCTTGGAGCTGAGATAGACCTTTGGAGATGACTGGCTCATTGTTGTTATAAAATTGGTGGAATGAGTTGATAAACTGCCTCTTATCGCCCTTGCACTCATCAAATGATGGCAACTCTATATAGCCCTCTTTTGGCTCTTTGGCTATATAGCAAATGCCCTGTATATCTCTGTAGTCATCATCTTTTTTCAGAGTATTTGCCAGCTCTACTATGGTTTTCTCTGCCATGCCATACACCAATATATCTGCTTTGGCATCAAACAGTATAGATTTTCGCAACTTGTTTGACCAGTAGTCATAGTGTACCACCCTCCTCAAGCTAGCCTCTATGCCACCCAACACTATAGGGGCTGTATCTTTGAAGTTTTTGCGGATAAGGTTTACATATTTGATAGTAGCACGGTCAGGGCGACGATCATTGATAGTACCTGGGGTAAAGTCATCTTTTTTACGAAACTTTTTGGTAGCTGTGTAGTTAGCTACCATACTATCTACAAGTCCTGCACTGACTCCCCAAAAGAGCTTTGGTTCACCAAGACGAGTGATATCGTCATCATTTGTAATATCTGGCTGGGCTATCACCCCTACCCTATAGCCACTGTCCAATAGTATCTTGCCTACTATGGCTATACCATTGTATGGCGTATCTATATATGTGTCGCCACTTACAAGTATCACATCAAGCTCACTCCAGCCTAAATCTTTTAGCTCTCTTTGGGTAGTGGGTAGAAACATTTATATCCCTTATCTGTTTTATAATTGGAGTATACTTGATTTGATAATTTTTGTCAATCAACAACACTTCTCTTGCACAACTCTAATGATATTTTCAAACCCTTCTCTAGTAGATATAGAACAATAAGCACTAATTGGCTAAAATACCTCTCTTATAAACTCTCCACATTCAAAGGTTGACGACAATGAAAAAAAATAAAGATTTTTTACGCAGAGTAGTTGAAGAGGATCTCAAATCAGGCAAATACCCAAAGGTAGTTACACGATTTCCTCCTGAACCAAATGGTTTTCCACATATAGGGCATGCCAAATCTATCTCTATCAACTTTGGTATCGCCAAAGATTATCAGGGTCAATGCAACCTAAGAATGGATGACACCAACCCAACTACAGAAGATACCCAATATGTAGAGGCTCTCAAAGATGCCGTAGAGTGGCTTGGATTTGAGTGGGCTGGTAGTGTTCGCTACACTTCCGATTACTTTCCTCAAATATACGCTTATGCTATAGAGCTCATCAAGATGGGCAAAGCCTATGTTGATAGTACAGATGAAGAGGAGATGCGTAGACTTCGTGGCACAGTCACAGAGGCTGGGAAGAGAAGCAGATATGCACAGAGGAGCGTAGAGGAAAATTTAGAACTTTTTACGCAAATGAAAAATGGAAAATTCAAAGATGGAGAGCATGTCCTCAGAGCCAAAATCGACATGAGTGCCTCCAACATGAAGTTGCGTGACCCACTACTCTATCGCATCAGACATGCTCACCACTTTAGGGCAGGCGATGAGTGGTCTATCTATCCTATGTACGATTTCGCCCACTGTCTCTCTGACTATATAGAGGGTGTCACCCACTCTATCTGCACACTAGAGTTTGAAAACAACCGCGATATCTACGACTGGGTACTGGACACTCTAAAGCTTACACCTCCACGACCATATCAGCATGAGTTCGCACGATTGAGTATCAACTATACCGTGATGAGCAAGAGAAAGCTCTTGGAGTTGGTCGATAGTGGAGCAGTAGATGGCTGGGACGATCCACGACTACCGACCATAGCAGGATATAAAAGAAGAGGCTATACGCCAGAGTCTATATTGAACTTTTGTGAAAATATAGGAGTCGCCAAAGCCAACTCTATGGTAGATGTGGCACAGCTTGAGTTTAGTATACGAGACGATTTAAATACCAAAGTGCCACGAGTGATGTGTGTGATGAACCCACTCAAAATAACTATCACCAACTACGACGGCGATGAAGAGATAGATGCCTCATACTATCCACCTGATGTACCGAAAGAGGGTTCGAGAAAGCTGCCTTTTTCCAAGGATATCTATATAGATAGGGCCGATTTTGACGAAAACCCTCCAAAAGGCTACTTCCGCTTAACACCTACTCAACCTGTAAGGCTAAAGTATGCCTATATCATTAGATGCAAAGAGATTATCAAAGACTCTGACGGCAATATAGTAGAGATAAGAGCAGAGTACTATCCAGACTCAAAGAGTGGAGAGGATAGTAGTGGTATCAAAGTAAAAAGCGCCATTCAATGGGTAGAGGCAAATAGAGCAAAAACTATAGAAGTAAGGCTCTACGATAGACTATTTGAGACTGAAGCACCAGAGGGCATAGAGGATGTAAACCCCGACTCTCTAAAGATTATCAAAAATGCTCTTATCGAGCCTGATGTCATCACCAAAAAACCTGATGTCCGTTTCCAATTTGAGAGAGAGGGATACTTCTATGCCGACCCTATAGACTATAGAGATGAAGCACCTGTATTCAACAAAATAGTAGGACTCAAAGAGTCTTCAGGCAAAAAGAAAACCCTCTCAAAACCTACACCAAAAGCAGAAATCAAAAAGGTACAAATAGATGGTGAAGTGGTACCAATGACAGCTAAAGAGCAAGCTCTATTTGATAAGTATACCAATGAGCTAAAGCTCAATAGTGAAGTGGCAAACACTCTAGCTCGTGATGCAAAACTATCTGCCTTTTATGCGGAAGCACTAGAGGTGATTGATAGCCCCATAGGTATCGCAAATATAGTGACCAATGAGGTAGCCAGAGAGTTGAAGCAAGCAGATATAGGTGAACTAAAGTTCAGCCCAAAACAGATAGCCGAACTTGTGGATATGGTAGATGACGATACCATCTCTACCAAAATCGCCAAGCAGGTATTTGAAGAGATGGTCAAGAGCGGAGAAGACCCAAAAGATATAGTCAAATCAAAAGGACTCATACAGATAAGTGACCCTGCTGTTATATTGCCTATCATTGATGAGATCATCACCAAAAACCCTGATAGCGTAGAGAAGTTCAAATCTGGAAATAAGAAGCTTCTAGGCTTCTTTGTAGGTCAAGTCCTCAAAGCCACCAAAGGAAAAGGAAACCCCAAAATTGTCAACAAACTAGTAGAGGAGCAATTGGCCAAAGTGTAGCAGGTAGCTTTACAAAAGTATAAAAAATATTGCTAAGTAGTATCGCGGAGTATTGGATTTTGGTTTGGTGGAGATGAGGGGGATCGAACCCCTGTCCTAAAATAGATAGAACTATGACTCTACATGTTTAGATGGTGTTGTTAAATCTCATTTTGCTTTGCACCACACCCAAAGCTTTGCAAAACCAGCCTAAAAGTTCGTCTATAGGCTAGGCAACCTATAGATATAGTCATCAGATATGATACCCAAAATCCGATTAAGATGACACTCCTCGGCAGGGCAGTCCTCCGCGTGAGCGGGGTTAATGACTTACGCTACTGCGTAAGCTGGACGATAATCTGTATTGTTTGCAGTTATGCATTGTGAGCCGTATAACGGAATTGCTCAGTCCGACATGCACATAGCCCCAACTACTCTAGTCGAAACCAAGTCATCCCCATAGAATGAAATTATAGCATATATTTAGTAAATTTTTGCAGTTATATCCAAAATTTTATAATTAAAGAAACTCCCTCATATGCTCAAAGTTGTTAGACTGTATAAATTGAGTCTCTGCTGATATTTCCTTGAAATGCACAGTTGCACACTTGATTTTTGCCTCTTCCGTATCTCGTAAATCGTCTGTAAAGAGACTTCCCTTGCTTTCAACTACAAAGTATAGCTTCTCTTCATTCTCTTTTTCGATTAAAACTGCCCAGTCAGGATTGTATCCACCAAGAGGGGTATTTATGCTTATTACCATCACTATCCACTTGATTAGTAACTTCAAGATAATTTTTTATATTGTCTTTGAAGTTCTCTTTATAAACAAAATCTTTTCCCGTATTGTAAGGTGGGTCTATGTATATCATCTTCACTTTTTTATGGTAAGACTTTTGCAAAAGTTTTAGCACCTCTAAGTTATCGCCCTCTATGTAGAGGTTTTGTGTGGTGCCCCAGTTTTTAGATTCTTCTGGTGCAGGTCTTAGTGTCCCAGTAGATGGAGTTTGGGCTATCTTTTTGGCTTCTTGTTTGCCATTCCAAGTGAAGTTGTATCGCTCTTGCTCTTTGTCTATAAATTCTCCAAGCTCGTTTTGCAGCTTTTCAAAGTCTATTTTTCCCTCTTCAAAAACTTCAGGGAACAACTCTTTTAATTTTTCTACATTCTCATCCACTATATCTAAACTTTCGCCATCTAATTTTTTCATATTTTTACCTCTTGAAATTTTAACTCTTTTATGATATAATTATCTTCATAATTCGCCTTCGGGCATACCCACCTTTTAGGTGGGAGCAAATAATCTCTTTGATTTCTCAATTATCTTATTGAAATCATCTTTTGCTATCATTCCAATTCTATTTGTCAATCTTTTTGTACTAAAAACTTTAAACTGTAAAATCATAGCAGACACATCTATGTCACCATCTTTTTTACTGTGGTATCTAAATTGGTGAAAATAATCATCTGTTCTTAATGTGGTCGTTGTCGGTATGCCGATAAAAAGCTCTTTTGTAAGTTTTCTTACAACGATTACTGGTCTAGTAAAATTTTTACCCTTACCATACTCTTCACTCCCAATATTTTGTCCAATTTTAACCCAAAATATCTCTCTTGGTTTTATACCAATATAGATATTTTTCTTTGAAGTATCTTTTTTAACTTCGTTCCATTCATCAAATCTTTTCATATTTTACTCTTTAGGTTAGCTAGATTGTCTTTCATTTTTTTCAGCTCTATGTTCATATTGACCTTGTCGTTAAAGTTTGTCTCTTTTTTTATCTTGTTCTTTAGCTCTGTTATCTTGCTAAGTTCTTTTTTAACTCTGCAAAGGCGTAGATAGTAAAGTAGCCTGAGATAATTGATAGCTTAGCATTCCTATCAATACTCTGTCTTAATATATCGCCGACTCTACCGTTCTTTTTGTTATCTATTAGCAACTACTTTGTTTCCTTTAACTTCATGTAAGCTATTCTATCATTTTATTAGAAATAACAAGATAAAATTCTCAAGTATTTTTACCTTTTTGTTGGATCATGTGACCAACTTCAAACTTTGATGGATGCAGGCAGACAAAATACCAAAGTTTAAAACAGAAGCTATTTTGTCTGCTCCTTTACAATAGACTGTATTGCATCCAGAATCATCATGGTTTAGGTTTATGAAGTACTCTCTGATAATATCAGTATCATATCCTACATCTTGTAGATCATAGAGATAGTTTACTCTTTGGTTTGTATCTTTCATTGGTGGTAGTGTCACTGAACTATCGTGAACACTTGCACTACTACAGAATGCTGTTATTGGTATATCTCCATCTACAGCAGAGATATGAAGTTTGACTCCTATCCATACTTCTCTATTGCCTTTAGAGTTTTGTCTGTAGAGACTAGCCCCAACATCTCTTCTACACTTTTCATCTCTTTTGTTTTTGCAGTATAGAGGGATATCAGGTCTCTTGTTGCTCCATCTATCTAAAAGAGTGTAGGCTCATCCAACGCTTTGATCTTGAAGCTCTCTCTGTGGATAGGAGATCTCCCATATTTTTGAACTCTCTCTATGTGCAATTTAGTTCCATAACCTTTGTGTTTTTCAAAACTATATTGTGGATAGATCTCGGCGTACCTCTTCATCATCCTATCTCTAGTCACCTTTGCCAATATGCTAGCGGCACTCACCTCTGCTACCTTGAGATCTGCCTTTACCATAGTGGTGATACCCTCTACCCCAAACTTGCTGTTGCCATCGAAGAGATACTCAGCATCTTTGATATTGTTCATGATTTCGCATATACCATTATGTAGACATAGTGATATGCCATCATTATCTATGGTTTTGCTATCGAAACTCACTATATGGTAGAGAGATGAGGCTACTATCTTTTCATATAGCTCTTCTCTGCGTTTTTCACTCAACTTTTTTGAGTCATCAAGACCATCTATAGGCGACAGCAATACCACCCCAGCTATCACTAGATCACCTGCCAATGGTCCTCTACCTGCCTCATCAATGCCACATAGTGGATATCTATCTTTAGTCATTTATCACCCTGAAGTATATGAGTAGAGTTCTCTGATAAAAGTTGTCATTATCATCACTAACCATAAGATATCTATCTTTGGATACCTTGGTAAGTCCTTCAAAATTATCTATATGCCAACCCTTGCTACTGTCGAATTGTGCCAATACTCTGCTTTTACAATCGTATCTTTTTTTGGCACTGCCACGGCATTGGTTGAGCCAAACTTTTTTGAGCGTGATTATGACAGGGTGCATCATGCCACTATATGCCCTCTCCAATATCAATATATGGTCTCTATCCATCACCTCCATAGCGACTACGGCACTACTAGTAGCACTCTCTGCCTTAAAGTGCCACTCTCGTCCATATAAAGAGTAGATGATTTGATCTTTTGCTCTATATCTCTTGAGTGGCCACTCTGTAGCAGTCAAAAGACCATATTTTGGATGCCACGCCAGTGCCTCTAGGGATTTATTTCGGCTTCTATAATTTTTTGGATTTTTTAGTTTTGGTGGGAGAGGATATCTCTTTTTCATGATGCCATCTCTACCAAAGTAGCCTATCTTTGCTCTACCCTCAAATGATATATAGAGCCTACCTTTGTATCCGATAGTCATACCCTCGCTGTCTCGTCTCCATCTCTTAAACTCTCTACCGCCTTTGTTTCTCAGCCTCACCGCACTCTGTGGAGTCAGCTCTCGTATCTTATCATCTAGCGTGATAGCATAGCCAAAGAGTATGCCTTGATCACTCAACATATAGAGTTTTTTTGATTTTTTATCATAAGCTAGATCTGATATTTCGCTAAAGTGTTGGTGAGATATATCGGAGTACGATAGTAGCTTTTGGTCTAGTATCTCTATATCCATATAGTGACTATCTACACCATATGGAGTGATATCTGTAGTGCTAATCCCTCCGCTACCAAAGATAGACAACATGACAAGCAGAGTGAAGTATCGCTTTAGATTAGCTACCAACTTCTCTGTCACCGTCAAAATAGTATACAAGGAGTATCCACGCTACAGAGAGATTGATCATCACATCAGCATAGTTAAATACTGCAAAGTCAAACCAGCAGTGCCAAGCTATATAATCCACAACACCATCATGTATAAATCTATCGTATAGATTGCTAAGAGCTGCACCCACCAACATGCCTGATGGGAATGCATACTTTCTCAGATACCCTTCATAGAATATATAGGTGACAATACCCAATATAAGCACCATCTGTATCCACTTGAGATATGGACCCAAAAATGCAAACATGGAGAATGCTACACCTTTGTTGTAGTGAAGTTCTAGCGAAATGCAGTCGCTACCCCAGTAGTAACCATGTACAAATATCGATTTGATATTTTGGTCTACTATGATAGTACCCACTATCGCCAATACAAATATCATCAAGAGCCTAGTCATGCCTACACTAACTCTTTCTCAAAAAAACTTCTACACCTCTCCATCATCTTCTCTAGGACTATCTCATCTTTGCCTTCTAGTAGCAATCGCAACTTATTCTCTGTGCCAGAGTATCTAAATAGATATCTCATGCCAGCTGATTTAACCTCTGCTTTAAGCTCATCCAATCCCTCTATAGTATCAAACTCCCTCTTTTGAGAGATGAGTATATTTACCAATTTTTGAGGGTACGACTCATATGGATTGAAGAGTTCACTAGCTGGTCTACCACTCTTTACAAGATAGGCTAGAGCTTGTAGACCACTAGAGATACCATCACCAGTCTTTGCATAATCACTAAAGATAATATGTCCACTCTGTTCGCCTCCAAAATTGACACCCTTCTCCTCCATCATCTCTACTACATTTTTGTCACCAACATCACTTCTATATAGTTTGAGATTTTGTGTAGCCAGATACTCATCTAGCCCTTGATTACTCATCACTGTAGTCACTATGCCATCACCCTTTAGCTCACCCTCATTCTTGAGATGTGTAGCCAACACAGCCATTAGCTTATCGCCGTCAACTGTTTGCCCCTTCTCATCTATAAGCACCAATCTATCCGCATCCCCATCGAGAGATATTCCAGCATCTGCACGATACTCTATGACTGCTTCTGCTGCATTCTCTGGATGCATAGCTCCACATTTATAGTTTATATTAAAGCCATCAGGTTTATTGCCGAGCAGTATGACATCTGCTCCTAGCTCTTGAAGTATAGTAGGAGCTACGATATACCCTGCACCATTAGCACAATCCACCACTATCCTCTTGCCAGATAGAGTCAAAGGCTTTGGAAAAGAGTTTTTGATATGAACTATATATCTACCTATGACATCATCTATCCTCTTAGATTTGCCTATACTTTGTCCTACCACCTGAGATGCCTCTATGAGATCCTCATCTTCATATATACTCTCTATCTTTGCTTCATCATCTTTGTTTAACTTGTTGCCCATCGCATCAAAAAATTTGATGCCGTTATCATCATAAGGGTTGTGGCTAGCAGATATCATGATGCCAGCATCGCAACGCATACTCTCTGTCAAAAACGCTACAGCAGGCGTAGGCATAGGTCCTATCTGAACTACATCAAAGCCCACAGCGGTCAATCCAGACACCAAAGCATTCTCTATCATATAGCCACTTCTTCTAGTATCTTTCCCTACCAATATCTTGTTGGTCTTTTCAAATTGACGAAAATATATGCCTGTAGCCATAGCTAGACGCATAGCACTCATAGCGGAGACTTTGCGTCCCGCTTTGCCACGCACCCCATCTGTTCCAAATAGTTTCATTTTTATACTTCTCCCATTGTATCAAATATTAAAATTCTTGCAAAATCTTACAAAATAGAGGTGAGTTTTATAGAGATATCTATTTTGTGTATTATTATCGAGGGCAATTCTACCTCATTGTTGATTAAAAACATCACTATTAATATAATTTTAATCTTTTTTTAGCTATTATTCGCGGACAAATTGCACTCCATGGATATTGACCACCATATCAATCAATTCAAGATTAGCATAAGATAGAGACATCAAAGCAGACAAAGGACAGTATAATGGCAAACAACAAATCAGCAAAAAAGCGTATCTTACAAACAGCAGTAAGAACAGAGAGAAACAGATACTATAGAACAAGAATCAAAAATATAGTAAAAGCAGTACATTCAGCAGTAGAAGCTAATGATAAAGCAGCAGCACAAGAGGCTTTCAAAGTAGCCAACAGACAGATTCACTCACTAGTAAGTAGAGGTTTTCTCAAGAAGACAACAGCAGCAAGAAAAGTAAGTCGTCTTCATAAGCTAGTCAACTCACTAGAAGCAGCATAGAGCAACTTACCAAAACAGCCCCACCCTTCTATCTGGGGTGAAGCTACTACAATTACAGATATCATCAAAACAAAATTTTTATAGAATTGGAACAACCATGTTCAAAGAGAAACTCCAACCATTTATAGACCGATACAATGAGATAAACACACTGCTATCTGCTCCAGATATAGCTTCTGATATAAAACGAATGAGTGATTTAGGAAGAGAACAATCATCACTTAACACTTTGGTAGAAAAAGCCAAAGAGTATATAGAGATAGCTGATGCGATAGAGGAAAATAGAGAACTTTTGACCGATGCAGAGCTAGGAGATTTGGCAAAAGAGGAGCTAAATGAGCTTGAGCCACGATTGCTAGAGCTAGAGGATGAGATCAAAATCCTTATGATACCGGCAGATAAAAATGATGATAAAAATATATTTTTGGAGCTCAGAGCAGGTGCGGGTGGTGACGAAAGTGCTCTATTTGTAGCAGATGTATTCAAAATGTATATGCGTTTTGCAGAACAGATGGGCTGGAAAGTGGAGCTTGTAAGCTCTAGTGATGGCACAGCAGGTGGATACAAGGAGGTTATAGCTCAAATCAAAGGTGAAGGCGTATACTCCAAGCTCAAGTATGAAGCTGGTACTCACCGTGTCCAGAGAGTGCCAGACACAGAGACGCAAGGACGAGTACACACTTCAGCTATCACAGTAGCAGTCATACCAGAAGTAGATGATGTAGAGGTCGACATCAAGCCAAATGAGGTCAAAATGGATGTATATCGCTCTAGTGGATGCGGTGGACAATCAGTCAATACTACAGACTCAGCAGTAAGGCTCACCCACATACCTACAGGTATAGTAGTAGCTATCCAAGATGAGAAATCTCAACACAAAAACCGCGACAAAGCGATGAAAGTTTTGAAAGCTAGAGTATATGAAGCAGAGCTACAAAAGCAGCTAGACGAGACATCCAGCCAGAGAAAGCTTCAGGTTGGCTCTGGAGATAGATCAGAAAAAATCAGAACATACAACTATCCACAAAATCGTCTTACAGATCACCGCATAGGGCTTACACTATATGCACTAGATGACATCACAAACAATGGCAATCTCAATCTAGTCATAGATCCGCTTATAGCCCATGCTCAAGCAGAAGCTATCAAAGAGGCAGGACTCTAAAGAGGCACCCAACCAATCTGCAAGGATAGATTTCAAAAGATGTATGAACCCTCTTTGACATACATCTTTTCTATCTAGCGGGTAAATTAGATCTACTTTAATCACAACTTAATATCCTACCTGATACCATTTAACAAAAACTTTGGACGAGACAATGACATTTGACAAAATAACTGCCGATGGGCAGATCAAAGAGATTATCAAATCCGCCTTCGATACATCACTAGATGTAGGTGGCGAATGGGGCTACGATATTTCAGAAGCCACGACAATACTTTCATCAGATCAGCCTCTGATGCAACTCGAACATCTACTAGCATCTATGAGAACCTATATAGAGATGAGTATGACAAAAGAGAGAGATGAACGATATGGAGGCATCAATCTAAATGAATTTTCTAGAGAAGAGATAGTGCAAAACGAAAATAGATACCATAAGATTGGCTATAAAGTTACTGCCATGAAAGAGGAGACATATAGTCAATTCATAGATGAATATAAGGAAAAATATGGCAAACCTGACTTTGACCTTTCAGACTACTTCGAACGCAGAAAAAAGGCTACTCTATATAGAGAAATAGAGTATTGGTTCAAAGTAGACTAAAGCAACCTACTTGGAGACGATGGCTTTGGTCTCCCCAAATGAGTGAGACCAAAGTCTCACTTGTGAGATTCACAATGTATTTGTCTACCTATATACTCTGCGTATACTCATAGCTATCTGATCAGGAGTACTAGCTATCTTCATAAAATCCTCCATTGTCAGCAGTGGCAATGAGAGTGCTAGGTAGTATGTAGGATCCAATATATATGCCTTGTCATCCTTTACCATTGACTGATATGGCAGAAGTTGAGCATTTTTACCCTCTCCTATCTTTTGCAGGAATTTATTATTCCTCATTCTCATTTTGTGACCTACCAGTATAGCACCATTTGGTAGCTTTAGTGTATATGCTATATATCTTTTCGCCTCTTCACTCTCTATCTTTTTGGCTGGCTCATTTCCATCACCAAGCTCTACAATATCTGAATAGTGAGCCATCTCTGGCACAAAACTGAAATCTTTGAGTCTACTATACTCTATCACATCTTCTGTCTGATACATATCTCCAAGTACTTTTTGTAGTGACTCCAATACAGGTTTGTATTGACCATACTTAAAGTCATCTCTCAAGTAGGCAGCACCAAAATAGGTCGGGTTTTGCACCCTTATCTCATTGCCATCATCCACAAGTATATTCAATGCTGCTATAAAAGTCCCACTTTTTTTGAGCAAATCATTTGTGACAGTTATTACTATCTTGCCTTTCAGAATCTCCTCTTTGGAAAGGATTTCAAACCCATTCTCTTTGAGCTTCTTGACCAAGATATCTACTTTTTGTGGATTAGCAGCATAGTATGCTGTTAATTTTTCAGGAGGATTGTCGCCTAGTTGCATCTTGGGAGTTTTGAATACCTTTTTGACTTCAGAATTACTCTTCTCCTCTTTTTGAGAAATGCTGCTCTTTGGGGAACTTTTCTCCAGCTTGTCCAATTTGGTCTTAATTGCTTGTACCTCTCTATTGAGATTTAAAATCAATGATTTCAAAGATTTCAGTTCGTTCAATACTGCTTCATTGGCACCACCTCTATTTTTATTTTCTGAAACCTGTGGCACTTCATCCTCGAAACCCAACTCAAGAAATGTCTCGTGTACCTCATTGGCAATCCTTTTCATATACGCTATTTTCTTTGGATCTTTTATGCCTGTTGTCACTATCCAGTTTTCCACTTTGGCATATCCAACATGAAGCTCATTTGAGCCTTTAGGAATATAGAAATATATAGAGCATGGTGCAAATATACCTGCTTGAGGATCACCGTGGTTAAATATAGTATTTGAAAATTCAAAATGACACAAAGAGGATACCCAGTATGCATCATATTTGTCAAAATCCAACCCCATATCATCATATTCAAACTTTACATCCAGAAAACCAGCTATTACAAACTTGTGTTTTGTAAAAAGTGAGTCATGCTCCATTATGAAAGATTCGACAAAAGAATCTATATCCTCTGTATCCTCTATCTTTTTGACCATCTTGAGAAGTGGTTGCTTTGGGAGTGGCTTATCAAATGTAAGTGTTTTGCTGGCCGCAGGCTTCATCTCTTTTTGCATAAGACTATCCAATCTGCTCAGCATATCTTTAAATAACTCTCTATTGCCTCCGTCCTTTTCACCGATGATATTGAGCATAGTGTCACTATCGACATGCCCATACCAAGTCATATCACTGCCTTCTCCATTGGGCATCTTGTAGGCTAGAAAATTAAAGGGCGTATAGGCACCATAATCAGGATTTTTAAGCAACAACTCCCTTGCTACTCTCCTATTATATGTTCTGAAAAAATCCAAAAGATCTAAATTTTTTTCATGAAACTGCTTATAGTAGTGCATCTCTAAATGTTCATTTTTGGCAGCAACTGTAAATCCTACAGAAGGAAACTTTTTGACAAGTGCCTGAAGCTCTTTATCTGCCTGCCCTTTTGTAGCATACAGCTTGGCTAGGGTTGCTGACTGTAAGGAGGTAGCCAACACAAGCAACACAAAGATGATATACATTTTTCTAAACATTTTTAACCTTTTATCTATTATTGATTTATTTCGATAAGCCTACACATTCAAGATGGTACAGCTTTTAAGCTTTGAAAATTTCTATCTGATCGCCTACATTGATTGTACCGCCCTGAATGGCTTTTACAAACACCCCTCTATCATCTTTGAGAAGTTTCGGCAACCTATTATCAACTTTTGTCAAGCTTTTGCAAAGTGTGCAATTTTGAGTAATCTCCAGCACCACCTCACCTACATGCAATCTACTTCCAAGTGGTAGCGAGTATGGATTTATAGATACTAGTATATTTTCACCCAAAGAACCATATGGCATCTCAATGCCTCTATCTTCAGCCATTTTATAGCTGTCAATACTTGTGACCAAGATCGATCTGAGGATATCTTTGGAGTAAAATTTGTCTCCAAGCACTCCGTCTACATCTATGACAATCTTATCTGCCGATTCTCTAATTGAATTTTCTTTGGAAATATATAAATTGAGTACTTTTTTTTCGCTGTCTGAGTGACTGCTCATATTGAACTATCCTTCATTGTACTATAGATGAGTAAATATTAGGGTTCTACAAAGAAACAATCCATACCACTTAGAGCCTATGACCCAATGGTAATGAATTGCATATCAGGGAAAACTGCGGAGCAAAAACTCCGCACAGGTTTTACTTGATCTTTTTGCTTTCTGTAACACTTTTGCCAGAGAGATCTGTCCAAGTAATAGAGAGTTCATCACCTTTTTTGGCACCTTTGAACTTGAACTTAAACTGAGGATCTTTTGACCAGAATTGACTTGTAGAGACATCATAAACGATCTTCTCACCTACTTTAGCGACAATGTGAGTGATAAAGTTAGCATCAACACCTTTTTTCTTTGCCTGATCATATGTCAGCATCGGGTGTTTAGCCAATGCTTTTACATTAACTATATCGCCTTTAAGTTTGGCTTTTATTTTCATATTTTTACTCATGTATATTCCTTTTTATTACTATAATATAAACAATACTATGAAGGATAATTAACCTTCACATCCACCTTTAGCAACCTGAAGTTTTACATCACCTTTGTAAAATTTACCATCTTTGCCTTCCAAAATAGCCGTAAGAACTCCATTGCCGCCATTCTCGTCAGTAGCTTTCAACTTGATTTTCAAGAAATAATCAACTATACCATCTTCTGGTACATTCCATACCGCCACTGCACTCTCAGGGTTCATATCTTGGAACAATGCGACAGTTTTTGCAGGTATGTCCGACTTGATTGTTACAGGAACACCTCCACCATTACTAGCAACCTTTGGTGCCTTCACTTTCACACCATCTGCAACAGGCTTTATGTCACCATAAAGATTTTTGATAGCTTCATCAACTTTTTTAGCCTTCCAAACTGTAGGCTTCTCTTTTCTAAAATCTATAGATGCAAATGCACTTAGTGTAGCTGGCAATGCAACGACTGCCAATACACCCAAACCTAAGAAATCTCTTCTTTCCATTTTGTTTCCTTTTAGCAATTTTTTAATTATGGCAAAAGACCACCGTAGTCTCTCTTGCCATCTTACAAACTAATCGTGAAGTAAATGTGAACTATTCACCTTTACTTTGCCTGACTGACCATATAATCAATAACTTTTTTAATTTCGGCATCTGAAAGTGATGTACCACCTTTTGGTGGCATACCGCCTTTTCCTTTGATCGCAGTCTCATAAACTTTGTCTATGCCTTTTTCAAGGACGGCAGCCCAAGCTTTTTTGTCACCCAATACCGGTGCACCTGTAGCATCTGTATCATGACACACGGCACAACTTGCCTTGTATGTATTTTTGCCAAAATCATCACCGCCCTCTTTCTTTGGTGGCAAATCTTTCTTCTCAGAGATAGGAGGCTCATAATCACTTATACCTGTACCTGAAATTCTTGCCAATTTTGGCTTGCCATCAAAGCAGTCTTTCATACATCTAGTACCGTTTCCATAATTTTTGAAGTCATTGAAAAATTTACGCGTATTTTCCAAACCATCTGGTCCATCTATTTTCGGTACAAAGCCATCTTTGTTCGGCATAACAAGTTTTAAGAATTTTTCGCGATTCAATTCATAGTCATCATCTAGCTCTTCTCCATCTATCTTTAGCTCATTGATAGAAATAATATATGCAGTAAGAGCATAAACTTCATTTACACTCAAAGACATTGGAGCAGGATGTGGCATACCAGTCTTGATATACCACCACAATGTACTCGCACGCGGCCAATATGTACCAAATACCCTGACCGGACCTTCATCATTACCATCAACTCTTTGGTTTGTCAATGACTTCTGTCCCTCATATGCATTACCTTTTTGAAGAGCAGGATATCCAGCACCTCCAGCACCAAAGTCAAAGTGACAAGCTGCACACTTCTCCTCGTACAGCTCATCACCCTCTTCTACTGTCCCATGTCCTTCTGGCAATCCTGTACCGTCAGGCATTACATCAATATTCCAAGCGGCAACCTCGTTCTTTGTAGGTATTCTACCTTTGTTAAACTTGGCACTATGTGCCTTTTCATTTACATAATATTGAGATGTTTTCCCATCTTTGACAAGATATGTAGAACCTCCATCTATTACTTTTTTACCGTTTTCATATGTTCTTGAAGCTCCTGTATCTCCAGCAAATGCGACTGTCGTCACCATAGCTGCAGCAAGTGCCGATGAAAGGAATATTTTATGACAAGACTTGAACATTGTTCACCTCCCCTTTTTCTGTTACTTCCCAGGTAAAGATACCATTTCTGTGATAAACCGACTCTACGCCCATGACTTCTCTTTCATGCTTGACTGATGGCTGAATATGTCCCGCATCATCACGCGCACGGCTTGAGAGGAGCAACGGCTTTCCTTCATACTTATACATAAAGCTAAATCTTGTCCATGCCTTTGGAAGAACAAGTCCTTTTAGGCTCGCCTCTACCCAATTTTTACCACCATCAAATGATATATCGACACCCTCTATAGTACCCATACCACTCCAAGCAAGACCTTCGATCTCTACCATTTCACCCTTTTTAAGATCTGTCCATGGCTTATCATGACAAGGAGATGTTATTACAGAGTTTACTTCATTTGCATAAAAATGCTGTATAGCTTTGCCACTTGGTTTTAGTGCAGTATATTTCGCTGTCTCTTCTTTGGCGTAGAATGGTTCGGAGGCAAACTCAAGTCTTCCGAGCCACTTGACACAAAGGTTACCTTCCCAGCCTGGCACAAGAAGTCTAATAGGGTATCCCTGCTCTGGTCTAAGTGCTTCACCATTCTGACCCCATACAATCATAGCATCATCAAGAACCTTATCTATAGGTATTGTTCTTCCCATATGAGAGTTATCAACACCCTCTGCAAGCATCCATCTGGCATCCTTCTTGAGTCCAAGATCTTTTAGGATATCCTTGATATAAACACCCGTCCACTCTGCACAGCTCATCATACCCTTAGCAAACTGAAGCGATGGGAACTGAGGTCCTCTCCACTCTGGTCCACCATTTGCAGGGCACTCAATAAAGTGAATTCTGTTAACACTTGGATACTTCTTGAGCTCATCCATAGTCAACACGATAGGCTTCTCGACAAGACCGTGTATCATTAACCTATGCTCATTTGGATCTATCTCTGCAGTTCCACCATGACTTCTACTAAAAAAGAGACCATTTGGAGTGATTATTCCCCATAGGTCCTGTATCGGACACATTGCTATCGAAGCATAATAGTTACCTGAAGAGAGAAGTTTCGTATTTCTTCTAGTCACATTGTGTTCATATGGGGATGGCTGTCCATATAAATTATGTGTAACAGGGTATCCAAATGTAGTACCCCACTTCTTCTCTTCGACGATCGCTGGATCGTCTTCGGCATTGACCTTCACAGGTGCCAGTATACTTGATGCCGCCAGAGCACTCATAGAATACACTGCCGTTTTCCTAAAAAAGTCTCTTCTGCTAGACTGATTAGATTCAGTCTGAGAAGTGTTGCTTATCTTAGTCATATAACCTCCTTATAAATTAGCTATTCTTATTTCTTACCACAACAAGAACTACCATATTGGTTGATTGATTGTAATGAAAATTGTATTAAACTTACAAGCATTGATAACAATATAGCTACCTGCTTCCATCATGAAAGCCAAATTGACACAAAATAATATCAACAATAATTTTTAATCATTAAAATATGATATATCTATCAATAAAATTAATTATCTCTATCTTCTACAGAGACAATAATAGATGTTTGTATAAAAATTTACAGTTGATAGTTTTTGGGATTATAGATAGAGAGTAAGGAGGCTATAATACCTCCTATGAAGTTCTTATTTTTTTGTAATTTTGGAGAGAATATTCTCAAATCTTTTTTGTGCATCTAGAAGCACATCTATAGACTCTTTATCCTCTATATTCAAAGCTGAAATCCATTTCTGCACTGTAGGGAAGCCCATGTAAAATTTCTTTTCATCTCTCTTTTGATAAAAGTACATTGTACATGGAGCAAGCGCACCAGCTTCAGGGTGAAGTTTTGATACTGTATATATGACTTTTATCTTACAGATAGAGTATGCATCGTAAAATGTATACCAATCTTTATCATGCTCATCAAGATCAAAATTTAAATCAACAAAAGCAGGACTTACGAAACCATTTGGAGCCAACTCTCCCTCAAATGCCATCTCTATATCATCCTTCTCCTCTTCCCAATCAGAACCTTTCTGATCAAATGCAACCTTATGAACCAGTTCACCTTTTGGAGCTTTCATTTTATATGGAAGCTCTACAAATTTACCCTTTGGCATAGCTGCTTTGAGAGCCTCTTCCACTTTCTTACCGAGATCAGCTAAAGCTTTGTTCTCTTCTGGGATACCAATCATAGAAGCCATTCCTGCAGGCGTGATAGAAGAAACAGATATTGTCTTGTCGCCTTTTTTTGTATATATAGACATACTCATTGGGGCAAATAGACCTATTTCAGGATATTTCTCAGCTAGTGCCAAGATAGTATCTTTTCTCCATAAAACCATCAGATTATAAACATCAAAGTTTGTATTATTAAAGTCTCTTTTAAAAGGGGCATTCATATCATTGTTTGCCTCCACCATAAATCCTGCCTTTTCAAATGCACTTTGAATTGTTTTGGCTGTGATTTTTCCATCACTATTATCCGAAGTGAAAACCCTTATATGGTTAGCTTGATCAGCAGCAATCAAGCCTGTAACTAGTAGCAATGACACCAAAATGCCTCTAACGATTGATTTCATTCTTTTCCTTTTTGATTAAAATTTACTCTTTTTATTATAAAGAGATATCGATTCTGAAATGCACTCAGAATTATGAACATTATATCTAAAGCTTCTTTAATCTAAGAAAATCTTATCTTTAAATTTGATCTGTTGCCCAACTATTAATATAGCTATAGATTATTTTGTTTATTTATTTTTTCATTAAATCACTAACCTAAAAAACTACTCTTTAGTATTAATTTGTTATTATTGGTTTGAATTGGCTACTACCTCTTTCATAAAAACATTACCTAACTTCACTCTCTTGGTGCTTGAGGTATTTGTTGGGTTCGATGCCATAGCAATATCGCTAAAAAATTTAATAAAAGGTAAATTATGAAATCTGTTGCTTCTACCCTCCTATTGACAGTTGGTCTATTTGGTGCAATTTCTGGTGAAAAAGTTTTCAAAGAAAAATGTTCATCATGTCATAGCTATTATATACCTCAAAGCAAACTGCTCATCAATTTTAATGAACACAATAATAGTGATTTGAACTTGACAGCACCAACTCTCAATCAGCTCTCATTCGCCATCAAGGATAGAATAGGTGATAGAAAAACAGACTCCGAAAGCCAAAAATTCCAAATAGAAGAGTATCTCGAAGAGTTTTTAAATGATCCCAGCTCAAAAAAGCATGTTGTTCCAAAAAATATAAGTAAATTTTTCAACCCTATGCCGAGTATGAAGGATAAGATCAATGAAGATGAAGTAGAGGCTCTTGCTGACTATATCTATGAGTATGGTGAAAAAATGATGATTGAGCATGGTGTGAAACGGTACAGCTATGATGAGGCACTAAAGCTTGCCAAAAAAGAGAATAAAATAATAGTGATAGAGGGGTATATACCATATTGTCGATGGTGCATAAAAATGGATCGCAGAGTAATGGTAGATGATAGAGTAAAAGATACACTCAACAAAGATTTTTTACTAGTCAAAGTCAACCTACTTACCAAAAAGCTACCTTTAGGGATCGAAAGGCTAAGTACTCCATCATTCTATTTTATCAATAGTCAAGGAGATAGAGTTTTGCTGACTACAGAAGGGTATAAAAATAGGGAAGATTTCATCAAACTTTTGAAGTCTGTGAAAAATATGAGTAGATCTAAATAATATACTATTGATATGCCACTAATATATTTTCTCTAAATTAGGGAGATTAGTAGCAGAAAAATGAAAAAGATATAACAGATGGGGCAAAGCCCCAACCTCACCCCCTCTAAAACCTATACCTCAAATAAAACCTAAAGTCCTGAGCAGACTCTACGATACTAGGCAAAAATGAAGCAGCCATACCCATCTGAGTAGCTGCACCAACTGCTTGCTCTTGAGACATACCAGATGCCATAAGATTACCTACGACAACTTGAGCAGAGTCTGGATCTGATGTACCGCCAAGTCGTCTCCAAGCAGCAGCACCATCTTTGACATCATCAATAGCCATTGAAGCACCTGATGTATTACCAAAGAAACCTTGACTACCAGTATAGTCATAATCGATATTTACATATCTAGCTTGAAGACTCAAAGCTTTTGTGATTTGATAAGTATAGTTAAGTTCAAATGCATCACCACGAGCAGCCAACTTAGAGCCAATCATAGTATCTTCAGCATATGTAAAAGGTCTCCAGTATTGATCACCATGATTATACTCTAACCCCAAAGTACCATATCTTGCACTTTCACCTACAGGAAGATATGCACCAAACCAATAAGAGCTACCTGTCTCACTATCCATAGAGCCTAACATAGCTTCACCCTCAAGAGGATCAGTCTTACTCCATGCATATGAACCAAATACCTTCACATCAGAACCATAACCATCTTCAGTAACACCATCAACCAAGATAGATATAGCAGCACCATCCATATCACCATACTGCTTAAAGCCTAGTTGCTGACCAGTACTCATATCAACATCCATACCAGGTAGATCAAACGCTCTATACCAAGTCGTCTTGACTATAAACTGACCATCATTGTATGGTTCAAAGATAAATCCACCTAGTGATATACCATTTAGTTGATCATCCTCTTCTGCATATGGCGTAGAGTTGGCAAATAGTGGTGCAGCATTTGTAGAACCCTGCCCTAGACATACCTTAAAGCTCATACCATCAACACCAGTAATCTTACTAAGATCAAGCTTGCTACTAAATCCATCAAACTCCACATTGATAACATGTGCCAATGGTGATGATGCACTATCATCTTGACTTAGATTACCAAGGAAGCCATTTGTTGAAGGTCTTCTACCTATAGAGAATGTCCAATCAATCCCTTGACCAAAAGCATCATCTCCAAGATATAACCAGAAAGCTCTTCTGACTTTCAAAGAGTTATCAGTCAACGCCTCATTACCTGTCCAGTCAAACATACCACCCAAACTAAATGTACGATTTCCACCTGGAGTGTTAAATGGGTCTCTAAAGTCAGCACCAAATGCTTTATTCATAGAGAGTTGACCCTTAAATATATTCTTTTCATCTGCAGCATATGCCATATTTAGCCAGAGTCTCATAGCCATAAGACTATTATTCTCATAAGATTTCCCATCAGCCATATCATAATTGATACTATCTATAGATGTTCTTAGATCTACACCCCATTTGATATTATCATTAGCACTCTGCTTTTTATTTTTGATCACCTGCTTTTTGAGCTTATCTATCTGCTTTTGTAAATCTGCTATATCATCAGCAGTAGATCCCAATGCCATAGTAGCCGCTACCAAAGATATCGATACGATTCTTTTCATATTAATTACTCCTTATTGTTTGTTTCCTGTCCAAAAACATTAACAAATATAATATACAAAAAGAGCTAATTTACTACTTAACATATATAAAAAACTTAGGGTCAGGTCTCTACCCACTCAATATTGGGTGTTTTGTTTGGCAGTGCCAAACCTACAGCAACACACAATTAGGTAGGTTTGGTATCACCAAACGATACAATAAGCAATGAAGATAAAATGATTAAAATAAAAAAGATTGATTAATTAAAAAGAAGTGAATAAATAAGTGGGTAGCGACTGACCCTCAATATTGGGTGTTTTGTTTGGCAGTGCCAAACCTACAGCAACACACAATTAGGTATAGA
>FPHC01000069.1_pt1 | contig 49265 bp, 52 predicted proteins | sample 1057211 | NCBI WGS metagenome assembly FPHC01 (sample SAMEA4473313, study PRJEB15554) | hydrothermal vent metagenome | biome: marine basaltic hydrothermal vent biome; feature: marine hydrothermal vent; material: water | place: Pacific Ocean | collected 2011-06-14/2011-07-23 | depth 1199 m
GATTTGAAACACAGAAGATGTTTTAGGTAAGCCACTATCGGAGAAATTTTAAAGCAGTCCCTATGGGATTTGAAACTTTTTCTAAAGTGATAGGGTACTTCTGAGATACCATTTTAAAGCAGTCCCTATGGGATTTGAAACATAACAGCTGGTCCATCTTCTCGGTGGAGTTTACCATTCATTTTAAAGCAGTCCCTATGGGATTTGAAACAAATCAACTATTCTGACACTAGGGTTATCCCAACTTATTTTAAAGCAGTCCCTATGGGATTTGAAATATGAGGGGGTATGATGGTTGCTCTATTTGGTAGATATCTTATCTATCAGTCTCTCTATAAATATCTCAAAACTAGGTAGTGTTAGATTGGATTTTCTCTGTTTTTCGCCCCACATTGGTTGGGGGAAGTAGCTATCATTTTCAAATCTAGCCATAATGTGCCAATGAACATGCGGTAGGTAGTTGCCAAAAGATGCTATGTTTATCTTGGTAGGTTTGTAGTACTCTAGCATCTCTAGCTCTATCAAATCCAATAGATTGTATATCTCTACTCTTATATCTGGAGGTACCAAGCTCATCTCTCGATAGCTATCTATAGTAAATATCTTGAGCCAAGGTATCTCACTCTCCTCTATCTCTATGCGTAGAGTTCTATCTGACCATATATCTTTTGACTTATCATCTATCATCTTAGCCTCTTTATAGTTGAATTGTTTATTTTGAATAGCTTTGATGCAGAGTTCTCTTTGTGGCGAATAGGAGAGCCTACTATTATATCTGCTCTCTCTTTGGCGAAATCATCATCATACTCTCTGCCACTTAGATTGGCAGAGGTGCTATATGCCCAACCTAGTCTCTCTATAAGCTTGATATGTTCACTATCTCTTATGATACGGTATGAGTTGCCATTGGGTAGTATAAAGGTGGAAAATTTTGATCTTCGGATGCGGTTTTTATGCTTTTGTGGCACTCTAGTATAGCTCTTTAGCGATGGTATCGCTTTTATATAGTGTTTGGATGTGGGTCTCTTCTTTATCTCTGTGAGTCTGCTATCATCTTGCGAGACAAAACCGATAGTTGTATCGGTCTGTGTCAAGTATACTCTATCGTCTATCAAGATAGATAATCTTGTAGTGCCTTAGGCTCCAATGAACCATTAGTGGTCTTGAGCTCTTTGATAGCTAGTGCCGTAGCTTTAGCAGCAGCTATGGTAGTGAAGTATGCTACATTGTTGGCAAGTACTGATTGTCTAATAGACTTTGCATCATCTTTGCTAGATTTGTTGTCACTAGTGTTTATGGCTAGTGATATCTCTTCATTTTTGATCATATCATCTATATTTGGGCGACCCTCAGATATCTTGAGTACCTTGGTAGAGTCTACGCCAGCCTCTTGAAGTGCCTTGTGGGTGCCGTCTGTAGCGACTATCTCAAATCCTAAATCCGCAAACATTTTACCCACTTCACCTGCATATGGCTTGTCAGCTTGAGTAAGAGATATAAATACAGTACCCTCAAGAGGTATATCATTTTTACTTGCTGCTTGACTCTTGGCAAAGCTCATGCCAAAATTGTCCGATAAGCCCATCACTTCACCTGTAGATTTCATCTCAGGACCCAATATAAGGTCTGAACCTGGTAGTTTATTGGATGGGAATACAGCCTCTTTGACTGCCACAAGGTTCTTTAGATTTGGCTCCATTATCTCTTTGTCGAAGTTGACTATTTTGAAGGTATCGTAGTATGCCAATGCCTCTTTGAGATCCCCTTGTATCATCACTCTAGTAGCTACTTTTGCTAGCGGTAGACCTGTAGCTTTGGATACAAATGGTACTGTTCTTGATGCTCTAGGATTGACCTCTATGAGATATATTTTGCCTTTGTGTATAGCATATTGTATATTGAGTAGTCCAACTACACCTAAGCCTAGAGCTATATCGGCTGTCTGTCTCTTTACTACCTCTTGTAGCTCGTCAGATATAGATAGTGGCGGTAGAGAGCAGGCAGAGTCTCCAGAGTGTATACCCGCCTCTTCTATGTGCTGCATGATAGAACCTATATATACATCTTTGCCATCACATATAGCATCTACATCTAACTCTATGGCATTATCTAAAAATTTATCTATAAGTACTGGTGCATCATTGGATACGCTCACTGCTTCATCCATATACTCTCTAAGTTCACTATCGTTGTATACAGTACGCATACCGCGTCCACCTAGTACAAAACTAGGTCTCACGAGTACTGGATACCCTATGCGATTGGCTATTGCCATCGCTTCATCTTTGGCAAATGCGGTGCCATTGTCTGGCTGCTTCAACCCTAGTCCACTAATAAAGTCAGAGAACTTCTCTCTATCCTCTGCAAGGTCTATCACTTTGGCAGTAGTGCCTGATATGTTTGCACCTATGGCTGTGAGATTTTTCGCCAATTTGAGTGGTGTCTGACCTCCAAAGTGTACTATGACACCATCAGGCTTCTCTAGCTCTATCACATTTCTAACATGCTCGAAATCTATAGGCTCAAAATATAGTATATCTGATGTATCATAATCGGTAGATACAGTCTCTGGATTGCAGTTGTACATAATAGACTTGATGCCCATATCCTCTAGTGCAAATGATGCATGCACACAACAGTAGTCAAACTCTATACCTTGACCTATCCGATTTGGTCCACCACCAATTACAAGTACCTTTTTGTCGTTAGAGTCATCTGTATGGTTCGCCGATTTGTTGGCTGGTAGTTTGGTGATATTTGTAGATGAGTATAGATATGGTGTGAGTGCTTTGAACTCAGCAGCACATGTATCTACTTCGTTGTACTCCAATAGTATATTTAACTTCTCTCTGGCTCTATATATGTCATTTTCACTAAGAGATAGTGCCTCTTTTTTGTTGATGACTTCTGCTATCATGGCATCAGAAAAACCATCGCTCTTGACTTTTCTAAGTTTTGTCTCATCTGTAAGTAGTGATATATCCATACTCTTTTCACACTCTACAAGCTCTTCTAATTGATACAAGAACCACTTGTCTACTCTACACAATTCATATAGCTTATCTATAGAGAAACCGCGTCTCAAGCCCTCATAGATATACAACATTCTCTTTTCGTTTGAACGCCTTATCTCTCTGATAAGCTTCTCATCATCACAATCTATATGATCAAATCCGATAAGTCCTGTCTCTAGTGAGCATAGTGCCTTTTGAAAAGACTCTTTAAATGTCCTGCCTATACTCATCACTTCACCTACACTCTTCATAGCTGTAGTTAGGGTGCTGTCTGCCATAGGGAACTTTTCAAATGTAAATCTCGGTATCTTTGTCACTACATAATCTATAACTGGCTCAAATGATGCTGGTGTGCCTGTGATATCATTGGTGATCTCATCTAGTGTATAGCCTACTGCCAAGAGTGTAGCTACTTTGGCTATAGGATATCCTGTAGCTTTGGATGCCAATGCAGATGATCTACTTACTCTAGGATTCATCTCTATGACTATCATCCTGCCACTTTTTGGATCTATGGAGAATTGGACATTTGATCCGCCTGTATCTACACCAACCTCTCTAAGTATCTTGAATGAGGCATCTCTCATTCGTTGATACTCTTTGTCAGTGAGTGTGAGTGCTGGTGCTATGGTGATGCTATCACCTGTGTGTACGCCCATAGGATCAAAGTTTTCTATAGAACAAACTATAATGCAGTTATCTACTCTATCGCGAATCACCTCCATCTCATACTCTTTCCAGCCTAGTAGAGACTCCTCTATGAGTATCTCAGATATAGGACTAGCCTCTAATCCACCTTTGACTATCTCTTTGTACTCATCCATATTGTATGCTACACCTGAGCCACCACCAGCCAATGTATATGATGCACGGATAATGAGTGGAAAGCCTATATTTTTGGCAGCCTCTAGGGCATCATCCATATTGTAGGCATATTTAGATATAGGTAGATCCATACCTATCTTTATCATCGCCTCTTTAAACTCTTGACGATCTTCACCCTTCTTGATAGCTTCTGGTTTGGCTCCCAAAAACTCTACATCTTTAAGCATACCTTTTTCATACATACTCATAGCTACATTTAGAGCAGTTTGACCACCCATAGTAGGAAGTATGGCATCAACATCCTCTTTTTTGATAATCTTCTCTATGACATCTTCTGTGATAGGCTCTATATATGTTCTATGAGCAAACTCTGGATCTGTCATGATTGTAGCTGGATTTGAGTTGATTAGTACTACTCTATATCCTAACTCTTTGAGTGTTTTTGCAGCTTGAGTGCCTGAGTAGTCAAATTCACAAGCTTGACCTATGACAATAGGACCTGAACCTATAAGTAAAATAGTTTTGATATCTTCGCGTTTTGGCATGTAGATTTACCCTTGAATTTTAGTTTTGTATTATACTCAAGAGCACCTCTATCGCTGTTTAATTGCTACTTCGATAGAGGATTATTTTTTAAAACATATCTAAATTTTCAATTTTTGGTCTATTGACTTTTGGTTTGTTTCTATTTGTATGTTTTTGTGGTGCTTCACTAGGAGGTATCTCATGTTCAGGGTTTATATTTTCTGTGGTTGTTTGGCTTATACTCTCTGGTTCATTGGTGATAACCGAAGGTATGCTAGATATAGATGGATCGAACATATTTATAATGGTATTATTTTTATCCGCTGTGGTTTTATGCTTATTGGCACTTCTGCTTATTACTTTGCCATCAAAAGCTGATGTAAGTGTGACAGATGGATCTTTGATGAGGTAGAAGTAGTCAGGTTTTAGTACATTGGCATAAGCTTTGATATATGCTATCTTGTAGCTACTCTCTACCTCTACACTCTCTACTTCCCCTACAGGTATATCTGCAAAAAATATCGTATCTAGTCCACTTGTGACTACCTTGTCACCCTTTTTTATATCTGCCCATTTTGGTATAAATTTGACATACATCTCATTGGATTTTATACCCATTGCTATACCAGCAGCTCTATTCTCCCCTACAAAAACAGAAAATCTACACTTCTCGTTGGATATAAGTGAACCGTATAGGTTGTGATTGTATACTCTTGCTACGCCTGCTACTACATCTCCTTGTATGAGTCCATACAATCTCTTGCTGTCATTGTTGTCTAAGCTATTTGGTTTTGTGAGTATCACTTGACTGAAGCTGTTGAGTTTTACATATGATATGGTTTGGACTATATCTACACTTCGTCTTGGGATTTTTTCTAATGATGGTATGATTTCGTATAGATCTTTTACTTGTTGAATATAGTGTTTTTGTTCTAGTAGTCGTTTGCGAAGAAATTTATTCTCTTTTGTTAGCCTCTCTATGCTATCTTTTTGATATACATAACTTTGACTTTTGCCCTCTATATCTCTGATAATATTTGTATAAGTCTGTTTGATAGGGTTTACTATAGACAATAGTGTATCTATAAGCCTATCATCATTTCTAGTAGTGATGATAAGCACTACTAGTAAAAAGAGGGAAACTACAAGAGTCTTAGTCTTCATAAGCAGTTTGTTGCAATAGATCTATTTCATCTAGTGCTTTACCTGTACCTTTTGCTACTGCCAAAAGAGGATCATCTGCTATATAGACAGGTAACTTCACTAAGTCAGATAGGTATTTATCCAATCCTCTAATCAATGCACCACCACCAGTCAAGACTATACCATTGTCTACTATATCGCCTGCTAAATCTGGTGGAGTCTCCTCTAATACTCTCTTGAGTGCTTCACCTATCTCACGAATAGGCTCTTTCATAGCTTCTCTTATATGCTCACTTGTAATATCTACAGAGCCTAGTGTACCCTCAACTTGGTCTCTACCTCTTACTATGGTGACTAGCTCTTCTTCTAGCTGTATCGCAGTACCTACTTTGATCTTCAACTCTTCTGCTACTCTATCGCCTATAAGTAGGTTGAAGTTTTTCTTTATGTAGCTTGCTATAGAGGCATCCAATCTATCTCCAGCGACTCGGATAGATTTGCTAAGCACTAGACCACCAAGAGATATAACGCCTATCTCTGTAGTACCACCACCTATATCTACTACCAAGTTGCCATTCGGGTCTCGTATAGGCAATCCTGCACCTATAGCTGCTGCCATAGGCTCCTCTATGAGATATACATATCTTGCACCTGCATTTAGTGCGGACTCTTTGACCGCTTTTCTCTCTACCTGTGTCAATCCATAAGGAACACATATGATAATTCTAGGGCTAAAAAACTTTTTTCTTTTGTGAGACTTCTCTATAAAGTATCGTATCATCATCTCAGTAACATTGAAGTCTGCTATAACGCCATCTTTCATAGGTCTGATAGCTTTTATATTGCCAGGAGTTTTTCCTACCATATCTTTCGCCTCTTGACCTACTGCTAGTATCTTCTCTTGACCATGCTTATCTATCTGTATGGCAACAACAGATGGCTCGTTGATACTTATACCTTGTCCTTTTATCAAAACAAGAGTATTTGCAGTACCTAAGTCTATAGCCAAATCATTTGAAAAAGCCCCCATTACATTTTTAAACATCTCTATCCCTTACGCACTTTTTTTATTTTTTATATATATAGGCTTTTCGCCTGTCTGTATGACTTCTGGTGTTATGACTATCTCGTAGCCGTCTAATTCTGGTAGCTCATACATGATATCTAGTAAAATCTCTTCCATAATAGATCTCAATCCTCTCGCACCAGTTTTTCTATCTATAGCCCTTTGAGCTATCATCTCTAGTGCCTCTTGTTCAAAGGTCAAGATGGCATTATCTATCTCAAATAGTTTTTGGTACTGTTTTATGAGTGAGTTTTTAGGCTCTACTAATATCTGAACCATATCATCTAAAGTTATCTGATTTAGCGTAGCGTGTACATGTAGTCTACCTATAAGCTCAGGTATGAGACCAAAAGATACTAGGTCGCTTGACTCTACAAGGTGAAGCATATCCTCCTCCTCTTTTTTGGTTCTCTTCGTCTGGCCAAATCCGAGGGTATTGCTACCTAATCGTCTCTTGATGATCTCATCTAAGCCATCAAATGCACCTCCACATATAAATAGAACATTTGATGTATCTATCTGAAGAAAGTCTTGGTTTGGATGCTTTCTTCCGCCTTTTGGTGGTATATTTACTACTGAACCCTCTATGATTTTCAAAAGAGCTTGCTGGACACCCTCTCCTGATACATCTCTAGTAATGGAGCGATTTTCACCCATCCTAGCTACTTTGTCAACTTCATCTATAAAGACTATTCCCTGTTCCGCTCTCTTTATGTCACCATCAGCAGCCTGTAGAAGCTTGGTCAAGATATTCTCTACATCTTCACCCACATAGCCAGCCTCTGTGAGGTTGGTGGCATCTGCTATAGCAATAGGTACATTTAAAAATCTTGCTATTGTCTGAGCTAGTAGAGTCTTACCGCTTCCTGTGGGACCCAAAAGTAAAATATTTGATTTGGATATCTGGGTATCATCATCCTGTGTATCTTTATATATTCTCTTGTAGTGATTGTAGACTGCAACACTTAGAGTCTTTTTGGCACTATCTTGACCTATTACATACTCATCAAGCATATATTTGATCTCTTTGGGAGATAGAAGCTCTTCGTTGAACTCCGTAGTATCTAGTACCTCCTCCTCTCCATATAGTATCTTGTATGCTGATATGACACAGTTTGAACATATATATGCATTGTCACCAGCTATCAATGGATTTTTTTCACTCTCAGCTATTGAGCAGAAGCTACATAATTTTTTAGACATTTATCTTCCTTGCAAACGGTATGCCTCGTTTTGATTTTTTTATAAAATTTGTAAGTTTTAGAACGAAATCGGAGTCACTTTTACTCTGTAGCTCATTGGCTACATCCTGTAGTGGTTTACCTTTTTCAAACAGCTCTCTATATGCACTCTTTAATATATCTATATCCTTTCTATCTATAAGTCTCCTAAGACCTGTTAGATTCAATCCTCTAAGAATTGCACGATTGCCCTCTGCCATGCAGTATGGTGGTATATCTTGCGATAAAGCACTTGCTCCACCAAGCATGGAGTAGTCGCCAAGTTTACTAAATTGATGCACAGCACTCAATCCACCAATCACTACAAAATCACCCATCTCAACATGTCCTGCCAATGCTATGCCATTTGCCAATATACAATTGTTGCCTATCTGTACATCATGACCTATATGCACATGACCCATTATGAGATTTTTATTGCCTATATTTGTGATGCTACCACCACCTTTTGTGCCTGGGTTGATCTGTGCAAACTCTCTGATGGTATTGTCGTCTCCTATCTTAAGCTTCACAGGCTCACCTGCATACTTAAGATCTTGAGGTATGCTTCCTATAGAGCAGTGTGCAAATATGTGATTGTTTTTTCCGATATGGGTATCTCCCTCTATGGAGACATGTGAATCGACTATCGTGCCACTATCTATCGTCACATCTTTTGTAATATAACAAAATGGACCTATCTTAACATCTTCGGCTATAGATGCTCCATCTTCTACTACAGAAGTGGGATGAATATTTTGCATAAAGTTAGAGTTCCTTATTTGTCGACTATCATTGCTTTGAGTTCTGCTTGGGCAACTATCTTCTCATCTACAAAAGCTTTGGCATTTAGTTGCCATACTGGACCTTTGTTTTTTATGACACTCAATCTATATACTAGTTTGTCTCCAGGGGTGACAGGTGCTCTAAACTTAGCTTTGTCTATACTCATAAAGTATACAACTTTTTGATCTATATTGTCTTTCTGGTCATCAGGAAGACTCTGGAATGCCAATACACCACCTACTTGTGCCATACCCTCTATGATCATAACACCTGGATAGATAGGATGATCTGGAAAGTGACCTTGGAAGACTGGTTCTGATATAGAGACATTCTTGTACCCCTCTATGGATTTACCAAATTCTAAATCTGTAATCCTATCTACCAATAGAAAAGGGTAGCGATGTGGAAGTATTTTTTGAATTTCAACAACATTAAATAGCAAATATGTCCCTTTGTAAGAAAATTTTAGTTGTATTCTATCCAAAAATATTTAAAAAGAAGATACAAAATGTGGTACTATTTTACTCTTAGAGTCAAACTTGATTGTTATAAGGTGATTTAGTTGACTTGTGAGCTTATAGATTGGGTCTAAACATCAGTGATATATTTTCAGTTGCTTTAGATAAAATGCCAATTAAATTATGATATGACAAATAGAAGGAATAGTAGTGCTTAGTACAGTAAATTTAACACAGAGATATGGAAAGAGAGTACTCTTTGACAAGATATCAATCACGCTAGATCAGGGTAAGAGGTATGGTCTTATAGGTGCCAATGGTGCTGGTAAATCTACATTTATGAAGATATTGGCAGGTGAATTGGAGCCTACAGATGGTGAGGTGCAGAAGCAGCCAGGAGCAAAGCTGGGTATGTTGGGACAAAATCAATACGCTTTTGAAGAGTTTACACTTAGAGATGCCGTATTGTATGGTAACAAAAAGCTCTTTGATGCCCAAAAAGAGAAAGAGAAGCTCTATATGGAGGGTGATTTTGAGGATGATGCAGTCAACAATCGTTTAGCAGAGCTAGAGATGATATGTGCAGATGAGGATCCTACTTATGAGAGTGATGTCAAGATAGAGAAACTGCTAGAGGCTCTAGGGTTTCCCGCATCTCAACATGATGATCTGATGAGCTCTCTTACAGGTGGTGATAAGTTTAAGATACTATTGGCACAAGTACTCTTCCTTAAGCCTGATATTTTACTGCTAGATGAGCCTACCAACAACTTAGATATAGAGACTATAGGGTGGCTAGAGAATGAGCTAAAGCGACATGATGGTGTGATGGTAGTAATATCTCATGATAGACACTTCCTCAATGGTGTAGTGACACATATACTCGATCTCGACTTCTCGAAAATTAGAAGCTTTACAGGCAACTATGATGATTGGTATATAGCAGCCAATCTCATAGCAAAACAGGCTCAAGCAGATAGAAGTAAAGCCCTCAAAGAGAAAGAAGAGTTGGAGAAATTTATAGCTAGATTTTCAGCCAATGCATCCAAAGCCAAACAGGCTACAAGTAGGCAAAAACAGTTAGATAAGCTAAATGTAGAGGAGATACAACTATCAAGTCGTAGAGATCCATCCATTATGTTTAGACCACATAGAGATATAGGTAATGAGGTACTTGAGATAGACAATCTTGGTAAGAGCTATGGAGACAATAGGGTATTTGAGAATCTATCACTCAAGATAGAGAAGGGAGATAAGATAGCTCTCATAGGTGCCAATGGGGTAGGTAAAAGTACGCTACTTGAGATACTAATGGAAAATATCAAACAAGATGAGGGTAGTTTTAAGTGGGGTGCTACTATTACGACTAGTTACTTTCCACAAAATACTACAGATTTAGTCGTAGGAGATATCAAGCTGTATGATTGGCTACAGGGGCATGATCCTAAGTGGCATATAGATGAGTTGAGAAAAGTTTTGGGTCGTATGCTCTTCTCTGGTGAAGAGCAAGAGAAGATGGTAGATGCCTGTTCTGGTGGCGAAAAACATCGTATAATGTTGTCAAAGATGATGATGGATTCTGCTAACTTCTTGGTGCTGGATGAGCCCGACAATCACTTGGATTTAGAAGCTATTGTAGCTCTAGGTGAAGCTCTGCATAATTATCAGGGTGGTGTCGTGTGTGTGACACATGACCGTGAGTTGATAGATGCTTTTGCAAATCGTATCATAAAGATAGATAGCGACGGAACAGTGATAGATTTTGATGGCGACTATGAGGCATTTATAGGGGCTTATGGTTCTTAATATCTGCAAGTTAATCGCCCCCTAATAAGCTTTTGGATATAATCGCGGTTATTTTGGAGGTGCGTATTATGGCGAAAAGAGTTTTGGTGAAATTTTCAGGTGAAGCACTGGCAGGTGAAGATGGATTTGGGATAGATCCAAAGATAGTAAAGTATATAGTCACCGAGATCAAAGAGTTGGTCGATGATGGTATAGAGGTAGCCATAGTAGTAGGTGGTGGAAATATCATTCGCGGATTGAGTGCCTCTGAGGGTGGTGTCATTAGTAGAACTAGTGGTGACTATATGGGTATGTTGGCTACTATGATAAATGGTGTAGCTATACAGGAAGCACTTGAAAATATAGGGGTTACGACTAGATTGCAGTCGGCACTAGATCTCAAAGAGATAGGTGAACCATTTATAGTAAGAAGAGCTAGAAGACACCTAGAGAAGGGTAGAGTAGTTGTATTTGCAGGTGGTTCAGGCAATCCATTTTTTACGACAGATACGGCAGCCACACTAAGAGCATCAGAGATAGATGCTGAGATGATCATCAAAGCGACCAAAGTAGATGGTGTATATGATAAAGATCCTCACAAATTTGATGATGCTGTCAAGTTGGATACTCTTAGTTATGACAAAGCACTAGAGGAGCATATCAAAGTGATGGATGATACATCCATAGCACTTGCAAAAGATAACGATCTACCGATAGTTGTATGCAATATGTTTGAAAAGGGGAATCTACTTGCCATTATCAATGGTGATAGAGCTAAGTGTTCTATAGTAAAGTAGATCAATATTTATAATTATCAAGGAGAGATAAATGAGAGTAGAGAAGATAACATCACAAGCATTAAAAAATGTAAATTTCGACAGGTATCTACTTGCCACGGCAGTAGGAAAGAGGGCAGAAGAGCTTGCAAAAGGAGCAGAGCCATTGGTGGATGTAGATCTCAGAAGATTTAAGTATGCAGATGTAGCACTAGTTGAAATTGCAGAAGGTAAAATATCAGTTGATTTAGAAGGCTAAAGAGTATGGACGCTTTTTTAGATAATCTAAAAGGGATTCGTACTACAGAAGAGGCTATAGTGCTTCTGTATGATAGACTTCCTGATAAGTCAGAATTGGTAGAAAAAGCGTTAGATTTAGCTATAAAAGCTCATGAGGGGCAAAAGAGAAAGAGTGGAGAGCCATATATAATCCACCCTATACTAGTAGCTGCTATTACGGCTGTGGTTAGTGCAGAGGAGATTATGGTAGTTGCAGCACTACTCCATGATGTGGTAGAGGATACAGAATACACACTCGAAGATATGAGAGAAGTTTTTGGTTCAGATGTGGCTCATATAGTTGATGGTCTCACTAAAATAGTAGCTATGCGTGATGAGAAGTTGATACCATCAGGATCTGGAGATAGGCTCATCAGTTCAGCTCTTACTTTTCGCAAGATACTTATAGCCTCTATCAAAGATGTAAGAGTATTGGTGATAAAACTGTGTGATAGACTTCACAATATGCTTACATTAGATGCTCTTTCAGAAAAGAAGCAAAAGAGGATAGCCGAAGAGACATTGGTAGTGTATGCTCCTATAGCTCATAGGCTAGGTATATCAAGATTGAAAAATTCACTTGAAGATTTTAGCTTCAAGTATATCTATCCCGATGATTATGCAAAAATAGATAAATATATCAAATCAAACAATCAAGCTCTACAGATAAAACTAAATGGTTTTATGCATAAAGTAAACACGGTTATGCATACAAATGGTTATCATCGTGAGGATTTTGAGATATTTGGACGAGTTAAACACTACTACTCTATCTACCTAAAGATGCACAGAAAAGGTGTCAGTATAGAGGAGGTGTTGGATCTCTTGGCTATACGAATTATCCTCAAAGACCCTATAGATTGTTATAAAGTATTGGGCTTGCTTCATCTTGAATTTGTGCCACTCATCTCTAGGTTTAAAGACTATGTAGCACTACCTAAAGAGAATGGATATCAGACGATACATACTACGCTATTTGATGATGATGGCATAGTGGAGTCGCAGATACGAACAAGAGATATGCATAGATTGGCAGAGTATGGCATAGCGGCTCATTGGAAATATAAAGAGGGGGTAGATAAGGTAAATCTTGAGTGGCTAGAGGGACTCAACTATCAAAATGAATCGATAGAGGAGTTTTATGAGTTGGTAAAGACAGATCTATTTAGCGAAGATATAGCTGTCTGTTCACCAAAGGGTGACTACTTTACACTACCGAAAAATTCACTAGCATTAGATTTTGCCTATGCTATTCACTCTGAGATAGGCAAGAAAGCTAGCTCTGCACTTATAAACAAAAACAAATCTTCACTACTTACCATACTGAAAAATGGTGACATAGTAAATATACTTACAGATGGCGATGTGAGACTGCACTGCTCATGGGTAGATGCAGTCAAGACATCTAAAGCCAAAGATGGTATCCGAAGTAGCTGTAGGGCTAGAATCAAAGAGAGTGATGAGCTGAGTGCCTACAATATCTTGGCAACTCTACTCAAGCATGATGTCGATGGTATCAAGAGCGTCATAGAGGAGTTGGATTTGACGCAGAGTATATTTAAACTACCTACATATTTGGATTATTACAAAGAGGTAATACATCAGATAGCTCAATATCTTGGAAAAAAGCAGGTTAGATTTTGGGAGCTGATGAAGAGAGGTTATAAAAAGCCTATAATCAAAGAGATAGATCACTTTCAATTCTATATCAACAGACCAGTTGAAAATATAGAGTTCGACTACTGCTGTCATCCTAAAGTAGGGGATCAGATAGTTGCTTTTTATAAAAATAATAAACTTATAATACATCACAAATTGTGTAAAAAAGCTTACCAGATGATAACTGATCAAGAGGATATGGTCTTTGTAAAATGGAAGAGCAACAAGATGTCAAGATATCGCCTCATTATAAGTCTATACAACCGTAAAGGTGCATTGGCAGACTTGTTAAATAAACTATCTATGTTAAATCTAAATGTGACTAGCATAGAGCTGGGTATTAAGAGCAGTGAAAGTGCTGAGTATTGTCAAATAGAGGTAGAGAGCGTAGAGAGTAAAAAATCTATACTAAAAGAGCAGATCGCTCAGAGATTTAAACTGATAGATATCATCTCCCTTGATGATGCATACAATTAAAATAAGTGATAAAAGGTAGTAGAGACATGATACAAAAAGCAATGGATGAGATCATTAGAGGTTCAGCAGAGATTATAGATATAGATAGAATCGAAAAGCTTGTAAAGAAGTACCTTGAGAGTGGAGAGAGCTACAAGGTCAAAGTGGGATTTGACCCTACTGCTGCCGATCTCCATCTGGGTCATACTGTTTTGTTGCAGAAGTTGTCTACATTTCAAAAATATGGAGCATCTGTACAGCTACTTATAGGTGACTTCACTGCTATGATAGGTGATCCTACAGGCAAGAGTGAAACTCGAAAGAGATTAGATAGAGATACAGTATTGGAGAATGCCAAGAGTTATCAAGAGCAAGTATTTAAGATACTTGATCCATCTAAAACCGAAGTGGTATTTAACTCCAAATGGTTGGATGCTTTAGGTGCTGATGGACTTGTGGCTCTTACTACTATTTTTAGTGTGGCAAGAATGCTTGAGAGAGATGATTTTGAGAAGAGATATAAATCTGGACAAAACATCTCTATATCTGAATTTTTGTATCCGCTACTGCAAGGGTATGATAGTGTAGCACTAGAGAGTGATATAGAGCTAGGAGGGACTGACCAGAAGTTTAACCTATTGATGGGTAGACATCTACAGAGATCATATGAGGTAGGTAAAGAGCAGGCGATATTGATGATGCCTATACTAGAGGGGTTGGATGGAGTACAGAAGATGAGCAAATCTCTAGGTAACTTTATAGGTATTACTGAACCAGCCAAAGATATATATGCTAAGGTGCTATCTATCTCAGATGATTTAATGTGGCGTTACTATGAGCTACTAAGTGAAAACTCTTTAGATGAGATAGAACAACTCAAGCTAGATGTATCAAACGGAACACTTCATCCTAAGGTTGCTAAAGAAAATCTAGCTTTGGAGATAACTGCACGATTTTATAATGAAGAGTCTGCTAATATAGCTAAGCAAGAGTTTGATAATGTATTCAAAGCCAATCAGTTGCCAGCAGATATCAAAGAGTTTGATTTAGAAGCTGATATATGGATATGTAAAGCACTGGTTGATGTAGGTATAGAGCCATCTACATCTCAAGCTAGAAGAGATATCAAACAGGGTGCTGTTCGCATAGATCAGGTAAAAGTAAGTGATGAGAAGATGAATTTGGCTCTAGGAGAGTATATTTTACAAGTAGGTAAGAGAAAATTTGCAAAAGTGAGGATCAAATAGTATGTCATTCAAACCTTTTAAGATTGGTAAGCACACAATTGAAAAACCTATTATTCAAGGTGGTATGGGTGTAGGTATATCATGGGATAAATTAGCAGGAACTGTAAGCAAAGAGGGTGGCTTGGGTGTCATCAGTTCTGTAGGTACAGGTATATATGATAATCGTAAATACTCCACAAAGTTACTCAAAGATATGAGACCATCAGAGGCAACCAACTTCTACTCAGGAGCAGCTCTTCATACCATATTTGAGAATGCTAGAGAGATATGTGGCGATGCACCATTGGCTTGTAATGTACTCTATGCATCTGTAGATTATGACCGTATAGTCAAAGATGCTTGTGAAGCTGGGGCAGATATGATTATCACGGGTGCTGGTCTGCCACTCACTATGCCAGAAGCTACCAAGGATTTTCCAGATGTGGCATTGGTACCTATAGTATCTACTGCCAAAGCTCTCAGAATACTCTGCCGTAGATGGAAAAAGACACATGATAGATTGCCAGATGCTGTCATAGTAGAGGGACCACTTAGTGGTGGGCATCAAGGTTTCAAGTATGATGAATGCTTCTTGCCAGAAAATCAGCTTGAGTCTATATTGCCACCTGTGGTAGAAGAGGCGAAAAATTGGGGTGATATACCTGTCGTAGCAGCAGGTGGCGTATGGGATCATGATGATATAGCCAAAATGATGGAGTTGGGTGCATCAGCTGTGCAGATGGGTACTAGATTTATAGGTACAGTTGAGTGTGATGCCAATGATAACTTCAAGCAAGTGATACTAGATGCCAAAGAGGAGGATATCGAGCTTCTCAAGTCACCAGTAGGGTATCCAGCAAGAGGTGTCAAGACAAATCTACAAACTATGATAGAGGAGAAAACAGCTCCAAAGATATCATGTGTATCCAACTGTGTAGCACCATGTAATCGTGGAGAAGAGGCTAGAGTAGTGGGGTACTGTATCGCTGATAGATTGAGTGATGCATATGATGGTAAGGTAGATTCTGGTCTCTTCTTTACAGGTGCAAATGGATATAGATTGGATGAGATTATCACAGTCAAAGAGCTTTTAGACAAATTGATGAGCGGAGAGAAGTAGTTATCTTGAAATTTTTTCATACATTTTTTATATATATATTATTTGCAACTAGTTTGCTAATGGCCACCAATACATTAACAAATGCAGAGATAAAGAGGGGGGAGCTTCATCTGCACTTCTCATCTTTTGTCACTAAAAAAAATATCCATAAAATGGTTTTGAGTGACCCACCTAGATTGGTAGTAGATATAAAAAAATCAAAATTAAAAAGTAGCAGAGTGGCATCTGGCTTGCAAGCTAAGGGTGTCAAGTCGTTTCGTGTTTCGCAGCGAAAAAACAACACAATCCGCATAGTTATAGAGACATATAGTAGATATAAAGCAAGAACATATCAGCCTATGGCATACAATAATGTCTTTGTCATTACGCTACCAAAAGATGATTTCATACATATAAGTGATATTACAAAAAAGAGATCCAAGCAAAGAAAAAAGAGCAAATCTCACAAACCAAAACCAAAACATAAGCCTATAGAGATAGAGGAGGTGCCAGATGATCCGATAGTGCAAGATATCATAGCACCCAAAGAGAAAACATCTGTATTCTCTTCTATATTTGGCAAATCATCACCAAGTAGAGTAGCGACTTCATCAGGTCCAAGAAGAGGCTATACTGTAGTTGTAGATGCAGGACATGGTGGGCATGATAGTGGGGCAATTGGTGCAAGAAAGTATTATGAAAAAAATATTGTACTCCAGATAGCAAAACGAGTTGCACTTCACCTGAAGAGAAAAAATTTTAATGTAAAGATGACTAGATCTAGTGATAGATTTATCAAGCTAAGGAATCGTACAAAAATTGCAAATCGCTACAAGGCTGATATATTTGTATCTATACATGCCAATGCCATAGCAAATAGACGAAGGTTCAACAAAGTATATGGTGTTGAGACATATTTCCTGCAAACAACAAGAAGTGCAAAAGCTATGAGAGTAGCGGCAAAAGAGAATAGTGTTGTTTTAGATAAAGTGGATAGATTGAGCAACAGTGTCATACTTGAAGCAGTGCTATCTGGTCCCAAGATAGAACTATCTCACAAGCTAGCCATAGATGTGCAGTCAAATATATTGAAAAATCTTAGACATAAATATCGTGGTGTCAAAGATGGAGGTGTGATACCAGCACCATTTTGGGTATTGGTGGGGGCTCAAATGCCTTCTGTTTTGGTAGAGGTAGGATATATCTCAAACCCCAAAGAGAGATCTAGACTTATGAAAGCAGATTATCAAGACCGCATAGCCAAAGGTATAGCAGAGGGTATATCAAACTATCTTGCCATTAGAGAAAAAGAGTTCAACTAGCTATCTCTCTAATGGTTTTTTGATCAAGATATTTTACTATCTCCTGAAGTATAATAAAACTCACCTAAGCCATCCAAAAATGATATGAGTATATCATCTGAACACTCTTTGAAATTTTTATGACCCTCTTTGCGAAATAGTGAAGATAGTTGTTGTTTGGTGAGGGAGACCTCCCCCAATGCAAATATGATCTCTATCTCAGGCTCTTTTAGATTTAGAGCTACGCGAAGTTTCTTTAGTATTAGATTGTTGGTGAGTGCTATTGGCTCATCACTTCTCTTTGTATCTTTAGAGGCACCTCTTTTGAAGATAATAAAGGCATCCAAAAAATTACCCAAATCTTCATAACTACATAGCAGAAAGTTATCATCATTAGGCGAGAGAAACCACCTCTGTAGAGTATCTAATTTGATATTGTAATCGACAAGCTTGTATATCTCCACCACACTATCTAAATCTATATCTATAGCCTCTATGATTTTCTTTATAACTTCATTGTTTTTCATATATCTACCTATTTTTGCTCATATTGCTGTCGCATAGTGCAACTACTACTAAAAATAATCTTCTCATATAAACCCTTTTTGTAATCTATCTTTTGAAATAGATGAATGATTAAAGGCATAATTATAACACAACTATTGTGTCGTGTAATAAAAATATACAAATAGTAGTGTATATACTCTCGTAAAAAAGGGGTGAAAGTGCAAAATAGCTATAATAGCTAAAAAAACTCTGCTATAATTGCATAGAAGTCTTATATTGAATTTGAAAGGTGAAGCTTATGAAATGGAGAGTTGATATAGGCGGTATATTGTCACCTATGACTATACTGAGTGCTATAGCACAAAAACCAAACACTATAGCTTATCCAGATGTGAAGAAAGCTACAGCAGTTGGGTATAGAGGTTTTCATACCAATCTGCTACAGGAGTGCATAGGGTGTGCCAACTGTCAAGATGTATGCATGAATGATGCTATAGATATGATAAAAACAGACAAGGAGTACAATGCCAAAAATAGTTCACAATGTATTCCAAGGATAGATTATGGGCGGTGTTGTTGGTGTTCGTTATGCACAGATGTATGTCCGCCTAGCTCCCTCAAGCTAGATGAGGAGTATCTTGGTGTCACCAAATATGCTTCAGATATGCTATATATGCCCAAGAATAAATAAGGAGTGGTTATGAGATTGCAGTTTTGGACTATATTTTTATTTTTATTATGGATGCTCTTGAGTGGCTCTTTTGCACTAGACAATATATTTATAGGTGGTGGTATCAGCTTTGTTGTAGCTCTATTTTATACTAGATTATTTGATGGAGATAAAGATTTTGTCCATATTAATCCAAAATGGCTCATCAACTATCTCTATGTACTATTAAAAAACCTAATCAAATCAAATCTACAGATAAATAGGCGAATATTGGCTAAAAAGATAGATATTTCACCAGCAATAGTGGCTGTGGAGACTACACTCAAAGAGGATTGGAAGAAGCTACTGCTTGCCAACTCTATTACACTTACCCCTGGCACTATGACACTAGATATTAAAGGCAATGTGCTATTTATACATGCTATAGCTTATGATGAGATAGATGACAAACACGATATTATTAAAGAGTTTGAAGAGGCTATAGAGAAGATTTGAAATCATCTATAGATATATCTATCAAAGAGCGATTAGATAGAGAGGTAGAGCATCGAAACACTATAGTAGAGCTATCATATGAGAGACCAGATCCACTACTAATAGCATCACGACACAAAGATGAGACTATATCATTAATATCTGCACTATTTGCTTATGGCAATGCCCATCAGATAGTCAAATTTCTTGACTCTTTAAACTTTGATATATTGAACGAAAATGAGGATAGTATCACCAAAGAGCTATCTCAACACTACTATAGATTTCAAAAACCTGAAGATGTCATAGCTATATTTATAGCACTTAAGAGATTGAGGGATATAGATACTATAGAGGATATATTCTATAGAGGATATAAGCAAGAAGAGAGCATCTTGGATGGACTTTGGAACTTTATCGACACCATATCATCTATATATCCTAGGGAAACCCAAGGGTATAGATTTTTGATAGGTTCTATCCCAAAGAGGCTCAATAGTGCAGGAACTTACAAGAGATATATGATGTTTTTGAGATGGATGATAAGAGAAGATAACCTTGATATGGGTCTATGGAAAAAGATAGATAAGAAAGATCTCATCATACCATTGGATACGCATACATTTCAAGTATCACGAAGGATAGGGCTACTTGATAGAAAGAGTTATGATATGAAAGCTGCCATATTGCTCACAGATAAGTTGAGAGATTTTGATCCACTTGATCCTGTGAAGTATGATTTTGCACTGTATAGATTGGGGCAAGAGGGGTTAGCTTGAACCATTCTCTTTTTGTATCTTCTTTATATATTTGAGGCAACACTCACCGCTAGGACTTCTGAGATCACACCTGCTTCCGTAGTTTTCTATGCGAATATTGATCTTTTTTACTACAGATGGCTCATACAGCTCTGTTTTGAGATAGTTATAACAGAAACATATAGCAGATTGTGGTGAGCTATTTTTCTTAAATCCTATCTCTTTGTTGATCATCTGCTCTGTAAATATCTCTCCATCACCATAATATATCGTATCGCACTCAGGAGTAGGGCAGTAGAAGTAGTTTGCTCTGCTTATCCTGCTGATATCTTTGACATGATGCATCATTGTATCTTTTTGAACTCTTGATCCTTTGATTTTGCAGTTTGGACACTTTTGTGCTATAAAAAACATATACTATTTAGCCTTTTTACAATTTTGTTTTAGTGGTGGCAATGGGATATCAAGTGTATTTATCTCTTTTATAGCCTCCATCCTAAATCTATCTAGTGGACTTCTAATCTCATAGTATGCCCATCTGCCATCTCTTTTGACTTGCAGAAAACCAGCATCTTTGAGTATCTTCAAGTGTCTTGACAATCGAGACTGTATCATTTCAAATGAGTTCTCAAGATCACATACGCACATAGAGCCATTTTTATATATAAACGAGAGTATTTTTACTCTTGTCTCATCTTTTAAAGCACCTACACTCTTTAAGAAAATATCCATACTATATCCCTATTGCACAATTTGGAGTGAAATTATAACAATCTTTTATAAAAAGTGGCTATCTAGTTGCTTTTATAGTACAATATGTATATAATAATATATTCAATAAAATTATTGACAGAAGGATGATATAGTGAGATATTTTGGATTGATGTCGCTTATGGCAACTATGCTCTTTGCAGACTTTACTATGATATATAAAATGGATGGTAAGATAAATGAGATTGTAGAGTATAAAGATGCTAAAAATGTAAAACTATCATATACTGTAGATGGAGAAGATGATAATTTCACAGATATAGGTCAATATCTAATAGATGGTAGACGATATAGTGTACTTAGAGAGGATGGAAACTTGACATATATGGATATAGATAAGGTTGAGCAGAAGACAGATGAGTTAACTCAAGAGCTGAATCTATCAGATGATAAGTGTAAAGCTATTATCGAAAAGCCTTTCTTTAAAGTATTAAAAAAAGGTGGAGAGAAGATAGTCGCAGGTATCAAAGGCGAAGTGTGGGAGGTAGAGTCCCAAGAGGATGGAGAGAAGTATAGAGAAGAGATAGTAGTTACAAACAATCCAGAGTTGGTAGATGCCATGACCAAATCTTTCAGAGTACTCAAAAAATTTGGAGAGGGTCCTTATGGTAGAGAGATAGGGTCTGATGAAGAGTCCATGATGTTTGTAGAGAAAGGCTATGTGCTATTATCTGCTGAGGGTATACGCTTTGTGGAGCTTCGTCATGATAAGATACCAGATGATACTATCAAGTTGCCAAAGGATGCCGTAGATAGCATGAAGAATCTTCCAAAGTTTACAGAAGAGGAGAGAGAAGAGGGTAAAAAAATACTTAAAGATGCAATAGAAGAAGAGTTATGTATACCAGACAAATAATATCTATACTATTGATACTATCTATATCATCATCTATAGAAGCTAGTAGTATATTTAAAGTATTTGATACAAAAACTGCTATGATAAACTATAAGATTAAGGGTAAAGGTAAATTGACAAGAGATAATTACCTATCTATAGATGGCAACTCGACGCTTCTATTTGATGATTGGGGTATGCGTAGACTATATAAAGAGAAGTATGTGGAGATGACCAAAGGTTCTGTAGAAAAAAGAAAAATCATATCAACTCTATTTTTAGAGAATAGAGGTGATATAAGTAGAGTCGATTTCAAAAATAAAAAGATCAATAAAAGTGTAGATCTTATAGTAAAAGCTGCTATCAAAAATGGAGAAAATCTATATAAAAAAAGTGTAGAGGATATGGAGACAAGGGGTACTAATATAGATACATCTACAGTAATGGGATATCCATGCGATATATGGCTATATGAGAATAGAAAGCAGTGTATATACAAAGGTGTACCACTTAGGGAGGAGTATACGGTATCTGGTATCAAAGTCATAAAAGAGGCTATCTCTATAGATTTTGATGGAAACTTCTCCGAAGATGCTTTCGCATTGCCCAATTTCAAAGAGGACAAACAAAAAGGTTTTCTAATGAAAGAGAAGAGAGATGCACACTTAAAAAACCTCAAAAAGATAAAAGATATAGTAAAAGATGAGATATCTACTACTGTAGAGGTCGATACAGAAGATGTAGAGTTGGATAGTGGAGAGAAGATTACTGAAGAGATATTTCAGGAGCAAAAATCTCTTCTGCCTAGATTGCTGGAAGAGATGCAAGAGGCTCGTGTATGTTTGGAGTATGCAGATGATAGAGTCTCTGCAAATAGTTGCCTATCCAAATTTGTAGATATCGAAGAGAAGATTAGTGGCAAAAAAAATAGAGATAGCGAGATCACAATATGGACAAATATAGCCAAAGAGAACAAACTTGATGAGTTGGAGTTTGCCATTATGGATATGAAGAGAAGGATGCCTTGCATACGAAGAAGTCAAAACTTTGTAGATTTGTCAAGATGTATGCAAGATATCGATGAAGAGTAGCGTTGAAGTTTTATCGTATATATATTGAACTTACCAATGTATGCGGTTTGAAGTGTTCATTTTGCCCTACCAAGGAGCTACCATCTCAGAGTATGGGGTTGGAGTTTTTTGACTCTATAGTATCGCAGGCTAGAGACTACACCAAAGAGATAGCTTGCCATGTCATGGGTGATCCTATGACTCTATCGGATTTAGATAGATATCTCGATATCATTCATAGATATGATATGAAAGCTCTGCTAACTACAAGTGGATACTATCTCAAAAAGCAGGGGTTCGATAGACTCTTTCATCCATCTATAAAGCAGATCAATATATCTCTAAATAGTTTCAATAAAAACGACACCTCGTATAGTTTGGAGCAATATCTTCAGCCTATATTGAGACTATGTGATGAAAAGATGCTTAGAGATAGTGAAATGTTTATAAATCTTCGCCTATGGAATTTGGATGAGAAGATGAGTGAGAGAGATTTCAACCTCAAGTTGTTTGATTATCTATCTCACCACTTTGATATAGAGCTAGATTTAGATACTATACATAGTGATAGGGTAAAGTCGATACGACTCGACTACAAGATACTGCTACACTTTGATCACTATTTTGAGTGGCCATCACTATCCAATCCATACTATGGTGATGGTAGTTGCCAAGGTCTTAGCTCTCATATAGCCATACTATCGAGCGGTAAAGTAGTACCTTGTTGTCTCGATAGTGATGGTATCATAGAGCTCGGTGATCTCAAGGTAGATAGATTGGATGATATACTACAGAGTAGTAGAGTCTTCTCTATCAGGGATGGTTTTAGTCGATCTGTAGCAGTAGAGAAGCTGTGTCAGCACTGCTCATACAAGGATAGATTTTTGTAGAGAGTGTGTGGATTTGGATAAGACCAAACCTATTTGGATTGGTGGAGTTAAAACAGAGCAAAAGGATAAGTCATGAAACTAACGAAAGCCGACAAACCAGTCATCAACTACCCAAGTAGATATATTTTTAAGCCGATGTTGTTGAATGTGGGTATAGCTATACTGCTAGGTGGATGTGCAAATAGTAGAGTGAAGGAGCCATCTCTTTTAGCAGGTGGCATGATTGGAGATAGGGTTGCAAAGAGTCAGCAGAGTTGTAATGCTTCAACAGATAGTGGAAAAGAGGGAATGAAAGAGGAGACAAAAGAAGAGACAAAAGAGGAGGTGAAAGAGGAGGTGAAAGAGCCAGAAATTTTGGGTGGTATTCCTCCTGTGCAACCGCCAAAGTTAGAGGATTAATAGTTTGTTATGACACTCTTCTATTCACTAACGCACAATTGTCAACTTCGCTGTAACTACTGCTATGCAGGAGAGAAGAGTAGTAAATCTATGAGTAGAGAGACTCTCTTGAGGGCGATAGATTTTACCTTTAGTATGCCTATGAAAAGATTGGAATTTGGTTTTTTTGGAGGCGAGCCTCTGTTAGAGTGGGAGTTGCTAAAATTTGCCACTCTAAGGATAGAGGATATTGCTACTCAGAAAGATATAGAGTTGGTCAAAACAGTTACTAGTAACGCCATTCTATTAAATGAGGAGAAGAGTAGGTGGCTTAGAGAACATGCTTTTTATATGGTCATCTCTATTGATGGTGATAGAAAAATGCACGACAGACATAGAGTTTATGCGGATGGCAGTTCTACTTTCAGGGATGTTGAAGAGAGTATTTTGACACTACAAAAATATTATAATAAAGGAGAGTATTGCACAAATAGTGTCATAACACCTCAAAATATTGAGCATCTTAACGACTCTGTAGCCTATCTATTTGAAGATTTGAAAATCGATAAGATAAATCTCGCGATAGATTACTCTGCTAAGTGGGGAGAGGATACCCGCTCTTATACAAAGATATTTTATAGACTCAGGGAGTATATTATAGAGCAGTATCGAGAGAACAGAGATATAAGTATTGATATCTTAGATGAGAAGATAAGATCTGCTATTGAGGAGAGTTGCTCTGTTTGTGGTTTTGCAGAGCAGAAGATTGGTATTGCACCAAGTGGAACGATATACCCTTGTGAGCGATTGATTGGAGATGATACTGGCGTGTTGTCAATCGGTGATGTTTTTGATGGGATTGACCCTGCAAAGAGAGCCGATTTGATTGCAAATAGGGGTAATGTAGATCCAGAGTGCCAAGCCTGCCCTCTAAAGAGTAGATGTCTCAATAGCTGTGGCTGTACGAACTACACTCTAACGGGAAGTATCAATACGACTGATGGTGTGGTCTGTTTTTTTCAAAAGCTCCTTATAGAGGTTGCTGATCAGATAGCCTCTACACTATATCAAGAGAGAAATCGACTCTTTATAGAGAAATTTTATAACTATAAAATAGCTATAGGAGTTGAGACTTAAGAGGCAAAAGATATCTTGAGTTGCACAACGGTTACATGCAATAAACTTGCATTTTATCCAAACATGTATTATAATACACTATATAATAAAAAGGATATTATTATGAAACGAATAATTATACCTTCATTAATCTGTGGCAACCTACTCTTAGCCAAGGCCACTTCACTGAAATCATCACTGTTGCATAGTGGCAATAGTGAGAGTGTTAGCTTAGGCATTAGCTTTGATGGTGAACATAGGGTCAAAAAAGGTGATACTATAGCATCTATAGCAAAGAAGTATCATGTCTCAGTATCTAAGCTAAAGAGGGTAAATCATCTAAATAGTAACAAATCTTTGAAAATTGGTCAAAATATCCAAGTGCCAGGTACTGGCATAGGAGGCAAGAGTATATTTGGAGGTAGTAGTTTTCCCAATAAATCGAGCAAACTACTGCTTGCAGAAGCGAAAAAATATTTGGGTATCAAATATGTATGGGGGGCAGATGGACCTACTAAGTTTGACTGCTCTGGTTTTACCAAATATGTATGTAGTAAAAACGGTATAAAGATCCCTAGAAAATCAAGCATGCAAGCCAAAGTAGGCAAAAAGATATCAAGAAAAGATCTAAAAGCTGGCGATTTAATATTTTTCGATACATCCAAGGAGCATAATGGTACTATAAATCACTGCGGTATATATCTAGGTAACAATAAGTTCATACATGCAAGCTCACTATATAAAAAAGTGACTGTCTCAACACTCAATAAAAACTTCTATGAGTCTAGATTTCAATGGGGCAGAAGGGTTAATTAGTATAAACTTAGTCCACTTTAAGCGATAATAAGATAAAATCGCGTCCTAAAACTGCAAAGGCTACTAAGTATTTGCAAAATCAAATTGAACAAGGAGATATGTCATGAAAAGAACATACCAACCCCACAATACACCAAGAAAGAGAACACACGGATTTAGAACAAGAATGAAGACTAAAAATGGTAGAAAAGTACTATCTGCAAGAAGAGCAAAAGGTAGAAAAAGATTAGCTGTATAAAACATTTTACTCGGTTGAAGACCAGTAGAGAGTTTAATAGCGTTTATAAAAACGCAACAAAAACATGGCATACGCCCTACTTTGTAATCTTTTATAAATCATCTAAAGAGTTCAGAGTAGGATTTGTAGCAAGTAAAAAATTGGGTAATGCCGTTCACAGAAATAGAGCAAAGCGTCTATTGAGAGCTCATTTTATTGAAAATATCATTTGTATAAAAAGTGGTCACTATGTGCTAGTCGCGAAACCTGCCATTTTTGATAAAAGTTTTCAAGAGATAAAAAAAGCCTATATAAATGCACTTAAAAAGTGTTCTGCATTCCAACAAACAACATAATCAGAGTCGTGACTAATTAAGTAGTGATGACACAAAAGGTATTACATTGGAACAATTAGATCTTCAAAAACGACTTATCATCGCATTGGCTCTCTCATTTTTAGTCTTTGCTGGATCAAGCTATTTTATGCAACCGCAACAGAAAAAAGAACTATCTCAAGAGCATAACAAAACAGAACAAAAACAGGCACCATCAGTAGCTGTAGCAGATAAAAATGTAGCCAAATCTGCACCAGCTACATCTACAAATCAAATGACTAAAGCACCTGTGCAAGATAGTAGTGCTACACTATCTGTCATCACTACACCATCTTCACAGATATCCATAGATACATTTGGTCGTATATCTCAAGTAGTGCTTCTTGAAGATAAGTATAAAGATGATGAGGGCAATAATTTGAGGCTACTTGATGCAACTGCTGTTAAACCACTTGAGATTCGTTTTGCAGATGCAAAGATCAATAGTGAAGCATTCAAGATACCTTATGAAGCATCTTCTGCTACTATTCATTCACCAGAGAAGTTGATATTGACTCAAAAACTTACTGATTTGACTGTCACTAAAGAGATCACTTTCGATAGTAGTGGACACTATAAGATCCATATAAAGACATCAAAACCTGTAGAGTACTTCGTCACAACAGGTCATAGACCGATAGCTGACACCTCTAGGTATATGATATCTAAGGGTGCATTGATAAAAGATGGAGATAACATACTCACGACCATAGAGGATGGAAAAGCAGAAGGTGATGAGAGCTTCAAAAATGTGAAATTCGCATCAGCATTTGATAGATACTACGCGTCTATACTCTATGATTTATCTAATGGTCTTGATGTTACTATTGCTAAAGACAAAGGTGACGACCCACTCATATTTGTACATGGAAAAGACGATTTTAATATAGATGGATATATCGGACCAAAAAAGTATAGTGTACTTAAAGCACTCAGTCCTGAGTTGACTGATGTCATAGAGTATGGTTGGTTCTCATTTTTATCCAAACCATTTTTTGCTGTAATAGTATGGATATATGGGTTTGTAGGTAACTGGGGCTGGGCTATTATACTCTTTACCTTGCTTGTAAAAATCATCCTCTTCCCTCTCTCGTATAAAGGTATGATGTCTATGCAGAAGCTAAAAGATTTAGCTCCTAAGATGAAAGAGATCAAAGAGAAGTATGGAAAAGATCCACAAAAAATGAATATGAAGATGATGGAGATGTATAAGAAGCATGGTGCTAACCCTATGGGTGGATGTCTACCTATGCTGCTACAGATACCCGTATTTTTCGCACTATATCGTGTGCTTCTAAATACTGATGAACTTCAAGGGGCTCCTTGGATACTCTGGATAGGTGATTTGTCAAAGATGGATCCTTACTTTGTGTTGCCTATACTTATGGGTGCGTCTATGTATTTTCAGCAGAAGATTACACCAAGCAACATCACAGATCCTCTGCAAGAGAAGATATTTAAATTTTTCCCAGTGATAATGACAGTATTTTTCGTCACATTCCCATCAGGTCTTGTGCTATACTGGCTTACAAACAATGTACTATCTATAGCACAGCAGTACTATATAAATCTAGCATACGAAAAGCATAAAGAGACTCAAAAAATTGCACACGAGAATGAAAAGGAGAGTTGATGAAAAAGATAGAAGCACCTACTCTTGAAGAAGCCTATGAGATAGCTGCTAGAGAGCTATCTTGCTCCATCACAGAATTGAGTTATGAAGTGATACAGAGACCATCAAATGGTCTTATGGGTATGTTCAAAAAGAGTGCAATTATCGTAGCAGAGTGTAATAGAATAGAGACCAAAAGCCAAGATGCAGATGTGGTTTTGAAAAGTGTAGAGACTATAGTCGCAGAAGAGATCATAGAAGAGGTTTTGACATCAAGAGATAGAGAGATATCGCCCCAAGAGAAGAGAGGGGAAGATGATGAACCTAAAAAGAGGATAAAAAATAGATTAAACAAAGCCCTCATAGAGCAAGATGATGCAGTAAATGATAGTTTCTATACCACAAATAGTGTCGATACAGAAGATCAAGAGGTAGTAGATGATGAGACCCCCACCATTAAAAGACCAGAAAATAATAATCTAGAGTTGGCAGAGGAGATAGAGGCTAAATTGTCAGAGCTACTATCGTATAGCTGTCTCGATATAGACACCGTAGAGGTGGATGTGGTAGATGATACAGCATTGATATTTATAGATGGTAATGATGCAGCACTACTTATAGGCAAAGAGGGGTATAGATACAATGCCCTCTCATATATGCTATTTAATTGGCTACATGGTAAGTATGATCTGTATATCAAGCTAGAGGTTGCACAATTCATAACAACCCAACAAGAGATGATAAAAAATCATATCAAGCCTGTCATAGAGTATGTAAACGAAAACGGTAGAGGCAAGACTAGACCTCTTGATGGTATATTGGTTCAGATAGCACTAGAGCAACTTAGAGCAGAATTTCCAAATAAATATGTAGCTATAAAGACAGGTAGAGATGGTCGTAAATTTGTAATCATCAACGAATTCAACAATAAAAATCATGCATGACACCATAGTAGCTATAGCTACCGCACATGGTGTATCATCTATCTCCATTATTAGGCTTAGTGGAGATAGTGCTATAGATATAGCTAAAAAAATCTCCAAAAAACTTCTCATTACTCCTAGAGAAGCTATATTGACATCGATATACAATTATGAAGATATACTTATAGATCAAGCAATCATGATATATTTCAAATCACCTAAAAGCTTCACAGGTGAAGATGTGGTAGAGTTCCAGTGTCACGGTGGTATGATAGTGGCTCAAGAGGTATTGGATAGTGCCAAAGCATATGGTGCCAGATTGGCAGAGCCTGGCGAATTTTCTAAAAGAGCTTTTCTTAACGGCAAGATTGATATGACAGAAGCTGAAGCGACAGCTAAGTTGATAGAGGCAAAAAGTTTAGATGCGGCAAAGATGTTGGCAAAACAGCTAAAGGGCGAACTTAGAGTATTTATAGATGAGAGCCGTGATTTGCTTCTACATTCGTTGGCATATTCGGAGGTGATGATCGACTATGCTGAAGAGGATATACCAGATGATATCATAGATAATATTGTGAGTACATTGGAGAGACTCAGTAGTCAAATGACCAATATAGTAGATAGTAGTCATAGACGCAGAGGTCTTATAGATGGCTTTAAGGTTGCTATCATTGGTAAGCCAAATGTGGGTAAAAGCTCCCTGCTCAATGCTCTGCTTAACTACGATAGAGCTATAGTGAGCGATATAGCAGGAACTACCAGAGATACTATAGAGGAGCAAGTCCGAATAGGGTCGCACATCATCCGTCTAGTTGATACAGCAGGCATTAGAGAGTCTCAGGATACTATAGAGCAGATAGGTGTATCAAGATCTATCTCATCGCTTCAAGAGGCAGATATAATCATAGCACTCTTTGATGGTAGCAGAGCATGTGATAGTGAAGATGAACATATCGTATCTCTGCTTGATAAGGTCTCCGATAAAGAGATTATCATAGCTATAAACAAGAGTGATTTACCAAATGTTTTGGATAGCACAAAACTCAAACTCTCCAATCCAATAAGTGTAAGTGCCACTATGGGGTTTGAAAAACTTACAGACAATTTGGAGATGATTTTAGATAGTGTAGGTAGAGATGAAGAGTTGATGCTCATATCTACTCGTCAAATAGATGCTGTAGAGACTGCACAAAGAGATATAGAGAGTGCTAAACAGCCTTTGCTAGATGGTGAGCTAGAGCTATTCTCATATCATATGCAAGATGCAATAAAGTCTATCTCGTCCATATCAAAGCCATATGATAGTGAAGAGATACTAGATAAGATGTTTGGTGAGTTTTGTTTAGGTAAATAGGATATAATTATACAAAAGCATAAAAGGGAATACATGTTAAAAAATATTTTTATGGTGACGATGATATCTGCTTTGATATCACTTTTTACAGGATGTGTAGGGCAACCAAAAGTTAATGAACACCAATCGCAAAGCGATAGTGCTGTTTTGTGGGATGAAAATAAAAATATAGATGCTGATGAGAATGATAATGTGGATGTATCTGACTTAGATAAAGAGGTAACTACTGGAGATGGTACTATAGCTGGAGAGACTATAGCAAGGATTCCATTTCCTGTGGAGGAGTACTCTCGCTTAGAAAGAAGCGGAAAAGGCACTATACAGGGTACTATATATCTACAAGATGCATATGGTACCAAGATAGTGGGTGCAAAAAGAAGACTATATCTCAATCCCGTTACAAGCTACTCAAGACAGTGGTATGAGAAGAGCTATATAGGTGGGAATAAGATGGGTAAAGCAGACTCAAGACTATTTAACTATCTCAGATTTACATCATCTGATGAGAATGGAGCCTTCGCCTTTTATGGGGTACCATCAGGGAGATACTATCTTATAGGTACTGTAAATTGTGCAGCAAAATGTGGATATGGTGAAAATAGAAATATCCGTATAGCTACAGAGGTATTTATAAACGGCAATCAAGTTATTGAACAAGATTTAAGTAAAGGTATATAGTATTTATGTGCGAGCATGGAGAGGTTTATTGATATATAGATCAACCAAGAGAATTGTGTCTCTACTCTTTTTGACGATAGTAGTCATATATATTGGTGGCTGTACGACAAAAAAGTATAAAAAAGGTACACCAGCCACCATGAGAGACTATAGGGTGAGAGGAAAGCACTACTACCCTACATATGTCAAATTGGGTCAAAAGATGAGAGGTATCTCTAGTTGGTATGGACCAAAATTTCATGGCAGAATGACAAGTAATGGTGAGAGATACAATATGTATGATCGTACGGCTGCTCACAAAACTTGGCCTATGAATACCATGATCAAAGTGACAAATCTGAATAATGGCAAAAGTACAATAGTTCGTATCAATGATAGAGGACCATTTGTAAGAGGTAGGATTATAGATTGTAGCTATAGAGCAGGGAAAGAGATAGGCTTAGACAAAACAGGTGTAGCCAAAGTAGAGATAGAAGTTTTAGGATTTAAAGGCAAGATATTTAATCCATCCAATGTAAAAGATGTACCAAAATCAGATCAAAAAGTAAGGTTGACAAACTTTGGTATACAAGTAGGGGCATTTAGACGATTTGCAGGAGCAGAGATATACAAGCTAAGACATGCTAAACTTGATAGGCGATATCACTCTATCATAAAAAAGATGCATGATGAAGATGGCACACCACTATATAGAGTTTGGCTAATGGGCTTTAGTACAGAGGAAGAAGCATTTGATTTTATAGTGGAGCATGATTTAGATGGTGCATTTACAGTGAGAGAGTAGAGGCTCTTGCGAGTATCACAAAAGTCCAATAGGAGATATAAATGATAGAAGTAACAAGAGAGACGAAAGAGACACAGATTAGTGTAAAATTAAAACTCTACGGAAGTGGCAATTCAGAGATATCTACAGGTGTAGGATTTTTTGACCATATGTTAGAGTCGTTTACAAAACACTCTCATATGGATATGGAGATAAAGTGTCATGGAGATACCTACATAGATGACCATCATACAGTAGAAGATGTAGGTATAGTGATAGGTCAAGCACTTAGAGAAGCGATATATCCTATAGAGAACATAGAGAGATTTGGCAATGGAACTGTAGTGATGGATGAGGCTAGTGTATCTTGCGATATAGATTTGTCAAATAGAGCCTTTTTAGTCTTTGAGATGCCTATAGATGGAAAAGTAGGGGGATTTGATGTAGAGTTGGTAGAGGAGTTTTTCAGGGCTTTGGCATTTAATCTACCAATGACTATGCATCTTATATACCAAAGAGGTAAAAATAGACACCACATCATAGAGGCGGCATTCAAAGCATTGGCACTATCGCTTCGTCGAGCAGTCACAATAAACAATAATGCTGGCATACCTAGCACAAAAGGTGTCCTATGAGTATAGAGCTTATAGTACTAGATGTGGATGGCACCATGACGGATAGTCAAATCACCTATACTCAGGATGGTGATGAGATCAAATCATTTAATGTGAAAGATGGATTGGCTATAGTATCTTGGTTGAAACTTGGTAAAAGAGTAGCTATCATAACAGGAAGGCGTTCTCATATAGTAGAGAGAAGGGCAAAAGAGTTGCGAATAGAACACTTCTATCAAGGGTGTGATGACAAACTTGCCAAACTGCAAGAGCTCACAAAGATACTAAATATCTCTATGGATAATGTAGCAGCTATAGGTGATGATCTCAACGACTATAAGATGTTAAAAGAGGTAGAGATATCATTTGTACCTAGTGATGCTAGTCAATATGTAGACAAGATAGCTACTGTGATACTTACTCGTAAAGGGGGTAATGGTGCAGTTAGGGAGATGATAGAGTATCTTGTCAAAAAAGAGGGGCTTGAGAGAGAGTTTCTTGATATCTGGGTAGAGTAGTATATGTTTAGATATCTTAAAATAGAGCTTTTGAGTATAGTAATGATTATAGTAATGTTGGCTGTTTCATATCTAGTCAAAGTCAAAAATGAAAAAGCCAAAGAGAGTCGTACCAATAAGAAAATAGAGGTATTTGACTCTGTAACTATAGAGATAAATGCTACTAGTGTAAAGAGTATTTTGCATAGTGACTATGCAGTTAGGGAGTCTAATGAGGTGAAATTGACAAACATTACATACCAAGGTAATGGTGCTAAAGAACTCAAATCAAAATATGGTCATACCGTAGGAGATAAATTTTACCTTGATGTTAATGTGACACTACTTCAAGATAATGGATATAGATATAAGGCACAACATGCTATGTATGATAAAGCTATAGAATTTTTCTATATAACCAGTCCATATACTGCATATATAGATAAAAATATCATCAATGGAACAGATCTCAAATATGACATCATCAATAAAATAGTTAGATCAAAAAATATAGATGCGATTTTATATACAGCTAGTGATAGATAGTTTGAACTTCTTATGTTGAAATGATATAATATGATAAAAATTAGGCAGGATTATGAAAAAATTTTATTTGCTACTACTCTTACCACTACTGTTGAGTGCTGAGAAGGTAGAGGTGACCTCAGAGTATTTCTACGCAAAAGATGCAGACAATCAAGCACACTTCATAGAAAATGTTTTAGTAAAACAGGGCAAGAGTTGGATACATAGTGATAAGCTTATCGTCTATTTCGATGACAATAATGAGACTATACAGTATGATGCCATAGGCAAAGCTACATTTGAAGTATTTGAACACGATAGTCACTATAAGGGCAAAGCAGATAAAGTGACATATTATCCTAAAAAATCTGAATATCTCTTCGCGGGTAATGCCGATATACACAATATAGATAAAGATAGACATGTTAAAGGCAATACAATAGTCGTCAATACAATCACAGGCGATGCAGATGTCAAAGGCAATAGTAAAAAGCCTATTAAATTTGTATTTGATACAGAGAAAAAGTAGTGAATAGACTTCGTGCAGTAGATGCTGAATTTGTAAAATCAGCACAGAGTATATATGACTCCCTAGATGATAGTGTGAGTGAGATAGTATTTTTGGGGAGATCCAATGTAGGCAAAAGCTCTACAATTAATACTCTCACATCTAGAAAAAATCTAGCTAAGAGTTCAGCAACACCAGGCAAGACACAGCTTATCAACTTTTTTGATGTCAGATATAAGTATGATGATGAAAATTACAATTTGAGATATGTGGATCTTCCCGGATTTGGATATGCAAAAGTATCAAAATCACTCAAAGAGGTGTGGCAAAAAAATTTAGTCGAGTTTATAGAAAATAGGGTATCAATAAGACTCTACATACACTTAAGAGACGCTCGACATCCAAACGCCAAAATAGATAGAGATGTCGCTAAATATATATCAGAATTCATTAGACCAGACCAAAAATATCTGACCATATTTACCAAGATAGATAAGCTAAATCAAAAAGAGAGAGCTAAATTAAAGAGAGACTTTCCAGGCTCTATCGCCATATCAAACTTCAAAAAGAGAGGGCAAGATAGAGTTCATCAAGAGATATTTAAGAGTGTATTTGGGGAGAGAGAGTGGTAGAGCTAGTAAAGGCGAAGCTATCAGATATCAAAGATATGCAGTCACTAGTAGTGGATGAAGTCGAAGATGGTATCATACTCAAACGAAGCGAAGATGAAGTAGCTACAAACATAAGATCTTATATTTTGGCAAAAGATGGTGATAGACTTGTAGGGTATACGGCACTACATATACACTCGCCTAGAGTTGCAGAGATTAGAAGCTTGATAGTGTCGCAAAAATATAGAGGCGAAAAGATTGGAAAAAGATTGGTTCTCACCGCACTAGAGGAGGCTAGAAGACTCAAAGTATTAGAGGAGGTGTTGGTTCTGACATATCTTCCAGATTTTTTTATAAAGATGAATTTTAAAGAGATATCAAAAGAGAGCATTCCCGAGCATAAGATATGGGCTGACTGTATAAAGTGTATCCATTTTCCAGTCTGTAATGAGATATCCTTGATCTATAAGCTAGATAAGGCGGTCGATGTTTAAAGAGTTTATGAATTCTGTAGCTATCATACTTCCTTGGCTGACAGCTATACTATTTATTATATTTTATCCTATGCTCATATCTATATATGTGTTTATACCACTTATGATTGGTTTTATGGGTTATGTGCTTTTATTGGGTATAGATAGAGTGAGAGTTATATATATAATCTTTGGCTCTATCTATCTTATAAATCTAGAGGTCAACTTATCACTACCTCTGTTTTTGTCTATCATAGTAGTGATACTCTTCTACTTGACTATCTATCCCAAACTTATAGTTTTTAAAAGATTTAGATGGACAATACCTCTATTGTCTGTAATGTTTATAGATTTGATATATATTATCTTTCTATTGGGTTATGATTTTATATTTTCAGAGTCTAGTATAGTTTTAGATAAACTTTTGATCTACTCTTTTATAGTTGATATCTTGATGGTGTTTTTATTGTGAAATATAAGATTGTCTTTTTACTATTTTTTATCGTCTGGAGCATAATGATTGTTAGACTCTATCAGATAAGTATCAAATCAGGATACTACTACAAAGAGTTGGCGAAAGAGAATATAGAGCGAAAGCAATATTTGAAACCTATTAGGGGTGAGATAGTCGATACTAATGGCAGACTCTTGGCTATGAATCGCATAGGTTTCTCTATATCCATAAGACCCCATCTCAAAAGAGATGGAGAGAGGCTTCATAAGGTGGTAGATAATTTAGTAGAGACATTTCCTGACTTAAATAAAACTATTATGCTCAAAGTATATAAGAAGTTCAGCTCTGCCTATAATCATAAGTATATCAAGGTAGTTGACTTTGTGCGATACAAAGATATGATGGAGGCTTATCCTATATTGAGTCTAGATGAAGATATCAAAATCGAAGCAGAGACAAAAAGATACTATCCGTATGGTAAATATGCAGCTCATATAGTAGGGTATACAGGGCGTTCCAATAAGAAAGAGAACAAACTCGACTCTGTAGTGAATGAGGTAGGAGTCATAGGTAAGACTGGCTTGGAGAGACACTACAATAAGACACTACAAGGTCAATTGGGGTATACCATCACCAAAGTTACTGCAACCAATAAAGAGATAGAGCTACTCGAGTATCAGAAGCCTACAGAGAATCAAAGCCTTGTACTCAACTTAGATATGAATATGCAGATGATGATATCTAAGAGGATGCAAGGCATGGCAGGTGTAGTGATAGTCATGAGAACAAATGGTGAGATATTGGCTGCCGTTAGCACGCCGACATATGACCCCAATATGTTCGTAGGTGGGATAAGCAGAAAGGATTGGAAGGCACTTCAAGATGATCCAGAACACCCATTTACAAATAGGCTGATACAGGGTACATACCCCCCTGGATCTACCATCAAGATGGGTGTAGCTATAGCTAGCTCTTTGTCACCCAAGGGTAATATAGGTGCTCAAGAGAAGTGCCGAGGCTGGATCACTATAGGCAAAAGTAAACATAAGTTTAGGTGTTGGAAAAAACATGGACATGGCAAAGTGTCACTTCGAAAAGCTATACGAGAGAGTTGTGATGTTTTTTTCTACAACAAAAGCTTGGAGATAGGTATCAATACTATGTCAAAGGTACTCAAGTCCCTAGGATTGGGAGTCAAAACAGGGGTTGATCTGCCGAGAGAGTTTAGAGGTGTTATACCAGATAAAGCTTGGAAAAAAAGGAGGTTTAAACAGCAGTGGTATATGGGTGAGACAGTTATAGCATCTATAGGTCAAGGGTATGATAGTGTTACGCCTATGCAGTTGGCAAGATATACAAATCTACTGGCGACTGGCAATTTAGTAACACCGCACTTTGCAAAGATTGTCAATGGCGTAGAGGTGAAGCCAGAGATTAAGAAAATTAAATTAGATAAAAATGTCATGGATACCATACATGCTGGTATGTATGATGTCTGCAATACGCAACATGGTACAGCATATAAACATTTAAAAAATCTACCTATAGTAGTAGCTGGTAAGACAGGTACATCACAGGTGGTCTCTATAGCACAAAATGTGATAAATCGTACAAAAGAGCATGATCTTGAGTACTGGAGAAGATCTCATGCACTACTCACCACATATGCACCATTTGGAAAACCAAAATATATAGTCACTACACTTGTAGAGCATGGTGGGCATGGTGGAGGGACAAATGGTCCTGTTGTAGCAGATATATATAGATGGATGTATGCAAAAGGTTACTTTAGTGAAAATGGAGATATAAAATCTGATGATTACAATATCACTTCAGCTATAGATCCATTGAAAAATTATGATATCAATGAAACCAAAAGATTACCAGTGAGACAATATCGTCATAGTGTAATCAAAAAAGATATAGTCAAATCTAAGCCTAAACCTAAAGAGAGTGAGGTCATCATCATCAATAACAAACGGGTAACAAAAACTACTAGAGCTAAAGCAGAGAAGAGTAGTAGTAATGATGGATTTAGTATAAGCAATATACTAAAAAAGATAAGCAAAAAGAGCAATGAAACAGTAGAAAAGATCAATACCATATATACCAATGATTCCAATTAAGATGAAAAATGGTGTAACTCCTATATCATCTTTTTGGCTCTTGATTGGTCTGCCATAAAGTCATTGCACATATTTCTATCTCCACTCATGATACCTATAGAGATATAATCACCATAAAATAGCTCTACATTGCATTTGGAAAAACCTTTTTTTACAACTATATCACCTATCTTTTTTTTGTTTATGCTAAGTGACTTTTCGTATCCTAAAAACATACTCTTGATATACTCCAATGAGCCATCACATGATAGACCTTCGCCATCTGCGGCATCACTATTTTTATACTCTAAGCTATATTTGCCAATAGTAAAGAGACATTTAGAGCTATCATCAGTATGGCTACTATTTTCATTGGTGTTCTCTTGAGGCAACTGTTTTTGCTCTATGGTTACTTTGCCTTCACTAGGGCAGGGAACTACTAAATTCATGTTGCCTTTTTGTTCGAAGCACTGTCCATCTATATTGATTATCTTTCCATATGACAATATGGAGATAAGTAAAAATATCACTATTTTCATCAAAACCCTTCATCTACTATTTGGTTGTTACCTATAGTGTGGTAAAATCGCATAAACAATTATAGTATAAAAGGCTTGATATATGGCAAAAAGAGAGATTAAAAAGGCAGTATTGGCATACAGCGGTGGACTTGATACAAGTATCATACTAAAGTGGCTTCAAGATGAGTATAAGTGCGAAGTGGTCACATTTACAGCAGATTTGGGTCAAGGCGAAGAGGTAGAGCCAGCTAGACAAAAGGCACTAAAGTTTGGCATCAAAGAGGAGAATATCTTTATCTTAGACCTCAAAGAGGAGTTCGTGAAGGATTTTGTATTTCCTATGTTTAGGGCAAATGCTATATATGAGGGCGAGTATCTTCTAGGTACATCTATAGCTAGACCTCTCATATCCAAAAAGCAGATAGAGATAGCCAAGCAGACTGGAGCTGATGCTGTCTCTCACGGTGCTACAGGTAAAGGCAACGACCAAGTGAGATTTGAGCTAGGATACTTAGCACTTGACCCATCCATAGCTGTCATAGCACCATGGAGAGAGTGGGATCTTAACTCCAGAGAGAAGCTACTAGCATATGCTCGTGAACATGGTATAGAGATAGAGAAGAAGGGTAAAAAGTCACCATACTCTATGGATGCAAACCTTCTACATATCTCATATGAGGGTATGATACTAGAGGATCCAAATGCAGAACCAGAAGATGACATGTGGTTGTGGACAAATAGTCCAGAGGATGCACCTGATGAGGCAGAGTATATCACTATCTCATATAGACATGGAGATCCAGTAGCTATCAATGGCGAAGAGATGTCACCAGCAACACTACTCAAAACTCTCAATGACTACGGCAACAAACATGGCATAGGACGCATAGATATAGTGGAAAATAGATATGTAGGCATGAAAGCTAGAGGGTGTTACGAGACTCCAGGCGGTACTATCATGCTCAAGGCTCACAGGGCTATAGAGTCTATCACCCTAGATAGAGAGGAGGCTCACCTCAAAGATGAGCTTATGCCAAAGTATGCCAAACTCATCTACAATGGTTTCTGGTGGTCACCAGAGAGAAAGATGATGCAGGCTGCCATAGATGCTACCCAAGAGACTGTCAACGGTGAAGTGAAGCTCAAGCTATATAAGGGCAATGTCATAGTAGTAGGTAGAAGCTCTGATGAGTCTCTATACTCAGAGGAGCACTCTACTTTTGAAGAGGATGAAGTGTATGATCAGTCAGACGCAGAGGGATTCATCCGTCTCAATGCACTGAGATTCATCATAGAGGGCAAAAAACAGCCAGAGAGAATATCTGGCATTGTGGGTGAACTGAAGTAGTTGACTCATGATGTAGAGTGAGTAGATACTCCATCTCCTCACTAAGTAGAATTTAGATTTATCACGAGTATAAGTCTACTACGATATAATCACACCAATTTTGATATAAGGTTTTATATGGGTATTTTAATTTCACTTTTGGTGCTATCTCTTCTGATATTTTTTCATGAGCTTGGACACTTTACAGCTGCACGGTTTTTTGGTGTGCAGGTAGATGTATTTAGCATAGGGTTTGGCAAAAAACTATACTCTAAAATGATAGGCAGAACAGAGTGGAGTATATCTGCCATACCACTAGGTGGATATGTCAAGATGAAGGGTCAAGATGATAGCGATCCGACTCTTGTTAATTATGATGATGACTCATACAACTCTAAGAGACCTTGGCAGAGGATTATCATACTATTGGCAGGTCCTTTTGCCAATTTTTTATTGGCATTTTTACTATATCTAGCCATAGCCAATATAGGTGTACCTAAGATATTGGCATCTGTAGGTAGCGTAGGCAAAGATACACCAGCACTAGAGGCGGGACTGAAAAAAGGTGACACTATCATAGCTATAGATCTGCATTCTTTGAAATATTGGGATGAGCTAGGTAAGCTGATAAATGAGAGTCCAAACAGCTCTATACATGTATTGGTAGATAGGAATGGCACAAGGATAGATCTAGTCATGACTCCCAAAGTGATAAAAGAGAAAAATATCTTTGGTGAACCTATAGAGAGGAAGATAATAGGTGTGACTCCTCTAGGTGAACAGACCACAGTTACCTATGGACTTATAGGTGGTATCGATTATGCTTGGGATGAGACAAAAAAGGCAAGTACTCTGATATTTAAGAGTGTGCAGAAGCTCATCACTGGTGCAGTAGGTGCAGACAAATTGGGAGGTGTCATCACCATAGTAGATGTTACTGCCAAGGCATCACATGCTGGATTTGTAGCTCTTCTCTTCTTTTCAGCACTCATATCTGTCAACTTAGGAGTGCTAAATCTACTACCCATACCAGCACTAGATGGTGGTCATATCATGTTCAATCTATATGAGATCATCAGAGGAAAAGCACCTAGTGAGCAGGTCCTATATGTTTTGACTATGATTGGTTGGGTATTGCTATTTGGTTTGATGTTTTTAGGGCTCTACAACGATATCAATAGATTAATGGGAGAGTAATATGATAGACAAAGAGATATTGAGACGCAATTTAGATAAGGTGATATGGAGTATAGAGGAGGCACGACTTAGAGTAAGTGAACACCATATAGTCAAGCTAGTAACGGTAGGAAAATATACAGATATTGAAAATATAGAGACTCTCTACTCTTTAGGTCAGAGAGCATTTGGTGAAAACCAAGTCCAACAGCTGGAGTCGCGTGTCGGTGAGCTAGAGGCACTACCGCTAGAGTGGCACTTTATCGGTACTCTACAAAAAAACAAAATCAACAAACTCATAGATATCAAACCATCTTTGATGCAATCCATAGACTCTCTGGAGTTGGCTATAGCTTTAGACAAAAAACTCTCAGCCAAAGATAGCACCATGAATTGTCTACTACAGCTCAATAGTGCGGGAGAAGAGAGTAAATCAGGAGTAGAGCCACAAAAGGCTATAGATATATACCAAGAGATAGCAGAGAGATGCCCACGCATTCACCTCAAAGGTCTTATGAGTATAGGTGCACATACAGATGACCAATCGGTAGTCAAAGATAGCTTTGAGACTACGCATAAGATATATGAGTCACTGCAAAAAGATGGAGCCTCTATATGCTCTATGGGTATGAGTAGCGACTTTGAGTTGGCTATAGCTTGTGGGTCAAATCTAGTGAGGGTAGGTTCGGCTCTATTTAGAGAGTCAGATTGATAGACTCTCCTGCTCCATTCATCCCTGCTTTTGGTCTGGGTAGTGGACATGCTCAGACACTATATCCTGCACTATGCAGAAGAGAAGTAGCCCCTCAGATAGATAGAGAGAGGTTTGAGCTTGATGATGGGGACTTTGTAGATTGTTTTTGGCACAAGAGAGACGATATAGAGAGTAGTAGAGGTATCGTAGTACTATTTCATGGTCTTGAGGGTTCGTTTGACTCTCCATATATACAGGGCATGATGAGACGATTAGGCGAAGATGGCTATAGCTCTGTGCTTATGCACTTTCGTGGCTGCTCTGGTGAAGACAATCGCCTACACTACTCATACCATAGTGGCAAAACTGATGATGCCAAAGCTTGGATAGAGGAGTTGATGGGTAGGTATCCAAATAGTCCTATACACACTATAGGCTACTCACTAGGTGGCAATATGATGCTGAAGTTACTCGGTGAATATAGCGATACTTCACCTATCAAGTCAGCCATATCTATATCTGCACCTCTGAGATTGGATATATGTGCCGATCGTATAGATAGAGGCTTCTCAAAGATATATCAAAAGCATCTCATGAGAAGTTTGACCAAGAGTCTCGTATCTAAGTATGAAAGACACGATATGGAGAGCTATATAGGTATAGATGCCGATAGTGTAAAGACTATAGAGACATTTTGGGAGTTTGATGATATATATACCGCTAGAGTAAATGGCTTCTCGTCAGCCCAAGAGTACTATAGTGCCTCAAGTGCTATAGGCTACCTCAAAGATATCAAGATACCCACTCTTATTATACAGGCACTAGATGACCCTTTTATGACTCCAGAAATACTACCTAAAAAAGAGGAGATATCATCATCTATAGAGCTGGAGGTATACCCTCACGGTGGACATGTAGGCTTTGTTTCAGGTACGATATATAGACCCATATATTGGCTAGAGGGTAGGATAAGTAGGTTTTTATTGCTACATAATAAAACATTATAATTTTAATTTGGCAGCCATAATTGCTAGTTTGGCAATTGTGCAGTATTGGTTAAAAACTTCTGTTGCGATTTTGTTCTAAATATTTTGTAGTTGCACTCTTTAGGTTGAAATTACACTTAAGTGATAAGCAGAGCTTGGTTAAATTTTGGTCAAAATGATTTTTTTTAGTATTTAGTTTTGTGTTGCTGGTTATTGTAGGTGCTGTAGCATTTATGAAAGTTGTGACAATAGTCAAAAAAAGCAGCTTTTTGTATTTCATCATAGATCCTTTCGTGCCATTTGATGACCCAAACTATATTTGGATTGTGCAACTCATATAGCACTCTATCTGTCTATCTCTAATATTGGCATCACTATATCAAATATCTTCCCCATAAAAACTCTTCTTCCCCAATCAGAGCAGATCAACCAACATCTCTTATACTATAGACCAAGTACAACATCTCTGGTCGCACAATCACACCGAATAATTCGGGTTGATAAAATTATAAGATACAAATGTCACGAAATTGTTATCTTGAATAAATATTGAGTAGAGTCACATTGAAACTGCAATCATGTGAAGAGATAAACTATAGTAATTTTTAATTATAAACTAGATAAAATAGAGTTAAATTTATATGGAGTCTAATATGAAATGGTATAATAGTGTCAAGACTAAGCTTCTTGGCTTCTTTTTTGCAGTCAGTATTATATTTATGATAACCATGTTAAGTGTACTTACTATGCTAAAAAATGATGCATTAGTAGATAATGCCTCCAAAGAGGTAGATTTGGCAACCACTAAAATATTGAGTAATCTACAAAATGAAAAATATAGATTAGAGGAGATAGTATTGGCACTAGCCTCTATAGGCAAAGAGTTAAGAGGTGCAAAAGATAGAAAAAAGATTATTGTAGATCTGTTGAAGGTAAATAGTAGTGGATTGATCACTAGTGGTGGCGTATGGTTTGAGCCATATAGTGTAGATGAGAATATAAAAGATTTCAACTACTTCTTCAACTACACGCCAAGCAATGGCTTTAAGCTTATAGAGAACTATACTAAAAAAAGTGATATTAACTATAGAGATACAGAGTTTTATATGGTGGCGAAGTATCTAAAAGAGGGTGAGATATACTGGACAAAAGTATATAGAGATCCCGTCACAAATGTACAGATGGTAACAGTAGTCGCTCCCATATATGATGAAAATAGATTTCTAGGTGTAGCAAGTGTAGATATCAAGATAGAGGAGAGGGGAAAGCAGATATTTGGCGATTTTAAATTTCCAGATAGATATCTCATGATGATAGATAGAGAGGGGACCATCATGATCAAATCTATGCTGCTATCTAAACGCTTGACGGCAAATAAGTTATATACTAAAGATTGTGAATCATTTATGCAAGGGTTGGAATATCTCAAGCCTCTATTTGATAGATGTCAATTGCCATCGGATTACAATAGAAGCATAGCTAATGAGTTGGCAAACAGTAGAGAGATAACACCTCAAGAGAGCAAAAGAGTAGCTAGCATTATAGGCAACAGTGAGTCAAATAGCTCTACAGATATCACAAGAGAGATAAGATTTGTAGATGATGACCCTATACTAAAAAAAGATAGTATAATAGCCACATTTCATTTTCCAGAAACAGGCTGGAGAGTCATGATAGGTATACCTGAAGAGCAGGTACTTAGTGAGAGCAATGCTATGTATCAAAAGATCATCAAAGCATCTATGTATTTGACTGTTTTGGCTACTCTATTGGGCTATTTTCTTTTAAATAGTCTATTTATAAAACCTATAGAGAGTATAAGTGAACAACTTTATCAAAATAGTACAAGTGGTGACAATCACTATAGATTGCTAGAGTCTAAAGATAAGGGTGAGATAGGTGCTTTGGTAGAGAAGCTAAATCTTAGAACCATGGCACTTATGGAGTCAAGAGATAGAGAAGCAAAAGAGACTCAAAAGAGGATACTCAATGAAAAGTTATTGGCCCAACAATCAAAAATGGCAGCAATGGGTGAGATGATGGACTCGGTAGCTCATCAATGGAAACAGCCACTAAATGCTTTGACGATGTATACAGAGCTTCTAAGGAGTGACTTTGAGGATGGTGTGGTAGATGATAGATATATAGAGGAGTTTCGCAACAACATACAGTTGCAAATCAACCATATGCTATCTACACTCGATGAGTTTCGTACATTTTTTCGTCCCAACAAAGAGGAGGAGAAGTTCTTGATATCAGATATAGTTACATCTGTTCTATTTCTCACCAAAGATGAATTTATGAAAAACTCTATCACTATCAATATAATAAAAGATGATCCTATAGAGGTGTATGGATATAAAAATGAGTTTATACATCTTGTACTCAATATCATAAATAATGCAAAAGATGCTTTTGTAGAGAATGATATAGAAAATAGAGTTATTGATTTTGCTATGATAAACAATAGAGATAGTAGAGTGTTAAAGATTAGTGACAATGCAGGTGGTATACCAGAAGATGTGATAGATACTCTTTTTGAAGCTAATGTTACTACCAAGCCTGTGGGTAAAGGTACAGGCATAGGTCTGTTTATGAGTATGCAGATAGCCAAAAAACACAATGCTACACTATCTGCACACAATACAAAAAGCGGTGCTTGTTTTGTGATAGAGTTTGGTGCGTGATAAACTAATCGTACCTATCCGTAAGTACAAACGCTACCTTAATTATCTAAAATATGGTAGCGTCATTTGATGTAATCTTTTGGGTCTTTGCCTGCATAGTAGTAGTAGATGGATTTGGCTACTTCATAGTCGTACCTCGTGGACCTGTATCTAGCTTGAGATATGGTCTGCTTTTTTAGAGCATCAAGATAGGCTATATTGTCTACCAATCCTACCTCATACTTTTTGACTATAGAGCTATATGTACTTTTGGATGCTCTCAATGCACTTTTGGCACTTTTGAATTTGGCTCTAATGGTCTTGAGACGACTCTTTGCTATCTTGAAGTTCATCCTCTGCTCTCTTTGGCTATGGATAGATAGTGACTCTAGTGACATCTTTTGATACTGTAGTGCCTCTCTGTTTTTGCGTAGTTGTCCATTGTCATATATCTTCATATGGGCTGAGATGGTTAGCGAGTTTTGATGTTTGGGTAAAAATCCATCACCACCAAACCCTGGTATAGACTCTACGCCACTGTAGTTGGATATGCTATATCTATCTTGTAGTGAGAGTTGTGGTAAATATCCTGATGTTATGGCATCACCTCTCTCATGGAGTGCTTGAGCACTCTTTTCTAGTACCTTTGTCTTCTCATATTTCTCATACTTTATATCTCTAGGCTCCGCAAATATATCTGACTTGAGACTCTTAGCTTCTATGCCAGAGAGTAGCCACAAGTTCTCTTTGTTGGTAAGTATAGATAGTTTGGTACTCTCTATGAGGTAGGCGTTGTCATCATATACGGCTTGTAGCTTATCTATCTCTTCATTGGTAGCCAATCCTGCCAACTCAAAGCTCTCTACTCTCTCTATCTGAGCTTTGAGCTCCCTAGACTCTGCACGAAGTGACTCTAGTGTCGCATTGAGTGATTTTATAGTATAGAAGCGGTTGATTATCTGTAGAGTAAGACTCTTTGAAAAAGCACTCTCTTCAAAGATAGATGCTTGGTGTTCAAACTCTTTGGCTCTCACCAAAGCACCTCTTCTTCCACCATCATATATCTCCCAACTTACAGTACCAAATCCTCTCATAGTCTCACTAGGCATCACTATAGTACTTGGATCTACTTGATTGTAACTAGCTCCAATCTCTAGGGTAGGGTAGTAGCTACTCTTTTGTGCATCTAGCTCTTTGAGTTTGGATCTGCTCTTGTATTGTGTCGATTTGATCTGCTCATTATGGTGGGTGGAGTTATCTATCAGCTCTTTGAGCCCATAACTCTTGGCAGCTATATATATGGGTAGTAGTGCCAGTATCAGATATCTCATCAATTCTCCTTGTCTATGAGAAATAGCATATCGACAAATCTATCTATCTCTGCTAGCGAATCTACAGATGAAGCCTTGCTATCTACTATGAGTCCCTTCTCAAATATGAGAAGAGATGGGATAAACTCTAGCAGTTTTGGAGAGAGTTCACCTCTGCTGATACCATCGTTTATGATGCCATCCAATATAGTGGCAAATTTACTTTTGCAAGATATACTAAACTCTACCATTTTATCTGTACCACTCACTAGAGATATGGCTAAAAACTCTTGATATATACTCATCTGCTTTATGTATCTGTCATCCTCAAATATGAGAGCAAAAAAGTGATATATCTTATCTCTACTACTTGTACTGCTCTCTATAGTATCTAGTAGTTTTACTTCATACTCTGACATAAAGATGGTGATAATCTCAAATACTATATCCTCTTTGTTTTCAAAATACTCATATATAGTTCCCTTGCCTACTCCTGCTCTCTTGGCAAGCTGGGCTATAGTAAGCTCTCCTATCCCCCTCTCCAATAGAAGCTCTTTGCATGAGAGAGCTATATTTCTTCGTTTTTCATCTTTGTCTACTACTATCGCCATATATATCCTTTGACTGACTGTCGGTCAATAAAATTGTATCATTATGCTTCTTAATCCAAAATTATGCTCAAAATCAAACCTATGTGAGATAGAGTGCAGGGAAACCTACAGGCTCTGGATTGCCTAATTTTACATAGTAGCTATCGCTATCTTCTACACGATAGACAAGATATGGTATATATAAAAATCTTGCTGATATCTTTTGGGATAGCTGGCTTCTCTCCTCTAGGTGTAGCCTGATACAGTCTCTACCATTCTCTTGAGAAAATCTCTGTGGCATGATATCTCTAGTAGCTATGATGAGCATATCTATACTACTCTCCTTGACCCTCTGGGTGAGACTATCTTCTAACAGAGAGTAGCTATCTGCATCACTCAAAGCGTGATTTTCTACAACTTTCATAACCCCTTCGCTGTCGATAGTCATCAAAAAGGGTCTAAATGTCAAATCTCTCTCTATAGACTCTTTGGCTTTTACGATAGCTTTACCCAAAAACTCTAATGTCTCTTCATCACTATTCACTCTCTCTCCTTTGGTGTTTGTCTATTTTCAAATCTTTGATAAGTAGTACTATAGATAGAGATATGGCTACAATGGAGATAATCAAAAAGAGTCCTTGTATGCCATATCTATCAACTATTGGTTGAAATATCAGAGGAGATGAGAACTGCCCTAGAAAGAAGCTAGATGCCAATACCCCCGATGCCTTACCTCTCTTTTGTGGTGGTACTTTGCTCAAAAACCAAGAGTTTGTATTGACAAAGATGAGACCAAATCCCATGCCTATAAATAGTGTACTATAAAATAGTTGAGATATGCCATCGGCTTGAGATATGATAAAGAGTCCTATACTAAATATAGCAAATGTAAAGATATATATCTGCATATATGAAAATCTCCTCTTTAGTCTACTGTATTGTCTTGCTGTGATGGCATTGAATACCATAGCTATAGATATCACAAATCCTATAGTTTTGGGGTCTCCATGCATACTGTTTATGATGAGGTATGGTAACTGTGTAGGCAACATATAGAAGAGTACCATACTGAAAAATGCTGTGATATATACACTCAAGAGAGAGCCATCCATACTGCTTTCTGTCTGTGTATGTTTGTGTACTTTTGGTTCATATAGTGCGCCGATCATTAGTGGTATAAAGAGTATGGGCAAAGCATATACAACAAAAGGATAAGACCAATCCCACTCTGCCAATAGCCCTCCCATAGTTATAAATACTATGCCACCTATGGCAATAGACATACCTTGCATAGACATAAATCTATGCCTCTGCTCTTCATCAAAGTAGTCGCCTATGAGTGCAGTAGAGCTAGTCATGAGAAGTGCCACAGATATGCCCAATATAGCTCTACCCATCAATATATAGTAGAAATTATCGAGATAAAATCCAGAACTACCACCTATTACAAATAGTGCCATACCTGCATATAGTGGCTTGAGTCTACCATACTTATCTACCAATATCCCTGCTATGGGAGCAGATATAGCTATGATGATAGATGGTATAGTGAGCATCATTTTAGATAGAAACTCTATATTTGGTATCTCGCTAAATGTTTTGCTTATGAGTGGCAAAGATGCCACTATGGTGATACCTGACATGACACCCATAGTAGCTATGAGGAGTAGCGATATCTCTATCTTTTTTGACATATTTATGACCTTTTTGTGTATAGCCGAGATCTAGTGACAACGACTTTTGGAAGCGACCTTTTAGGGGACACAATCTTTCTGAGATTAAAAAATATCTGCTCTCTTTAATCCTGTCACTACTTTTGTAAATAGTGACAACCTTATCTGTAGGTCGACACAGTCACACCTACAAAATCTGCAAACCAATCTTCGGAAGTGACCTTTCAAGGTCACCATATGTTAATGAAGCTGTACCGTTTGTGTGAGGTTGAAACCTCACTTCCATTGATTTTTGGAAGTGACCTTTTAAGGTCACCTTATTATAAAAGTACAACATCTCGGTGAGGTTGAAACCTCACTTCCACAAAACTATTTTTTTATTTTTATTTTATTATTATTTCTGTAAACAATAATAACTATATCCGTAGGTGTAGCATAGACACACCTACGAATGATTGCTTGGTAGTACTAAGCCTACAGATATTTTTTTAATTCATCTATGGAGATATTGAGTTTTTTTGCTACCATATCTATTGATAAATTAAACTCCTTTATCATTGTAATAGCTGTTTCGATAATCCCCTTTGAAATACCCCTCTCTTCACCTCTCTCCAAAGCTATCTTATATCCTGGTAACTCCTCTATCTTCATATCTCTAAGCATTCTCTCTACCTCCTCTAAGCTCTTTTGTAAGTTTCTATTGGTTGATAG
>FPHC01000071.1_pt1 | contig 44633 bp, 41 predicted proteins | sample 1057211 | NCBI WGS metagenome assembly FPHC01 (sample SAMEA4473313, study PRJEB15554) | hydrothermal vent metagenome | biome: marine basaltic hydrothermal vent biome; feature: marine hydrothermal vent; material: water | place: Pacific Ocean | collected 2011-06-14/2011-07-23 | depth 1199 m
TTTTATGGTTATTATTCTACCCCAAAAGTCAAAAAATTAACACAGAGTTGAACCTATGTTAAAAAAAAGTCAAAAAGTTAACATAGAATTAAACCTATGTTAAAAAAAAGTCAAAAAGTTAACATATAGAAAAGGCAGATATTGGAAAAACGAAAAAGACCACTCAACCCAATGCCCTCTATCATAACCTTAATTTAATATCTATTTTGGGATAATGCCACTACTTGCAGACCAAGGGGTAAATGTGTATATAAAAACCATAGACTTCTCCAGATACTCTAGTATTCGTATAGGAGGGCTTACAGAGGTGCTAGTCATAGAGAGAGGTGATGATATCCCTACAGATAGATACCTCATAGGAGGGGCAAACAATCTACTCATATCCCCCACACCGCCTCCTTTGATGGTGTTAGGCAGAGAGTTTGCTACCATAGAGCTAGATGGTGATATGCTTACTATAGGTGCTGCTATGCCCACGGGTAGAGTGGTCTCTTTTGCAAAAAAACACAATCTATCAGGCTTTGAATTTTTTGCAAAGCTCCCTGGGACTCTAGGTGGTATGCTAGCCATGAACGCAGGGGTCAAAAGCTATGAGATATTCAATATCTTACATAGTGTAGAGATAAATGGCGACTGGATAGGCAGAGATGAGATAGAGTATGGATATAGATTTGCTCACTTAGGTGGAGTAGCGACATCGGCTAAGTTTAGAGTGCGTAGTGGGTTTGACTCTGAGCTGCTAGAGACTCTTGTGGCTCTCAGAGCCAACCAACCAAAAGAGCCTAGTGCAGGGTCTGCATTTAAAAACCCTGATGGAGATTCGGCAGGTAGACTCATAGAGGCTGTAGGACTCAAGGGTCATAGGATTGGTGGTATGGCATGGAGTGAGGTTCATGCAAATTTTTTAGTCAATCTAGGCAATGGCAATTTTGACGAAGCTATAGAGCTTATCACCCTTGCCAAGAGTAGAGTAGATAAAGAGTTTGATATAGCACTAATCGAAGAGATAAAGATACTATAGAGTCTCCTATATATTACTCTGGCTCACCTAGACATCTAACACAACGGATATACTGTGTATCACCTCTCTTGTGAGCAAATGGTTGCCCCTCTATCACTGCATATACAGAGTAGTATGTATTGCCTTTTGATGGTGTAGATGTCCAAAAATCCATAGCTATATTATTTTTTAGTTTTAGTTTTTTACTATACAGATGAGTGATCTCATCGACTTTTGGAAGCCTCCAGTCAGAGAAGCCAGCATACTCCAAATCATCGCAATAGTTTTGAGCATACTTCCATCTACCTGCTTTTCCTGCTGAACGATTGTGCTTGTATGCACCATCTTCTGTATCTCCATATGGTGCATCTTGCCACATCAATCCACTTTTATAATCTATATATACTGCATCTGCTTTGCAAGTAGCCTCTGGCTCTGGCTCACTTGATAATGCTCCTATATCTCCACCTGCTATCGCAAATGTACCTACTGCTACCAACAGCAAACTTTTTATCACTATACGCATTGACTACTCCTTTTGAAACTCAATATTATTTAGTATCATAATATATTCTTTCTCTTATTTTGCTAAAATAGAGTTTTTTAATCAAAAAACTCGCGATTATTACTCTTTTTGTGTTTATTTTTTTTGTAGCTGCTACTATTTTTTAGTTTTTGGAGTCTATTGAGATTGCTCATTTCAGCCTCTCTGATATCATTGAATTTTTTATCATCCAACAAATCTTTCATAATGACACTATCATACAATCTATTGATATACTCCTCAAGCTCTCTATAGTACCCCATATCCAAATGAAGCTTTTCATACTTCTCAAGCTTGAGCTTAAGCTCTTTGAACTTCTCTATAAACTGTTTGGATGTAGTATCATCATTGCGAAACATTCTAAAGAGATTTTTTGATATCTTTTCTAAATCTCCTATATATCTTTGTCTTTGATATTTATCTATCTGTTTTTGTGTATAGCTAATGGAAAACTCCTATTTTAGTATCTCTATAGGTGTACCTACCTTGAGAGTGTACCACAGTATATCCATCGAACTGTTGGATATAGCTATACATCCATTAGTCCAATTTTTCTTTAGTGTATAGTCATCACCTTTACCATCTGCATTCCAAAATGGTTGTGCATGTATTGTGATGCCTCCACCTGGTGAAACACCTCTCCTCTTTGCCATATCTCTATCTCTTTTATTTGGGTAAGATAGATATATCATCCTATAGTATTTTGGATTGCAAGATTTTCTAGTGATGCTATATGAGCCTACAGGTGTACGGCGATCACCTCTTTTTATCTTGTGACCTTTTGGATTTTTGCCCAATGATACACGAAAGCTATGTACCTTTTTGCCACCCCTATATAGGTACATCATTCGTTTACTCTTGGATACTACTATCTTGTCTATCTTTTTTGATATCGAGAAATCTCTACCTACCTTCAACTCTTTTTTGCACTCACCTAGAGGATACTTTCCCCTCTTGAATACCAGTGCATCATCAAAGCAACCACTCAAAAGTATCAGCACCAAAAAAGATATAGAAAATCTAACTATAGACATCACTCTACTCCTTTATAACGATAGGGACACCCTCTCGTACCGAATACCATAGACTCTCCATATCTTTGTTTGTGATAGCTACACATCCACGGGTCCAATTCTTAGCTAATGTTTTGTCATCCGCATAGCCCGAGGCATTCCACTTCTCTTGAGCATGTATCGTTATATCTCCACCAGGATCAAAACCTTTTGCTTTTGCCTCTTTCACATCGTTTGGATTTGGATACGATATACATAGAGATCTATAATATTTTTGAGAGCAGAGTTTTCTCCGAATCCAGTATTGACCCTCAGGGGTACGATTGTCACCCTGTTTTACTTTGTCGCCTTTTGGATTTTTGCCTAGTGAGACAGGTAGCGTTTTTGTCACTTTGCCATCACGATATAGCTCCATCATATTTTTTGATTTGTAGACGATTATCATATCTATCCGTTCACTCTCATCTATATCATCAGCTGTAGAGATCTCTTTTTTGCACTCTTTGATATCATAATATTTATCATTTGGATCGGGCTTGTGACCACATCCTGAAAATAGCAGTATCAATATAGATATATATGCTACATACTTCACAACTTATCCTTCTGAAGAATATTTTATATAGTTTACAATGATATTAATAAATAAAAAGATAGTTTTAGAGAATATATGAAATAATTAAAGATTTGCTTCCCACCAAATGGTGGGAAAAAGAAGGGTATGAAAGGAGTAGTTCTTACTTAGCTGCTGCTTTTGCTGCCTCTAGTGCCTCTTCATAGTTAGGCTCTGTAGTGATCTCTGGTACTACTTGCTTATAAGATACTTTACCATCTTTGTCGATAACAAAGATAACTCTAGCAAGTACACCTGCCAAAGGACCATCTGCAAGAAGTACACCATATGCATTAGCGAAATCTCTGTTTCTGAAGTCTGAACATACTTTGATGTTGTCTATACCAGCTGCACCACACCATCTAGCTGCTGCAAATGGAAGGTCCATAGATACTGTGATAACCTCTACACCATCAAGAGATGCTGCTTCTGCATTGAATCTTCTAGTCTCTGCATCACATACACCAGTATCTAGTGAAGGTACTGCTACTACTAGCTGAACCTTACCCTCTCCACCTACCTGCTCATCTTGAAGCATTGGGTCACAGTTTACTACTGTTACTACTGGTGCTGTATCACCTACATTGATCTCTGTTCCTGCTAAATTACATACTGTGTCATTTTTAAATGTTACTGTTGCCATTTTGTTTCCTTTTTAATTGTTTGATAACCGTATTATGGCTTAAATCAGATAAATTTACTCTTAATTAAAATATCTTCGACTAATTTAGTCTGATTTTATACTTTTCTTCATTTTTATTGTATGGTTCAAATGTCGGTACAGCCTTGCTATCTAGCCATTTGTGTATCATTTAGTAACATATATCTCAACTAATTTATGACTTCAAGTATAAAAATCCATCGCTATCTATAGATGCTTTCATCTTTGTATCTATATACTCTATCTCACCTATCATGTATCTGATATCACTATCTTTTGCTACTACACCAGCTATTAGAAGTACTCCCACCTTGTCGCACATTAGAGGCTCCAAGCTCTCACCATCTACTATGAGTAGTAATATATTTGACATTGGCATACCTAGACTGTCTCTCTTCTCTCCTATCTGTGTAGTAAACTCTATGCTCTCCATAATATTTGGGATATTCATAGTGATGATAGTAGACAAATCTGGTAGTCTGTAGCCTCTATATAGGCGGCTCATAAACTTCGCTTCATATGCCAAGACTCTATCGTCATCTACATCATCAAATACAATAGCCCTCTTCATCGAGCCAAAGTGTAGAGGCTCCAACATATCGCTACTGCTGTATATATCTAACAGTTGTGAATTTGTCAGTAGTAGAGTAGAGCTATGTCGTAGTGCTGCCCTGCCTACAGATTTGGGATTGGATGAGTCTGAAGTATAGACTACAGGTCTGCCTGAGAGTATGGTAGCCATAGATATAGTCTCACAGCTTAGTGGTAGTGTAGAGAGTATAGTATCATCTTCTGTGAGATTGAGCATATCTTGAAATGCCACTATCTCCGATAGCTCATCGACCTCATCTCTATCTTTTGCATAGATCTTTTTGAGTAGTATTGAGGGTAGTATGCTAGTAGCTATCCCTACCACAACTCTATCTACTTTGGCTATATCTATCTGCTCTATGTAGAGTATCTCTGTGCCGCTCAAAAGAGTATCCATATCTATCCCTTTGGCTTTTAGCTTAGTGATATAGCTCTCTTTTGTATACACTTGCTCTATATTATCTTTTTGGAGAATATCTGCAAATTTATCTGACGATACAGTAGGGTCTAGCACTATAGATGGTGCAGAGGATATCTTGGATGCAAGCAGTAGTGTAACTCCATCTATAGAGGGTGGCAATAGTATACCGACAGTACCACTACTTGACTCATCTATCTTTTGGCTATAGAGTATGCTCTCTATGAGTAATCTGCGGTGACTTATAGCATCTTTGCTAAACTCTATGGCTACGGTATCCCCACCAAATCTTTTGGCTACCTCTATCCACTCTTGGGCTATGGCAGGTCGATACTTTCTGTACTCTAGCCCCGATAGATAACCTAGCTTATATATCTCTTTTTTGACCTGTGTGGCTCTGGAGTCTATAGACATAGGTTTGCCAAAGTTTATGATGATATCCCTCTTGAGTCTCCATCTTAGCTTTTTGTGATGTCGTGAAGCTCTCGATAGTCCATCGCCCCACAAGCCATATAGATAGAATGGCACTATCTCACCTTCACTACCCTCTACCATCTTTTCAAAACCTCTCTTGAAGCTACTTAGTTGACCATTTCTACTAATAGTCCCCTCAGGGAATAGACATACTACTTCACCATCTTTGAGCAGTCTAGCTATAGAGAGTTTCGCACCCTTGATAGCTCTAGGCGATATAGGTACAGCTCCAAAGAGTTTGAAGAATGGTTTGAGATACCACCTCTCATATATACCCTTATCCATCACAAATCGTATACGACGAGGTATCACCATCTGCACCAGTATCCAATCTATCCAAGATATATGGTTTCCTAGCATCAACACAGCACCATCTTTAGGAAAATTATCTATATTTAGTGCCTCTACTCTATATCTTACTGATGCTATAGAGAGTGTGATAAATTGCAGTAGATTTTCAGGCATATATCGCAGCAGCCATATAGTGGCTACACCACTAAAAAGTAGCATAAGATAGAAGAGTCCTATACTCTCTAGCCCAAATATAGCAAACAGTACAGTCATCATCAAAAATGTAAACATGACAATATTTTGTATGTAGTTGTTACCTGCAAGTATCATACCTAGCTCATGTACTCTGCTGTGGTACTGTATAAGTGCATTTAGTGGGACTATAAATAGACCAGATGACACTCCAAACATAAAGAAGTTTACCATATGCCAATATGGACTAGATATCATAGGTAGCATAAGTAGTGCTAGAGATATACCCATAGCACCTAGAGGTATACTACCTATAGCTATATAGTATTTGGACATTTTACCAGCTATCAGAGATCCTATCACTATGCCTATGCCTGCTATAGCCATCATACCCTGCACCAAGACGGTATTGGTGACTCCTAAAGTATCTTTGGCATACTCAGGAAAACTAGACAAAACCACTTGAGATACGCCCCAAAAGAGTGAAAGACCTAGTATAGAGTAAAATATCACCTCTTTCTCTCTAAGTAGTGATATATTTTTGCGAAGATAATCTCCTCTGATATATCTACCCAAATCAAATCTATGGTGGCTATCTATATGTGTATTGGGCAATCTATAGGCAAGTAGGAACTCCACTACACTGCCTCCTACTAGTAGCCACCCTATAGGTGCAATATGCTTGAGTATATCGGAACTATCTGCATAGTTGACTCCATCTAAATAGGATTCAAATAGTATAGAGTATAGAAGTATCCCACCCAATATAGCCGTAGTAGTGATAGCTTGGACTACACCATTGCCCATAGTGATATATCTCTCTCCTACCAACTCTTTGATATATCCATACTTTGCAGGAGAGTATATAGCAGACTGTAGTGCAAGCAAAAATGTAAAACCAAATGCAAGCTCAAACCACCCCATATAGTAACATAGTGTGATAAGTAGCGTGATGGCTACAGCTACACCAGCAAGAAGTCTAAGTATATAGCTCTTGGGGTATCTATCACTCAAAAATCCAGATGGTGTAAAGAGTAGTATAAAGGGTAGAAGTATGAGAGCATTGACTATAGCAGTCAAGACTATCTGGGTCTCGCCATTATATATCTTAAATACTGTATTTTGTATCACTATCTTATGCCCTAGATCGGTAAAGGCATTCAAAAATACCACTACGATATATGGCAAAAACCCTCTGATTTTCCAGATACTACTCTGCATACTATCTATCCTTTGTGACTATTGATATCTATTTTGGATTGTAGTTTGGTGATGTCAAACCTATCTGCCCACAGCATAATCCAACTTAGCTATAGATATATAGTAGTCATAGTATGCCACTACTAAGTCTCCTAGAGATTTTATATAGCCCTGTTGTGCCTCTTGAAGCTCTATATAGTCAGCTAAATCATTCTCATATCTCTTTTGGGCTTGTAAAAATTTTGCTTCACTTGCATTTGCTATACTTTCAGACAAGATTACCGAATCCCTCATCCTCTTCACATATAGTGTAGACTCTATAACTTCTCTTTTGATTTGCAATCTTATCTCATTTAAGTGAGATGAGGCTTTCATATGCTTGATCTTTGCCTCCTCCACAGAGGCATCTGTCTGTAGACCAGAAAATAGATTCCACTTCACATCTATAGTCGCTTGCCACTGCCTATTTGGTGTCGTAGTGGCAAATTGACTATCCAAATCTTGAGCCATATAGTTTCCATTTGCCGATAGTGTAGGATAGTAGTCTCCCTTTTTACTCTCTACCAAATACCTACTACTCTCTATCAAATATTTAGAGCTTTGCAGCTCATATCTATGGTCATAAGCAAACCCCTCTAGCCATGCAAGAGTTGTATTGATTTTTGGTAGCTTTTGACTAATTTTTGACAACTGTAAATCTTCATACTTCAGAGTATAGTCACCTCCATTTGGCACAAAACCCATACTCTCCTCTAGTAGAGCTTTTCTAAGTTTCAACTCATACTGAGCATCGTTTAAACTTAGTCTCGCTTTAGTGAGTCTCACTTTTGCATCCGATACATCTATGATAGTCTTGATACCACTATCGTAATACCTTTGAGCTCTCAAAAGTTGTGCCTCTTGTAGTTTGATATTTTTCTTATTTACATCAATGATACTCTTCATCTTTAAAGCATCATAAAATCTAACTTTTACGCTCAAAATAGTGCTAGATATTATGTGATTCATATCTGCTCTATAGGCTTTGGCTTGGCTGTCTGAAGCCTCTACTCTACCCTTGGTTTTGCCAAAATCATACAGTAGTTGCGATGCACTTATGTTTCCCATTAGTAGATTGCCACTTATGGCATCTTGACCCTCAAACTCCAATCCCTGTTTGCCCATGGAGCTACTCAAGTTTATATTTGGCAGATAGTAGCCTCTTTGAAATCTATTTCGACTTGTTGCAGCTTGAAAATCAAGCTTGCCTATATCTATAGTTGGATTATGTTTGAGAGCCACTTCTACTGCTCTATCTATAGTCAATACCCTACTCTTTGCTACCAACATAGGTGTAGATATCACTGCACCTACATATAGACCTATTATCAATCTTTTCATTTAAATCATCTCTCTCTTTGCTATCTCATCCTCTACACTAACAAACTTCTCTCTCATACTCTCTAACAACACATATAATACGGGCACCAATAGTGTACTAACAATAGTAGCTACCAACATACCACCAAGCAGTCCAACCCCAATAGATTTTTGAGTTACTGAGCCTGCTCCTGTGGCAAATGCCAATGGAGCGGTACCAAACACAAATGACAATATAGTCATCATAATAGCACGAAATCTAAGTCTACCCGCCTGTATACCTGCCTCCACTATACTCTTGCCAGACTCTCTAAGCTCTTTAGCAAACTCTACTATAAGGATAGCATTTTTAGAGGCGAGGGCTATAAGTAGCACCAAGCCAACTTGAGCATATACATTGAGTGGTAAGCCTGCTAACTTCAATGCCCCTATAGCCCCTATCATTACAATAGGCACAGATAGTAGTATCATCATAGGTAGCACCCATGATTCATATTGAGCAGCTAGTACCAAAAATACCACTAGTGCCACAAAGAAAAATACCAACACTTGTCCATTGCCAGCCTTCTTCTCTTGATATGACATACCAGACCACTCATAGCCATAACTCTCTGGCAATACTCTTTTGGCTATCTCCTCCATAGCCGCCATAGCTTCACCTGAGCTATGACCAGTTGCAGCAGAGCCATTGATCTGTATAGATCTATATAGGTTATAGTGAGAGATATTTTGTGGACCTCTCTCCTCTTTTATGTCAATCAAAGCAGACATTGGCACCATCTTGCCCAACTTGCTTTTGACATAGAGTTTATCTATATCACCCTTATCGCTCCTAAACTCTTTTTTTGCTTGGACAAAGACTTTAAATACTTTTCCATATTTAACAAAATCATTTATATAGAAAGAGCCTAAATATATCTGCATAGTACTAAATAGTGTAGCAACATCTACACCCAAAGCATTGGCTTTCTTGCGATCCAGCACTATCGTATATATAGGATATGCTGGATTGTATGTAGTAAATGCACCTCCTATTCTAGGATCACTATTTGCCTCTTTTATGATCTCATTTGCATAATTCATGAATGTATCCATATCGCCAGAGAGATAGTCTTGCAATCTAAAATCAAATCCACCAACACTACCAAGTCCAGATATCCCCGGTACATTAAACGCAGCAATATTTGCATCTGCTATATGAGCAGTTTTTTCAAACACCTTTTTGATGATGCTATCTACTTGCAAATCTTTACTCTTTCTCTTATCCCAATGCTCTAGTGTCACGAACATAGTAGCAGCACTCCCATCGAGTGATGATGTGATGAGATTGAATCCATCTATAGAGACGATATCCTTGACTCCATCTATACTTGATACTATCTTCTCTACCTTTTTGCGGATATCTACAGTTCTCTCTATGGATTTGCCAGCTTGTAGATTCATAGATACCATAAAGACTCCCTTATCTTCAGATGGTACAAATCCCGTAGGAGTAGTGACAAACATCATATATATAAGAGCCAATAGTCCAAAAAATACAAAAAGTACGATATACCTTATCTTGATAAGTACCGTTATGAGAGCTGTATATCTATCTGTAAGCCACCCAAAGCCCTTTTCAAATAGTTCAAACCCTTTAAATTTCTTCTCATCTTTGCCACGCCTCTTGATGATAATAGCGGCCAATGCTGGTGAGAGTGTCAAAGCGTTTAGAGAAGATACTATGACAGCAAAAGATATAGTCAAAGCAAACTGCTGATACAAAGAGCCTGTGATACCCGGTACCATAGATACTGGTATAAAAACCGCTACCAACACAAGAGTAGTAGAGATAATTGGTCCTATCAGCTCTATCATAGACTTTTTAACCACTTGAGGCATAGTGAGCTGAGGCTCTTTATACATTATCACCTCTACATTCTCCACTACCAATATAACATCATCCACCACTATACCAATAGCGAGTATCAAACCAAACAGCGTAAGGAAATTGATAGAGAACCCAGGCACTATATACATTGCAACAAAAGCACCTATCAAAGATACAGGTATGGCAATAGAGGCTATAACAGTTGGTCTCCATGATTGTAAAAATATGTATATAATCACTATCACCAAAAGTATAGCGACAATTAAATTGACTACGACATTATCTATAGCTACATCAACATAGGCGGTTGTATCGTATGGTATATCATAGCTTATACCATCAGGAAATCTCTTTTTGAGTCTCTCCATCACTTCACCAACTTTTGCTCTAATCTCTAGTGCGTTACTGCCTGCCAACTGATATATACCTATCAATCCTGTCGGTCTACCATTGAGTATAGCATTCCAATCATAACTCTCAGCCCCTAGCTCTATATTGGCAACATCTCTTAGGTATACCAAAGAGCCATCCTCTTTATATTTGATAACTATCTCTTCAAACTCTTTCACACTAGAGAGGCGACCCTCAGCATTCAACACATACTCGTTTTGCTGGTCTCTATATGTAGGAGTAGCACCTATCTTTCCTACTGCAGCTTGTTTGTTTTGTGATTTGATAGCCTCTATGATATCATTTGGAGACAACTCCAACGCCTTTATCTTATCTGGATCTAACCATATACGCATAGAGTACTTTTTTTCACCCATATTTTCTGCTTTACCAACACCTGGTATTCGCTTGAGTTCATCCAATATATTGATATTGATATAGTTGCTCAAAAATGAGTCGCTATATCTATCATCACCTTTGATAGTCACTAGACATACTGCACTTGGACTCTGCTTATCCACTATGACACCTGACTGCTTCACCTCTGATGGTAGAGATGCTGTAGCGATAGATACTTTATTTTGCACATCGACAGCTGCCATATCTAGATCATAACCCGGCTCAAAATAGACTGTTACTTTGGATTGTCCTGCTGAAGTACTCGCCGACTCTACATATATAGAGCCCTGTATACCGTTGAGTTTATCTTCGAGTGGACGAGTTACAGAATCCTCTACTGCATAGGCATTTGCCCCTTTATAGTTGGCAGACACTACAACAGTTGGAGGTACCACATCTGGGAACTCTTGGATAGGCAAAACAGATAGTGACAGAAGTCCCCCCACTACAATCATTAGCGATATGACCATTGCAAAAATAGGTCTCTTTATGAATGTGAGAGAGAACATCTATTTGGCTACCTCATCTGGTATGAGGTGATGCTTTTTCATCACAGCAGTGATACCTTTAGTATCTGTCACATCTTTTGGTTCTAGTTTTCTACCCTCTTTTATCTTGAGAAGTCCAGATATTACTACTCTATCTCCATCTTTTAGCCCTTTTGTCACATTGATATAGTATCTAGATGAGAGGGTTGGTTTTACAGATGTTCGTCTAGCTGTATTGTTGGCATCTATTGTATATACATATTTACCTAATTGATCTTCAAGAAGAGCCTGAGGTGGTATCATAACAAAATCGATCTGATCTGTTACAAATACATTGATATAGACAAATGTACCTGGATAGACCATATGCTTAGGATTGTTCAATGTGGCACGCATAGACACTGTGGATGTGAGTGGGTCTACTATATTGTTGGAGAAGTCTACAAAGCCATCCAATCTTTTTTTCTTAAATATATCTCTCCCTTGTCCTCTCACCTCTATAAACGCTGGTAACTTATCACGAGATCTATATTTATATATCTTTCGTACATCTTTTTCAGATGGGCTAAAGTAGACATAGACCTTATCTGTCTGCACTATAGTAGTAAGTAGTGTAGATTCACCATACCCTACTAAGTTACCCACATCTACTCTTCCTGCACTCACTTGTCCTGATATAGGTGCTGTTATGATCGTATAGCTTAACTTTAATTTAGCATTCTCTATAGCAGCTTCATCTGCAGATATAGCTGCCAATAGAGCATCTCTCTTTGCTTCATACTGCTCTAGTGTAGATTTGGCTGCCAAGCCCTCTTTGACTAATGGCTTGTATCTCTTTACATCTGTTTTTGCCAACTGTAGTGCAGCCAAATCCTTCTCTTTTTTAGATATAGCTGCATTCAGATCGCTTTTGTATTGAGACTGCTCTATAAGAAAGAGTTTATCACCCTTTTTTACTTGGGCTCCATCTTCAAAAAATTTCTTCTCAAGTCGTCCTGCAACTCTAGCTCTTATCTCTTGGTCACTTACAGCTTTTGTCATACCTGTAAACTCTACCCAAATTGGAAACTTTTTATGCTCTATAGTTACACTCTCTACTACTAACGGAGGGGGTGCTTTTGGAGTAGAAACAATCTCTTCTTTATTACATCCACTCATAGTCAAGAGTATGGAAGCTATAAATATTGGCGTAACATATTTTTGGAAATCTATTGACATTACTTGAAAACCTTTTTTTGTATCTATTGAGTGATTGTAAAATCGTTGGCTATGATAGTAGTACTTTTGGGAATATATTTACCTATAATTGTCACACCATCTCTGCTCATAGCACTCTCTATAAGCTTTGACAATCTAAATCTCTTTGATGGCTTGATATAGTAGTATTGCAAATCATCATGCACATATAGCACTATTTGAGTATCTGTTGGTTGACCATACTCCCACTCTCTGAAGCACTCCTCTTTTTGACAAACTAGAGTCTCTAGCTTACAATCCACAAATAGCCCTCTATCTGCACACCATTTGGTAGTCAAAAATCCCTTTTTTCTAAAGTGCTTAGATGCTATCTTGTCTGCTGGAGACTCTCTCTTTGGGGCTACTGTTTTGATGGATTGATCATCTTTTGATATATTCTCTTTAGATTGCAATATAGATACTATCAATAGTATAGAGAGTATAATCTTCATCTACTTACCTTTGGTTGGTTTGCTTTTTAGACTCATCAAGTACCTCAAGAGGTGTTTTGTGCTATCTTTATCCAATACCACTGATGGCATATTTGAGTGGCGAGTTCCATTTTCATCTACATTATACCACAAGAACTTTGGATATGCTTTTGGGCTATACCCATCCACTATCACTTCATCAGGGTCACTTATAGACTCTCTTATGTACTCTTTTGTTGCATAACCCCCTATATTGGATAGGTTTGGTGCGATATATCGTATAGTAGTACTATTGTTCTCCAATATATGGCACGAAGAGCATTTATCTTGGGCTATCTCTCTACCTATCTTTATACTTCCCTTTGGGGTATATGATAGCTCTGATATAAGAGTCTCATCCCCTCTCTTTTTTTGCAACTTGAGTGGAGTCCATCCCGATATCAATTTGAGTTCTGCCCTACCCAGCCTATCTCCTCTCCAGATAGCAAACGATAGAGGAAAAACAGAGCTTTTGTTGAGGTCTACATAGTCATCTCTCATTGCTCTTGTCAGCACGCCCCTCCAGCTAATATTTCCATCATACGATATACTCATATTGAACTCACTACTATCTATAGTACCGATACTCTCCCTAAATCCTTCAGCCACAAAAGCCCTATCCCTAGTGTGTGAAGTAGAGCTGTAGTAGACTTCAACCGCCCTACCCTTAGAGCCCATACCTATATATGGAAGCTTTTTAGGGTTTGCATAATCTACAGGTATCTCTATAGCAAAAGCATCATCATATCTATCACTATTTTCGAGAGTAGATATGCTTCTGTTTACATCTCTCCATTTCAGCTTGATAGATATATGGCTGGAGTTGTATAGAGAAGATACTCTTGCTATCTTTGCACTACTATTTAGCTGTAACCTATTGGCTCTCTTGTCATTCATCAGTAGAGTAGTTTGAGGGTAGAGTGTCACCTTGATATCTTTGGCATACCTCCACACATCGTCATCATATTTGATATTAGATAGATTTACATCATCTGAGACCCTATATGCTGGTATGGTAGGGTTAGCACTCAATATAACAAGTGCAAGCATATAGACTATTATGAATCGAATCATCTCTTATCTCCATCTAGTTTGGATTTTTTACTATATTTGCCCTCTCTATATCTGTCATCTAGCTGCTCATATGGTTTTTTGCCTCTCTCTTTTGCTACCTGCTTGTAGTAGTCACTATCTAGTCTGAACATGTCGGCATGTTGATATGCTATGAGTAGCTCTAGTATCTCACTCTTCTCTCCACTCTTCTGCTTCTCCCTCTCCTCTTTGAGTAGGCTTGTGACTCTGCTTACATCTGAACCAAATAGCCTCTCTAGCTCTGCCATAGGTAGCCTCTGTGAATCTTTTATAGTATTGCCAAAAGCATCATATTTTGGTGGTGCTTCCATAGGTGGGATATAGTATACATTTGGTTGTGTACCATACTCACCTAGTAGTGGCAGAGCTACCTTATATTTGTATACCAACTTATATACTTGACCCTCCTCATCATCCAAAAAGCCTACAAAGCGAGTACGACCCACACACTGCTTGGCACAAGCTGGAGGCAATCCTCTCTCTATCAGCGGAAAGCACATATTGCACTTTTCAGATTTGGATATCTTTGGGTTGAAGTAGATTTTTTTATATGGACATCCTGCTATACAGTATCTATACCCTTGACACTTATCCAAATCCACAAGTACCACACCATCTTCATCTCTCTTGAATACAGCATCCCTAGGACAAGCACTCAAACATGATGGCTCTGTGCAGTGGTTGCATATGCGTGGTATATAGAAGAGGTAGTTGTCATTTGGAAAGTCACCACTACCATCATCTTCATCCCAGTTTGGACTCCATGAGGGTTCTTCATCTGGATGAAATCCCGCTTTTTTGAGAGTAGCATCATCATTGGGCAGTAGATTTTGTGATGATATCTCATCATAATTAAAATCCCACGGTGTCCCATAATCTTTTTGGATATTTGGTACTATGCCATCTCTCAAGTTTCCACTTTTGTCAAATCCACCGCCTAGCTCTATCCAGTTTTTGGGATATCCTCTGCCTGGGTAGCTCTCTACACTATTCCAGTACATATACTCTCTGCCATCTCTGTTTGTCCACTCTGTCTTACAAGCTACTGTGCATGTCTGGCACCCTATACACTTGTTCAAGTCTATTATCATTGCCAATTGTCTCTTGGACATTATACTACTTCCTCTACTCTCTCTATATTGACTCTACCATCATTTATATATCTATTGCCATCCCATTTAGAGCTAAACTTTAGATGGCCCCAGCCATCCACCATCTCTAGTAGATTTAGCGAATGAGGTATGCACTCACCCTTCCCTTGATTGTTTTCAAACATATATGGCTCCCAACCACTATCTATGAGTAGACTATCCATTGGTGTGGAGTGAGATAGTTTTGCCATGACAAAAAACTCACCTAACTCATTGTAGACCCTTACCCTATCTCCATCTTTTATCTGTAAGCTTTGAGCGACTTTGGCATTGATCTTGATATATGGTACTCCTCTATGTAGTCGCAGTAAGCTCTTTGCAGTTTTTGATACGATACTACTAGACCACCTAGAGTCTGTAGTGATGAGAGATAGTGGATACTTCTCTCTGTAGAGATCACCTATCCCATCAACACCTCTGTTGGTGTGCGACCCTAGCTTGATATAGGTATCATCATCCACATAAAATGTCTGTCTACCAGTCAGAGTCTCAAATCTCTCCATTTTATACAACACATCTTCAAAGCTACTATAGGCTCTATCTGTATAGATTGGTGATCTATTGGCTCTCTCTCTATCTATCAGTAGAAAGCCCCCTATATCTTGCATCTTTTTTATACTCCAAGGCTGATACTCTCTTTTGTGTTGGAGTAGATAGTTTAGTAGAGAGCTGTCACTATCTAGCTTCATCTCTCTTCTCTTCTCATTGCTATCTAAGCTACCTGTAAACTCTTGATATATCTTTGATAAGTCATGATAGCCAACTTTGGCATACCTCTTATCATCTTTGATCTTTGAGCTATCTATATTCTCCGCTTCATTAGCTATCTCCTCTAGCCTTTTGGTCAACATAGCCACTATCGCCCACTCATCTTTGGCTTCACCTACTGCTTCTAGTTTGTCTGTAGGCTGTGATAGGTTTGCATATCTGTAGTTAGTACTCTCCTCTAATCCACTACTCTCATATCTAGATTTGAGTGGTAGTATCAGATCGGCAAAGAGAGCTGTATAGCTCATCCTATAGTCAACATATGCAAAGTATCTCATGTTTTTACAAAACTCTTCTCTATACTCCCTACTTATACCATCGCCATATATAGGGTTGTCTACTAACAGTAGCGTATCTGTAATCCACCAAGGTTTTGCACTGACTTCTGTACCACTCTTGCCATCTTCTCCACTCTCCAACATCTCCCTGATAGTAGAGATATATTCACTCTTCTCCATGCCATTTTGCGATAGAGCTATATCATCATCACTAAAATATTTTTCAAATCTGCTCATATCATCACCCATCATATACTCATATATGAAACCAGAAGCAAGCCTAGATGAGTATTTGCCATTTTGTGTGATGAAGTCATCATCTATCTCTATCTTCGTTGTGGTATTGAGACCGCCATACGAAGCCAATCTTCCTGTCAATCCACATATAGACGATATATTCCATATAGTCATCAACCCATCAAACTCTCTACATAGTGAACTACCGACACTCAATGATACCACTTTGGGTAGTGCTATATCTTTTGCCAATCTATTTATTAGCTTTGGATTTATCCCTGTTGCTATTTGGGTCTCTTGTGGAGAGTATGGCTCTATATTTTGCTTGAGCATCTCAAATACAGTAGTGACCACCACTTCACTACCATCAAAAAGCCTAATGCTCCACTCGCCCTCCAATATAGGGTCTATACCTAACTCAGATATATTTAATGATCTGTTTGTGCTACCTCTGCTACCTGGCATCAAAGCTATATTTCCACTAATCTTATTAAATGAGTAGAACTCATCTACACCTTTATCATCTATCTTCTTGGTATCAGATATGCCCTCTACATCTCTTCTCCTCAAGAGTTTTTTACTCTCTTTGATGACAAGTAGAGGTAGATCGGTAAATATTTTTATAAATTCACTTTTGTATAGCTTTTTGTTGATTATCTCATGTATGATAGATGCCGCTAAGATATTGTCACTTCCTCTCTTTGTAGGTATCCACAAATCTGCTGACTTTGCAATGGCATTATACTCATTAGATATCACTATAATATCTGCTCCTCTATATTTGGCTTCTGCTATGAAGTGTGCATCAGCTGTATTTGATATAGTCGGGTCAATACCCCAAAAGATGATAGTATCTGCACCATATATAAACTCATAGCTGTGGCCTATATGAGGCTCACCATACGCCAGCGTAGCACCTGAAAATAGCTCTCCATTGGTTGAGTCTCTGTTGGTTCTCACTGCTCCTAGCATGGCAGATAGTCTCATAGTGGCACTGTACTGTTTTTGAGATCTACTATCTGCACCAGCATCTATCATGAGTCTCTTTGGACCTCTTTTTGGTTCTGACAAGACTCTATATATCTTCTTTGCCAACTCATCTATAGCATCATCCCAACTGAGTCTCTCCCACTCACCCTCACCTCTCATACCTATGCGTCTCATAGGGTAGAGTACTCTATCGCCTTGATATATCATCTGTGAGTATTGTGCCGTTCTATTGTCTCCACTAGGGTTGCTGTCTGGGGTGTGGCTATTTAGTGGTAGATATTTGGCTGACTGACTCTCTTTAATCACTACACCATCTAGCGTTCTTACCTCATATGCCGTAGAGCCTAAGGAGCTATAGCCCATATCTTCTCTCTTGCCATGCATGAGTTCAAACTCTCTACGGTGCAGATCTTCAGTATGGGATATACTACTCTTTGTTGCAACTGTTTGGGCTAGCAGGTCACCATGTGAAGTTATAGCGACTGTAGCGATAGTTGAAGTCTTTATAAAATCTCTTCGTTTCTTATCTATCATCACCTGCCCCCTTATCGACTCAATGGATAATCCAAGCTATTACCCCACTCATTCCAACCACCACTATACACTTTGACACTCTTGTATCCTAAAAGTCTCAAAGCCATAGCGATATGAGAACCTCTGCCTGCACCATAGTGACTATATGTATAGATAGTCTGATCCTTTCTTATGCCTATTTTGTCAAATATCTTCTGCATATCCTCTAACGACTTGAAGCTTTTTTTATTTTTGAAATCGGTAATCTTTTTCCACTCGACAAACTTTGCTCTAGGTATATGACCACCCCTCAATACACCAGCTATCTTCTCTTTACCTATTATCTCATCCATACTTCTACTATCTATGATGGCAAATCTACTCTCATCTCCATATTTGACGATATCATCTGAAGCTCTCTTGACCTCATCTATATCTGCCAAATGAGTCTTGACTACCTTTGTGATATCTACGATGAAATCACCCTTTGTCATACTCCTCTCATCACCATCCTCTATCAATAGTTGTGACTTGATTAGATTTATCTTAGCTGTAAGTGATTCAAGTTTTGAAGTAATACTAGCTGCATCTTTATATTTTCTCTCTTTGGTTGCTACTTCGATCTGAAGCTTGAGTCTCTTCTCTTGAGATTTTAACTTATCATAGAGCTGTTGATTGGGATCCAATCTCTTGATCCCTTCCACTCCACCATCAAGAAGCCTGATATCCTCATGTCCCAAGCTCTCAAAATATCCATACAATCCAGAGGCATGCGGTCCATGAAAATCATCATATATTATCAGTAATTGACTCTTTTTTACACCTTTTTCTTGGATATACTTTTCACTCTTTTTGGGGTAATCATATAGTGGAGCGTATGAGATATCTCTACTATCATCTGTATGACATATATCATGTGTGTAGATGTTGATAGAGCCTACTATATGGCTATTTTGAAAAGCTGCTCTATTTTCTCCAGATATAAAAAGCACATCGTCTCTACCTATCAATCTAATGGCCTCTTGTGGTTTTATGAGCTTTATCTCAGCCCCTATACCCATACTTATCAAATATATAAATATAGCTACAACTCTTTGAATGGATTTTGTCATATCTACTATCCTCAAATAAGTAATCTACTTAAGTATACCCTAAATACTCTTAGGCTATCAAGGAAATGCTACTCTAATTTTGGCTAGACAAAAATCTTAACTTAAAGCGTTTTTATTATCGGATGTCTCCAACGATACCTTTCTAGTTTTAGTGCTGCCTTTTGTCTGTCTTATCAAGATAGTGACCTTGAAAGGTCACTTCCGTAAGGTATGTGGAAGTGAGGTTTTAACCTCACCGAGATATTGCAGTTTTGTAGTAGGGTGATTTTGAAAGGTCACCTCCAAGAGAGAAATCGTTTACGAGCCTCATATGAATGAAACTTCTACAAAAACCCAATCTCTCAGTTTTAAATGATAAAATGCAATAATATTACTATGGTAAGGATATCAATTGTTACTCAAAAAGATACTGCTTATACTGCTTTATACCATGGCACTACACTCCTCTATCTCTATAGAGCCATACTTTTCAAAGACATCTGGGAGATACTATAAAGGGGGTGTAGACAATAAAATCATAAACGATATAAAAAACTCTTCAACCTCTATAGATATGGCTATGTACTATCTCACCAATAGACACATCACAAAAGCTCTCATATCTGCACACTATAGAGGAATCAAAGTGAGAGTAGTTACTGATGACAAAAAGATAAAAGCCCCTAGATATAAAGAACTCATAAGAGCCAATGTAGAGGTAGTAAATGACCACAATCCAAGAGCACTTATGCACAATAAAATACTTATCATAGATAAACATATAACTTGGATAGGCTCTGGCAACTTTACAGTATATGCTTTCTATCGCAACCATGACAATTTCTTACGCATAGATAGTAGAGATGTAGCCAACTACTATGAAGAGAAGTTTACCAATCTATTTAATGGTATTACTGAGCCCATAGAGCCATATCTTAGTAAAAATATAGAGATATACTTTGCACCAGATAGTGATATAGAGAAGAGACTTTTAGCTAGAATCAACCATGCCAAACACTCTATCTACTTTCTAGCATACGCCTTTACCAACCAAAAGATAGCTAAAGCACTACTAGATGCTCACCATAGAGGTGTAGTAGTCAAAGGGGTATTTGACAAAGCACAAGATAGATACCAAAAATACTCTCGATACAGATGGCTCAAATCCAAAGGTCTATCGGTAGTGTATGATCAAAATAGATTTAAGTTACATGATAAAGTCATCATAATTGATGAGAAGGTAGTAGTGACAGGTTCATACAACTTCACACATAAAGCCAACAGAACAAATGCTGAAAATATAATGGTCATAAAGAGCAGAGACATTGCAAAAAGCTACATAGATGAGTTTAAAAAGATATATAACAAAGAGGGTAGATAAGTGTTTTACTTAACTGAAGAGTTCTTCTCTATACAGGGAGAGGGCAAGTATGCTGGGGTACCATCATACTTTTTAAGAACAGGCGAGTGCAATCTATCTTGTCCTGGATTTGGTGCCAAATATGAGATCAATGGCATAGTAAAAAATGGGTGCGATACATACTTTGCTGTAGATAAGGGCTTCAAATCGGAGTGGAAAAAGATAGATGATGCAGATAGTTTCACTACCCATCTCAAAGATAGATTTGATGAGATAGGATACCTACCTCACATAGTCATAACAGGTGGTGAACCACTACTCTACCATAGAGATGATACATTTTATACTATCATCAAATATCTAGTTGAGTATGGAGCAAATATCACATTTGAGACCAATGGCACAGTAGAGATAGATTTTGAAGCATATCCCGCCTACAAAGAGACAATATTTGCACTATCTATCAAGCTAGCAAATTCTGGAGAGAGTAGAGCAAGGAGGCTAAAACCAAAAGCCATTGAAAATATAATCAACAATACAAAAGATAGCTTCTTCAAATTTACGATAGATAGATATTTGGTAGACTCTACTGCTATTGATGAGATAAGAGATATCACATCACCATATAACAATAGTACTATATACTGTATGCCTGTAGGTGAAAGTAGAGATACTATATGGCGTAATGACAAATCTGTTTTTGAATTTTGTATGAAGTATGGTTTTTTCTATAGTGACAGACTCCACATCAGAGTCTTTGATACTACGCAAGGGGTATAAAATAGTATAAATCTAAACCATAGAGATCAATCCTATAAAAATAGAACCAATCTCTATATATATCACCTATTAAAATAGATAATTTAACTCAAGGCGATACTCATTGTATGAAGTATCAATCTTACCTGTGTTGGCAGGGTCAGCATCGACTATACCCAAACGACCTTTGATATAGAACTCTTTTGTCAACTTATCTACTATATCAAAGTGCCAAACCGTACTATCTGCAAATACATTTTTATCATCATCAAAATCTTGAATAGCATATCTAAGACTTAGAGTCAAGTCGCTAGTAGGCTTGTAGACACCTCTTATCAAGATAGTCTCTGTATTTGCAAGCCAATTATACTGTGCCATTGCTCTTGTGAAGCCACCTGTAGGAAAGCCTCTCCACGGAGCTACGATATCGGCCTTATCACCAACTTTTGAGTATCCTACTCTAAAGAAGCCTTTTTTCTCGGGCATCAATAGATCCAATCTAGCCATAAATAGGTCACCATCCAATGAGCCTAATACGCTTGAATCATACCCCTCTAAACTTTTACCAAATAGGTTATTGTCACCTGCAACTGCTCCACCGCCATCATCCATCTGATAGAAGTATCTAAAACCAGGTCTCACTGCCCAACCATTCTCAAATGGTACTTTATAGTGAGCCTCTAGTACCAAATCTTTTACTACACCTGGTACTTGCAGATAGCTCAAGTTTGCTTTTAGGTTCTTGATAGCCTTTGTCTGAAAATCAGCTACGATTAGATCATGATCTGGATCTTCTCCTGCTGCTATGAAGTTCTCATAGCTTAGACCTCTATGAGCTGCTGCATCGTCATTGTTCGCCCACTTTTCACCACTCTCATCTTTAAATGTAATGACATCATGCGAAGTAGTATGGTCTCTGAGCTTTTGAGCAGTAAAATATGCTACTCTGAGCCTACTCTTATCATATACTTTTGCCGAAGCACTCACACCATCAAATGTATTTGGTATCATCTTTGTATCATTGGAAGCTGTAAACACAGACTCAAAGAGTTGTCTACCAGCTATGATATCAAAAGTTTTATTTTTGTACTCAAGGTATGCTTGACCTAGTACACTCATACCCCAATTGCCTGTCTGTTTAACTTTGAGACGACTAAAGGTATCTTTGCCAGCTTTTACAAACTTCACTTCATCGGTATCCATGTTATAAAAGCCAGGATTTTGGCTAGTATAGAGACCTATTGTAGCTCCAAATCCACTAAAATATGCTGTTTTATAGATGAGACTACCACCAATACCCATAGCGTTGTCATCATGTAGCTTATCTGTTTCACCTGACCAATCCCAATTGAAAGCATTTGCCCTCAATCTACCATAGAAGAGACCCTGTGAAAATAGATCACCTATGCTATCTACTTCACTTGGTAGGGCATTGTATTTTAGTGTCATATTGCCTCTGAGTTCCTGCTTTGGCTTCTCATTTTTTAGCACCTCTATAGACTCAGGAGCTAGAGTAGTATCTCCACTTGCAACAGCTGACGAACTTACTAGCAAAGTAGCTGTTGCCGCTACACTTAGTTTTACAATTCTTACCATTTCTCTCTCCTTATTTTATAAAAAAATATACTAAAAAATTATACTTATACAATAGTATAGTTTTTTACTTTAACTATAACTTATATAGTCACTATGCCAATATTTCCTATATTGATAGATAGTCACGATTTGCAAATCATCACTCTACCACCACTATATCTATAATATTTTGATAATACTATTCTATAATTTATGTTTGAATGGTGATTTTAATCTTCATAAAGTATAATCTTATCTATATTAATCTCTTTTAAAACAAAGGATAGTTATGCGTATAGTTTTATCTACTCTACTTTTATCTATAGTTCCATTAATGGCAGATTTTTACCCACCTACTGTTAAGAGTAGTGTATCGGGTATAAATCAAAAAAATATTGTATTAAAGCAAGGTTTTCCTGCAAAAGGTATGAGTGCAGTAGTGATGCATCGCTATGGCAAAGATCTCAGAGCTATTACAAGCTATATGAGATATGATGGCTCAAAACAGGGTACACTAATCAATAATGAGCCTATAGATCATGGTGATCTACCTACTGTTAAGCCTAAAGTACGCGTAGGCGATCAAGTGATAGGTGGATATCTATACAAAAACATCCTACTCTTAGCACCAGATGCAAATACATATGCAAAGATCATCAAGTCAGCAGACAAAAACTGGATACATCCTGATATCTTTGCAATGTTTCTTGCAAAAGAGGGTGATCAGATCCCAACACAAGAGAATTTACAAAAATTTGCAAATGAGTATCAAGTAGGACTCATCTATATAGTCCAGAGAGGAAAGGGTGTTCTCTACGATCCTATTAGTAAAAGATATGTATCTCAAAAAGCATTGACAGGACTACCTGCCAAAGGTCAATTCCCATTCTATATGAGACTTGGCAAGATAGATTCTGGATGGTTCTCTAGAGAGAAAAAAGGAGAGTATTATAGTAGTATAGGAAATTTAAAGTGATAGATGCCAAACATATAGAGTCTCTCAAAAATATAGTAGGAGCAGAAAATATCTATAGCGACAAGGCACACATGATAGCCTATAGCTACGATGCTACACGCACTAGATATGAGCCTGATGCTGTACTCTTCCCTCGACATGAAAAAGATGTAAGTGATATACTCAAATATTGCAACAAACACAAGATAGTCATCACCCCTAGAGGTGCAGGCTCAGGATTTACAGGTGGGGCATTACCTACAAATGGCGGCATACTACTAGGTATGGAAAAGCATATGAATCAGATATTGGAGATAGATTTCCAAAATATGGTTGCTGTAGTCCAACCTGGTGTCATCAATATGGATCTCCAAAAAGCTGTAGAGGAGGTAGGGCTATTCTATCCACCAGATCCTGCTAGTGAAGAGTACTGTAGCATAGGTGGCAATGTGAGTGAAAATGCAGGTGGCATGAGAGCTGCCAAATATGGTATCACAAAAGATTATGTGATGGCTCTAAGAGCAGTACGAGCAAATGGTGATATCATCCGTGCAGGCAAACGAACCATCAAAGATGTAGCAGGATACAACACCGCAGGTATATTGATAGCTAGTGAAGGTACTCTAGCAGTCATCACAGAGATCACTCTAAAGCTACTACCAAAACCTAAGTTTACCAAAGCATACATGGGCATATTCCCGTCAGTTGAGGATGCTATGAATGCTGTATTCAAATCTCTTGCAGCAGGAGCAAATCCTGTAGCTATGGAGTTCTTGGATAATCTAGTGGTACAAGCACTCAAAGAGAAGCTAGGCATAGAACTACCTGCTAATGCAGGAGCACTACTCATAGGTGATGTAGATGGGAATGTATCTGATGAGGTAGAGTTCCAGTTAGAGATACTAGAGAGATCATTCAAAGAGAATGGGGCTGTCGACTTCACTATAGCCAATGATGAAAAAGAGAGAGAGGGATTATGGTATGCTAGACGAAATGCTTCACCATCTATCACTATCTATGGCAACAAAAAATTAAACGAAGATATATCAGTACCACGAAGTAAGCTACCAGAGGCACTAACTCGCATATATGAGATAGGAGATAGATATGGATTTAAAGTACCATGTTTTGGACATGCAGGTGATGGCAATATACATGTCAATGTCATGGTAGATGGTTCTAATCCACAAGAGTTAGAGGATGGACACAAAGCTATAGAAGAGATATTTGAATTAGTAGTAGATATGGGTGGTACTCTCAGTGGAGAGCATGGTATAGGTACCAGTAAAGCACCATTTATGTCTATAGCATTTAATGATGAAGAGTTATCACTCTTTAGGGATATCAAGCAAGCCTTTGACCCAAACAACATACTAAACCCCGGCAAGATGGGGCTTCCTAGCTAGATGAAGATTTTTAGCTCTATACCTCAATTCATCAAGACTTTCCGTGAGGGGCTTTTTGATGATAGGATAGGGTACTATGCCTCTAGTATGAGCTGGAGTACTCTCTTTGCTATCATACCAATACTTGTAATACTCCTCTCTGTATTTACACATCTACCTATATTTGATACAGTTTATCAAGATATACACAATCTTCTATTTACTAACCTAATGCCAACTCACTCCGCAGAGATTATGAAGTATATAGATGAGTTTGTAGCCAATTCTGCTAGCTTGGGTATGGTCGGTGTAGTATATGTACTCATAGCTACTGTTATGTTCTTCAAGGATTATGATTTTGTAGTCAACGATATATTTGAAACACCAAGACGCACAGCTGTAGAAGCATTTCGTGCATATACTCTACTTGTGCTTATAGTCCCCATCATGTTAGGAGTCTCATTTTATATATCATCTAAAGTGCAGTATTATCTGAACAAGAGTGAGATCACAAACTCTATACACCTCTACTACTTTTTACCATTTTTGATGATATGGGGTACATTTTATGTAGCTTATCAACTATCTGCTCATACCACTATATCTAAAAGAGTAGCTTTTGTCAGCTCATTTGCTGCCTCACTGCTATGGTATCTAGCAAAGATGGGTTTTATATTTTATGTGACAAAGAACCATACATATACTAGTATATATGGTGGCATAAGCACTCTTCTCTTCTTTTTCTTGTGGATATATATCTCTTGGATGATATTTCTATATGGATTGAGATTTTGTTATCTACTAGATAAGGGCAAAAAAGATTTGGAAGATAACTCCAAAGAGTTACTATAGAGAGACTATACACTTCTTGTAGATATAGTTATCAAAAGCTAGATAACTAGCTATTTTTTTCCTCTCTTCTCCTCATCTTCATTTTGTGTTTTGCCACCTCTCTCATATCCTCATGTGTATCACTCTCATCCATTATCTCCAAACCAAGTATAGTCTCTACACAATCCTCAAGAGTCACTATGCCCTCTGTCTGGTCATAACTATCTTGCACTAAAAACATATGCTCTTTTTTGCTTATAAATAGATCCAATGCCGTAGAGACTGGAATATTCTCATTGATCCTATAGATATCCTTTTGTATACTACTTAGCTTTACAGAGTCATCTTTGAGAGCTTGTTGAAATATCATCTTCGCCATAACCATACCAGTAATAGTTTCTATATCATTTTTGTAGACTGGCACTCTTGAAAACTTAAATATAGATGGCTCATTATCTACAATATCTTTGATAGTTCTATCACCATCAAGAGCAAAAACTACCGTACGAGGTGTAAGTATCTCATGTATTTTTCTCTTGTCTAAAAGTAAGATATTTTCTATAGCATCTGACTCCTGCTCATCAAGTACCCCTTCATCTTCACTAAGTAGTGTACTTTGGATAAGCTCCTCTTTTGTAAGACTCACACCATCATCATCTTTTTTGATGCGATTTGTCACAAAAAGAGTCATCAATATCACTGGATATGTCAACCAGATGAAAAATTTGATAAGATGTGAAGCTATAGGAGCTAAAGATTTCCAATATGTAGCTCCTATAGTTTTGGGAATGATCTCAGACAAAAAAAGTATAGAGAATGTCAAGATGATAGAGACATACACTACAGCACCTGAACCATATATACTCTCTGCTTGAGCACCTACCGCAGCAGCACCTAAAGTGTTGGCAATCGTATTGAGTATGAGTATAGATGCCAACGAGATGTTGATATCCTCTTTCTGTTTTCGTAGTAGTTTTCCTGCTTTTGGATTCTCTTTTTCCAAGACAGATATATATGGTATATTTACTGATAGCAAGACTGACTCAAGCACTGAGCATATAAATGAGATAATAACCGCCGCTAAAAAATATAAAATTAACAAGTCCATATGACTAAAAAATCCTTTTTGAACCCTTTTTGGATTCTGTATAAAATAATATGTGTGATTATAGCAAAAATATACTAATTAACAATATCTTACATTTCAAAATAGTAGTCTAAATACCCTATAAATCTATTATCATAGCAGTAAGAGTAGAAAAGTTAGGCACTCCCTAAAGAGAGAAAAGAGTAGATAAAAGACTACTAGAGAGCAAAGAAGATCATATAGATATCTTAAGAGGTTTTAAGTCTCTTTTTCCACTCTTTTTCAAATTTTTTTCGTTTTGTAAAAGATAGTTTTTCTATAAATATCTTACCATCAAGATGATCTATCTCATGTTGAATTGCTATAGCCAAAAAATCACTATCCTCTATAGTATGCTTAGCACCATATCTATCTTGATACTCTATCTTTGCATATTTATATCTCTCTATATCTTCATATACTCCAGGGACACTCAAACACCCCTCTTGATATTTTGTCTTACCTCTCTTCTCTATGATGATAGGATTGATGATCTCTAATGTATTCTCTTTTGGTTGCTCTACTTCACCCTCAGCAATATTATCCAATGGTTCATTGATGATAAGAACACGAAGAGGCTCTCCTATCTGTATAGATGCTAATCCTACACCATTTTTGGCTACCATCGTATCATACATATCATCCAATAGTTCATGTAGAGAGCTATCAAAATTCTCTACTGGCTTAGATACAATCTTGAGTCTCTTATCTGGGTATATAACAATATCTCGAACCATAGTTATCTATCCTAATCAAAACTTTTTGTAAGAATCTTATCTATAAGACCATACTCTATAGCCTCTTTGGCTGACATAAAGTTATCTCTCTCTGTATCTTTCTCCAATCTCTTGACGGTTTTACCTGTCTGTGAAGCCAATATCTCATTGAGAGTATCTTTGAGTCTCTGTATCTCTCTGGCTTGTATCTGTATATCTGTAGATTGACCTTGAGCTCCACCTGATGGTTGATGTATCATGATACGAGAATTTGGTAGAGCATATCTCTTGCCTTTTGCTCCTGATGACAAGAGAAATGCACCCATAGATGCTGCCTGACCTATACATATAGTCACCACATCTGGTTTGATATAATTCATAGTGTCATACATAGACATACCGCTAGTTATCACACCTCCTGGAGAGTTGATATAGAAATATATATCCTTGTCAGGGTCTTGTGCTTCCAAAAATAGTAACTGTGCAACTATACTAGATGCTACTTGATCATTGACCTCACCACTCAACATTATGATTCTATCTTTCAATAGTCTTGAGTAGATATCATATGATCTCTCGCCTCTACCTGTCTGCTCTACTACATATGGTATATAACTCATTAAAATCCTTATAATTAAACTTGAATCAAAGACTATAGTCTCTCAATCAAATATAATTTTGCAAAAATACAACTATTAGGTAGACAATGCCTACCTAATATATCTACTTATCAAAACCTAAAAGTTTTGCAAATAGTTTATCCTCTATCATACCCATCTTGATTGCTGGTAAAAGATTGTTATCTTGATAGTGCTTTACTACATCTTGTGGATTTTGACCACTCATCATCGCTTCATAATATATAGTCTGTGTCACCTCTTCATCAGAGACTGAAACCTCTTCTTTTCTCGCTATAGCATCTACAATAAAAGTAGCTCTTACACTATCTTGAGCATCAGATCTGACTTCATCGCGAAGAGTCTCTATCTTCTCTGGATTCTCTTTGTACTCATTCAACTCATCTTCACTCATTGTTTGAGCTTTTTCATTTATTTTGGCATCTATCTCTTGCTCTACTATATTGTTAGGTAGAGCAAATTCATAATGTCTCACCAAAGCTTCTACCAATTTAGGCTTCAACTCATCATTATACATCTTAGAAATCTTCTCATGTTTTATCTGCTCAGATATCTTCTCTTTGACCAAATCTACTGATGGATTCTCTTCACCTTGTAGAAGTTTTGCAGCCAATTCATCATCAAGCTCTGGTATCTTTTTCTCTTGTATCTCTTTGACTGTTACTTTAAAATTCGCCTCTTTACCTGCCAAATCTTTAGAGTGATAATCCTCTGGGAATGTTACTGTGATAACTTTCTCTTCATTTGTATTCATACCGATCATCTGATCTTCAAAACCTGGGATGAATTGATTTGAACCTACTTTTAGAGTAAAGTCTTGTGCCGCTCCACCATCAAATAGCTCACCATCTATACTACCTTCAAAATCCATCACTACAGTATCGTCATGAGCTACTGGTCTCTCATCTTCTATCTTCTCTAGTGGTGCTTGTGCCTCTAAAAGACTCGCTAATCTCTCATCTCTTTCGGTATCATCTACAACTGGCATATCAAATTCTGGCATAAGCTCACTATATCCCTCAGGATCAAAATCTGGTCTAAGAGACAACTCTATCTCTATATCAATACCATCATCAGTCTTATCATATTTTTTAAATATTGGCTGACCCAAGATAGATTCTGGCTTCAATCCTAGCTCGCTACTGCCTTGATCTATTATCTCTCTGACTGCTTCACCCTCTGCATCTTGCTCTAGCTTTTCACCATACATAGACTTCACTACATGTACAGGCACTTTACCCTTTCTAAAGCCATCTACTTTGATCTGCTTACCTGCCTCTTTGGCTAGTCTATTTATCTTCTCTTCGAGATCACTTTTTAGAATCTTGGCTGATACCAATACATTGGCATCATCAATTTTTTTTGCTGTAACTTCCACAACTATCCTTTTGTTTGATTATAAATTATCGTGATTTTATCTAAAATATATTAAAAATAGAATTTTGTATCAAAAGTATATCTCTTTTTTGTTACAATTTAAAAATTTTTTAAAATATGGAGTTATGAATGAATAGAGAGAAAGAGTTTGAAGATGCTATCACTAAAGTATTGGAACTATTGGGGGAGGATCCAAGTAGAGAGGGGTTATTGAAAACACCAAAAAGAGTATCTAAAGCTCTACAGTTCCTTACAGAGGGATATCATCAAAATCCAAAAGAGATACTAAACCAAGCACTATTTAGTAGTACCAATGATGAGATGGTAGTGGTAAGAGATATAGAGTTCTACTCCATGTGTGAACACCACATGTTACCTATCATAGGTAGAGCCCATGTAGCATATATACCTGATGGTAAAGTTGTCGGTCTATCTAAGATACCTCGAATAGTAAATGTTTTTGCTAGACGGCTACAGATACAAGAGCAGATGACCGAACAGATAGCAGATGCAATACTTGACACAATACACCCAAAAGGCGTAGCCGTAGTAGTGCATGCTCGACATATGTGTATGGAGATGAGGGGAGTACAAAAAATCAACTCTACTACAGTAAGCTCTGCACTTCGAGGACTATTCAAAAGTGATCAAAGAACTAGAGCTGAATTTTACAATATTATAAATACACCTGCACCATCAAATTTTTAAAATTTTTTATCATTTTCTCAACTTGACTCTCTGAGCATGTGTTATGGCGATAGCCATGGCATCTGTGATATCCAATGGTTTTATCTCTTTTTTTATACCAAGAATCCTCTTGACCATAAAAGCAACTTGCTCTTTACTGGCCTTGCCATTACCTGTGAGTGCTTTTTTTACCTGTAGTGGCGTATACTCATAAAAATATCCTATCTCTTGTAGTATCTTCAAAGATAATGCTCCTCGAAACTGTGCCAACTTCAAAACTGATTTTGGATTATAGGCAAAAAATATATCCTCTATAGCTACTTCATCAACCTTATGATGACTCAATATAAGATCAATACCCTCTATAAGTTCAACTATCTGCTCTTGTAGCACATCTCGTTTTATTTTAAGCAAACCAGCCTCTACAAGTGAATAACTTTTTTTATCATAAGAGAGTATGCAATAGCCTAAATTACGGCTTCCGGGGTCTATTCCTAATATATTCATTCACACCTTTGTTCACATGGTGAATAAAATCTTTCACTATGAGTTAATAGCGGTATTTTAGCTTATTTTAGTTAAAATTGATAAAGTTATTCACATTAAGAGATGAAAAGTAGGTATAGATGAATATAGGACAAAAAGTATTGCAAGAGTTAAGAAAAGAGATTACAATGACAGAGTATGACAGATATATAAAAAATCTCTATTATGATGAAGATTCATCTCGAAGTAATCTCGTATATTTTATCGCACACAATACTCTAATAGCAAAATGGGTAAAAACAAAATATAGTGATAAATTATCTCATCTATTTGAATTGCATACAGGTATCAAACCTGATATAAAAATAACTATCAATAAGAAGAAAAAAGAGTCCAAAGCAAATAATACGAATAGTGAACAGAAATCAAATAACAAAAGTACAAAACTAAATCCATCATTTACTTTTGATAGCTTCATAGTAGGAGAATCAAATCAATTTGCATATACTACCTCTAAAAGTGCTGCTGAAAAACCAGGACAACAATATAATCCTCTATTTTTGTATGGTGGTGTAGGATTAGGAAAGACTCATCTACTACAAGCTATAGGAAATTATCACTTAAATATGGGTAAAACTGTTATATATACAACCCTTGAGCAGTTTATGAATAGTTTCATATCTCACTTAAGAAGTCAAACAATGGATAGATTTAGAGATAAATTTAGAGAGTGCGATCTACTTCTTATAGATGATGTTCAGTTTCTTAGTGGAAAAGAGCAGACCCAAGAGGAGTTTTTCCATACATTCAATGAATTACATAATGCCAAAAAACAGATAGTATTGACATCAGATAGACAACCAAATAAAATAGCTGGTCTTGTAGATAGGCTCAAAAGCAGATTTGAATGGGGATTGATGGCAGATATACAACCTCCAGGTCTAGAGACAAAGATAGCCATCATAGAGAAGAAGTGTGAATTAGATGGCATAAGATTGGATAAAGATATTATAGACTATATAGCTACAAACATGGGAGATAATATACGAGAGATAGAGGGAACACTCATAAAATTAAATGCCTTAGGATCAATGCTAAATCAACCTATCACTATGGAGTTTACAAAAAATGCTATAAAAGACCAAATCAAAGAGAAAAAAGAGAGTATATCTATAGATGATATAGTAAAAATAATATCTAAAGAGTTAAATATAAAACCTAGTGATATTAGATCCAAAAAACGAACAAAAAATGTAGTAAATGCAAGAAGAATCGTTATATATTTAGCAAGAAATCTTACACCCAATTCAATGCCACAAATTGCACTATATTTTGGAATGAAAGACCATACTGCTATAAGTCATACTATGAAAAAAATAAATGAAATAATAGAGAATGATTCTAACTTCAAAATACAATTGGAAGAGTTATCAAATAAGATTAATAGCAATTAAAAACTATATATAATAAAAAAAAGATATAATCTAATTAAGTGAATCTATGTGAATACAAAAAAAATAGAATGATATTTCAAATATCCTATTATAACCTATCTGAAAGGGTTTTTCACATATTCAACGCAAACTACTACTATCTACTATTTATTTAGTAATTAAAGGGAAAATAGATGAAAATTAGAGCATCAAAACAGATAATAGAATCTATATTGATAAATTTGCAACCTTTTTTAGAAAAAAAAGATGCAAGCCAAATTACATCACATATATTTTTTAAAACAGAAAATGACAAATGTTTTATAAAAGCTACAGATTCAGAGATAGGACTACAGATAGTAACTGATCAAATAACAGTAGATAACGAAGGATCATTTACTGCCAATGGTAAAAAATTATTAGATATTATTCGTATATTAAAAGACGATGAAATAACATTGGAACTATTGGATAATATTTTAAATATCAAACAAAAAAGATCCAAATTTAAACTTCCTACATTTGACTTCAACTCATTTCCAAATTTTCCTACTATCGAAAATAAACCAAAAATAGATATCAACTCTCAAAATCTCATACATAGCTTGAAAAAAATCTCATCATCAATAGATACAAATAATCCAAAATTTGAGCTCAATGGTGCATTGATAAATATCAAAAATGACTCTACTGATATTGTAGGTACAGATACTAGAAGACTATCTATTGTCTCTATAGAGAATAGTAGTAGTGAAGAGTTATCTATTATAGTACCAAAAAAAGCTATATTGGAGATACAAAAACTATTTTCAGATCAAATAACTATATATTATGATGATACTAATTTGATAATAGTAAACGATAACTACTACTTTTATACTAGACTAATAAATGGAAAATTTCCTGATTATCAAAGAATTATTCCAAATAGTACTAAATATACAATCATTTTGCCTAAAAAAAGTATGATAAGCTCTATAAAAATGATAACTACTATCTCACAAGAGATAAAGATGACTCTACTTAGTGATAAAATTATCTTTAATTCACTATCTACTGAAAATGTAGAAGCCAAAACAGAATTGGAGATAAATACGGGATTGGACGAAAAATTAGATATTAATTATAATAGTAAATATCTTTTAGATTTTATATCTCAAATAGATAGTGAAAATTTTGAACTACTCATAAATGAAACAAATCTACCTTTTATGGTAAAAGAGAATAATTTTATGACAATCATTATGCCAATTGTAGTATAAAGGGGAGAAAAATGACTAAATTTATATTTGTAACAGGTGGAGTATTGAGTTCACTTGGCAAAGGAATTACGGCTGCAAGTATAGGAACACTTTTGAAACATTCAGGTCTTAGAGTAGGAGTATTAAAATTAGACCCTTATATCAATGTAGACCCTGGTACTATGAGTCCATTGGAACATGGTGAAGTATTTGTGACTAAAGATGGAGCTGAAACAGATCTTGATCTAGGACATTATGAGAGATTTCTTGATACTTCACTTACTCAAAAAAATAATTTTACAACAGGACAAGTCTATAAGACTGTAATTGAAAATGAGAGAAAAGGTAAATATCTAGGTAAGACTATACAAGTAGTACCTCATATAGTTGATGAGATAAAAGAGAGAATACTTTTAGCTGGTGAAGGTAGAGATATACTTATAGTGGAGCTTGGCGGTACCACTGGAGATATAGAGGGTTTACCATTTCTTGAATCAATTAGACAAATGAAACATGAATATGGTAGAGAAAATGTAATGAATATACATGTAACTCTACTTCCTTATATAAAAACTGCTGGTGAGTTGAAAACCAAACCAACACAACACTCTGTACAAGAGCTTCGTAGGATTGGTATAGCACCTCATATGTTGATACTTAGAGCAGAACAGCCTGTACCTTTCAATCTCAAAAAAAAGATAGCTTACAATTGTGATGTAGAAGAGGATAGTGTAATAGATGCCATAGATGCTGCAACTATATATAGAGTACCTATAAATTTTCTATCTCAAGATATTTTATCTCCTATATCAAAACAGTTGAATTTAGGTGAACTTTGTCCAAATATGGATGAGTGGAATGAGTTGGTATTGAAGATATTGAAACCTACAAACGAGACAACTATTGCATTTGTAGGTAAATATCTTGATCTAAAAGAGTCATATAAATCACTCACTGAAGCACTATATCATGCAGGAGCAAATCTAGATACTAATGTCAAGATAAAATGGGTAGATAGTGAGAAGGTAGAAGATGATGGTGCTGATAAATATCTACAAGATTGTGGTGGTATATTGGTAGCGGGTGGATTTGGAGAGAGAGGTATAGAGGGTAAGATACAATCTATACAGTTTGCTAGAGAAAATAAGATACCATTTTTAGGTATATGTCTTGGAATGCAACTATCACTTATAGAGTATGGTAGAAATGTATTGGGTTATAAAGATGCTAACTCTACAGAGTTTGATAAAGATACAAAATATCCTATGGTGTATCTCATAGATGAATTTATGGATGCCAATGGTGAAGAACAGATAAGAACAGCCACTTCACCTATGGGTGGCACATTGAGATTGGGTGAATATAAATGCAATACTAAAGATGGGTCAAAATTGAAAGAGGCATACGATAGCTCTATAATTTTTGAGAGACATAGACATAGATATGAAGCAAATCCTAAATATAGAGATGCTTTAGAAAAGAGTGGAATGATAGTCACAGGTGAATCTAATGGTCTTATAGAAGCTGTAGAGATAGAGGATCATCCTTGGTTTTTAGGTGTGCAGTTTCATCCAGAATTTACATCCAGACTACAAAATCCAAATCCTACCATTATATCTTTTGTCAAATCAACAATGATAGATATGGATATAAAATAGAAGTTTGACAAAATATAATAAAATTGATTATAAATCACTAGAAAACCATCTTCACAAAAGATTTGATATAGATGGTTTTCTATCTCTCAAAGATTTACCATCTCCAAATCAATTAAAAGATATGCAAAAGGCTACAAAAAGAGTAAAAAAAGCTATAGATAATGGTGAAAAGATAGTAGTTATAGGTGATTATGATGTAGATGGTGTAGTATCTACTACTATAATGAAGTTATTTTTTGATGAGATAGATGTACCATTGAAATGGATAATACCAAATAGGTTTCGTGATGGATATGGATTAAGTCCAACACTTATACCACAGATTGAGGGGTATGACCTTGTTATTACAGTAGATAATGGAATATCTGCTATAGATGCAGCCTTGATGTGCAAAGAGAGAGATATAGATCTTATTATAACCGACCATCATCTACTTCCACCCAATATACCTCATGCTTATGCTATCGTAGATCAAAAGCAGAGTAGTTGTAATTTTCCATATGATGATATATGTGGAGCTCAGATAGCATGGTATCTTATAGCTTCACTTAAAAATAGTTTGAAAGTCGATATTGATATAAAATCATATCTACAATTTGTATCTATAGCTATAATAGCTGATATGATGCCATTGATACATATAAATAGAGCTATGGTAGTAGCAGGTATGCAACTGTTAAATTTAAGCTCTACACCGTCAATTCGTGCCTTTAAAGAGTATCTTGATAAAGACTCTTTTGTGAGTGATGATATAGGTTTTCAAATATCACCTATATTAAATAGTGCAGGTCGTATGGATGATGCATCATATGCAGTTGAATTTTTGATAAGTAAAAATATATATGATGCAAGAGTTAGATTGCAAAAATTGGTAGATTTTAATGATAGTAGAAAAGCTATAGAGCAAGATATCACTAAAAAAGCTATAGATAAAGCAGATACAAATAGTAGTGTAATAGTTGTAGAGGGTGAGGATTGGAATGAGGGAGTAGTAGGAATAGTTGCTGCTAGAATTTCACGACATTTTGAGAAGCCTGCTATAGTTTTGACTAGAGGAGAAGATGGTAATTACAAAGGTAGTGGAAGAAGTTTTTCAGAGTGTGATCTATTTGAAATCACATCAAATTGTAGAGAGTATTTGGAAAAATTTGGTGGACATAAAGCAGCTATAGGCCTGAGTCTATTATCAGAAAATTTAGACAATTTCAAAAGAGAGATAGACAAATCATATAAAAATAAAAATTATGACACCATAGATATAGATCCAGATATTGTGGGTGAACTTAGCTTTAGAGATATATCGTTTGATTTAGTAGATTTGATAGATAGATATGAACCATATGGTCAAGAGAATGCAAAACCTAAATTTGTATCAAAGGATATAAAGATAGTAGAGGTTGATACAATGGGAAAAGGTGGTGAACATCTTCGCTTTGTATTGGAGAGTATGGGAGTTATATTTATAGGTGTCAAGTTTAAGACAAGTGAGATATTTCATAGAGGTGATTTAGTAAAAATTACATATATTATAAATAAAAATGATTTTAGAGGTAGAGTTTCGCTACAACTAATGATAGATAAGATTATAAAAATTTAATGAAAAATTATGTTAAGTAGTTGTAAAATATTGTAGGTCAGATTTAATATATCAATATAAATTGGGAGATAATTATGAGAAAAAAGAGTATTATATTTATATCTATTTTGGTTACTCTATTTATGGGTGGATGTGGAGATAAGAGTAGAGATAATAGACAGACAATTCATGAAGAGCCAGCAGATGAGACTATACTTACCAAAAATAGTAAAACTGAATCGACAGATAGTGAAGATGTAGAAGAGAAAGTAGCAGATAAGGTTATAGATAAAAATAGTACTCTTAGTATACCTCCTGAACTGCTAAATAGTACTCGTAAAAGAGTGATACCAAAACCTATGCCAACTATGCCTCCTGAGCTAGAGGGTATCAAGAGAGAAATGGATAAAAATAAAACAGAGGTGATAAGTAGGGGTCCAGATGGAGTCGATCTCTCAAAGATAGAAAAACCTGAAGAGCCACTGCCACTACCTCCAGAACTCTTGGATAATAAAGCAAAATAGTTATTATGGATATGATTTATATTTTTAATTAACTATTATTTTATTAAGTACATTAGAGTATAATATTTTTTAAATATCATTAAGGATAAAAGATGAAAAAAGAGAATATTATACTATCGATAGTATCAAAAAACTCTACACTTTCAGCTTCAATTAGTCATATACAACCATTACTATTTAATATTTCAAAAGTATCATGAGTTTTTAAAATTATAATAGATAACTATATAATATAGATAATAAATAAGGAGTCTTCTATCAAAACAATATATCTTATAAGGCATGCTAAATCTAAATGGAGTAGAGAAGAAAAAAATGATTTTGAAAGAGGATTAAGCAAAAGAGGTATAAAAGATTTAGAGACTATAAGTTCTTATATTTCATTGAGAGATATAAAACCAGATCTAATACTCTCAAGTTTAGCACTTAGAGCACAGTTGACAGCCGACAAGATAGCTCAAAAGGTTGACTATAACGATAAAATTCACTATATGAGTGAACTCTATATGGTTAGACCTGAAAAGCTTTTAAATATATTATCTCTACAGGAAAATCAATACAATAGTATATTTTTGGTAGGTCACAATCCTGAATTAACTGAATTAGCAAAGAGTCTCATAAGAGAAGATTTGTCAAAATTACCTACTTTAGGAGTAATAGGTATAAAATTTGATATAGATAGTTGGAGTGAGATTAAAGATAGCATAGGTGAGATAGATATATTTATATACCCTAAGCAATTTAAATACTATATGCCCAAAGAGATCAAAAAGACTCTTAAGGCTATAGAAGATAAGGTATAACCTATAGTCGACTCATCTCTCTTGACATTCCTTGAGAGCTTTTTTCTATTATCATTTTTGCCAATGCAATGTTACCATCATCTCTAAAGATAGCAAATATATTTAGTTTTGAGAAGTTATCTTCACTATCTTCACCGACACTATTGATGAGAAATACATGTCCATCATGTGTCTTTGTCTCTACAAATGAGGCATCGGAGAAACCAATATCTAGTGATGATTCAGAAATCATTCTAAATGCATCATTGAATATACTCGCTGAATATGCTATATCGACACCTGTATTCTCAGCATCCATATATAGTGTCTCTCCAGCGAAGTTGAGAACAGCAGAACCCAAATAACCATTTACTGATCGAAGTTTTTTCATAGATTGTTCAAAATTTATCATATTTATATCCTATTATTAACTGTTTTGTAATTTTAACATAGCGTCGTTAAAAGTAGCTAGAGTAGCACCATTGTATACTAAAAACTCTTCCAATATAGACATAGGACTACTACCATCTTCACTTTTTTCTGATTCTAACAATTTTGCATATAGAGGCTCTATAACTTCTCTAGCACTTTTGCTCATAGTTTTTCTTGTAGATACATAATTTCTAAAAGAACCATCTGGGTTTTTAGCCGCTCTAACATGTGCATATACCCAATAAAAACTGCCATCTTTTGATAGATTTTTTACAAATGTGTGTACATCTTTACCATCTTGTATATTTTTCCATAAAATTTCAAATATAATCTTTGGCATATCTGGATGTCTTATGATAGAGTGTGGTTTATATAGAAGTTCTCCTTGTGTATAACCTGCCAATTTAAAAAATATTGGGTTTGCATAGGTAATATCACCCTTTTCATCACCTTTTGATACTATTATATCTATACTTCTTACTTCATTCTCTATATCAGTAGGTTCTATTTTCATACTATTCCTTTTTTCTGAAATTGTATCATAGTATCAAAAGTATAATTAAATGTGAATAAATATATTCTAACTCATAATATAATTTTGTAAGAACTATTATCTTAAACTTCTCCTAAATCTAATCTTATGGTTGTGCCTAATGACTTTTGTGAAGAGATAGATATTTTTATATTCATCTCTTCACAATAAGTTTTTACCAAACTAAGTCCTATCCCCTCCCCATGTCGTTTGGTGTCTGACTGATAATACCTCTCAAATATCTTTACTATCTCTGTCTCATCCATGCCGATACCTCTATCTTTTATGGATAGTATATCTCCATCAAACATGATAGATATAGAAGACTCTTTGTCACTATACTTCATTGCATTATTTAGTAGATTATCTATCATCTGTTCAAAACCTATTTTGTCTGCATAGATATATCTATCAACTATATGGATATCAAAAGGGTTTCTGCCAAACTCTCTAAGTGTATCTACTCTCTCCTCTACTACTTTTTTGAGTGAAAACTTCTCTTTTTCTACTATGTGCAACTCTCTATTGATAGTATATATCAACTCATCGTAGAGTCTTTTTAGGCGGCGTGATGCTGCCTCTATACGATCTAATCTCTTTAGTGATTTATTATCATTGATATGTTGTCTTTTGAGCATTTTACTATTTGCTTCTATGGTAGATAGTGGTATATTGAGTTCATGTAGTATCTCTCTGCTTAGATGCTCAAATTTTGCATCCATTTTCTGTTTGGGGGCTAGTAGATCATTGGCTATGATATATCCCCAACTAAATGCTATTATCAATATAGCACTTGAGCCTATTAGGAAATTTTTTTCATCAAATCCATTATTGGTAAGAAACCAATATAGAGCACTCAAGAGCATAAGAATACTAAATAGATAACTAAAGGCGGCATATAAGAGTGTACGCTTTTTTTTAAACCAACTTAAGATAGCTTATGCCTTTTTATCAAGTATCGAAAAACTATAGCCAACACCACGGATATTTTTTATAGAGTTGGGAAAAAGTTTTTTAAGTTGAGTGATATAGACACGCAAAGAGCCATCACTAGCCTCCTCACCTACTGCCCAAAGTTTATCTTTGATCTCATCTAGTAAAACCACTTCACCATGTGCTGATACAAATAGTCTCAAGAGAGTTATCACCTTTTTTGGTATCTCTACGGGTACATTGTCTAAATATAGTTTACTCTTTTTTATATCTAAAGTGTACTCTCCTATAGTAACTCTGTCACTTCGAACCAATCGACGCAGTATAGCTTCTATACGAAGTAGTAACTCATCAAGATCTATAGGTTTTTTGAGATAATCATCCGCTCCACTCTCAAAACCATCTCGAAGAGACTTCTTATCATTTCGTGAAGTTATAAATATTGCAGGTGTTGTATCTCCACTATCTCTTAGCTTTTTTAGTAGATCAAATCCGCTCTCATATGGTAGGTTTACATCAAATATATATAGGTCAAAATTTTTCTCATATGTTAAATCCAATGCACTATATGGATCTAACGCATAGGAGAGGTTGTACCCCTCCTCCTCTAGGAAGTCTTGTAGTGTCTCATTGAAGAGTTTGTCATCTTCTAATAGTAGTATATTTGCTGACATAATCTATCTACATCAACATTCCACCATTTACCTTGAGAGTCTCGCCTGTGATATAGCTAGAGTGGTCTGATAATAAAAATGCTACTGCATCTGCCACTTCACTAGGTTCACCGAAACGACCCATAGGTATCTTGGATATAAAGGCATCTTTGACTTCGTCTTTGAGGATAGATGTCATCTCTGTAGCTATAAAACCTGGTGTTATTGTATTGAATCTTATACCTCTAGGTGCTGCCTCTTGAGCAAAGGATTTGGTCATAGCTATAGTTCCACCCTTACTCGCTGCATAGTTTGTCTGTCCAGCATTGCCTGTTTCACCTACGATAGATGATATATTGACTACTGCACCAAATCGCTTTTTGCCCATACTCTTGACTGCTTCACGGCACCCAATAAATGTAGATTTGAGGTTGGCATCTATGACTGACATGAAATCATCCTCTTTCATACGCATAGCTAGTTTATCTTTAGTAATACCTGCATTGTTGACTAGATAGCTTATCTCTCCATCGCTCTGCACTATCTGCTTGATGGCTGAGACAAAAGCAGACTCATCGCTTACATCAAAGCCTATTATCTCCGCTCTGCCACCATTAGCCACAATAGTATCTTTGATAGATAGAGCTTCACTCTCTCCACTTCTATAGTTTATCCAAACTTTTAAGCCCATATCTGCCAATGTTATAGCTATCTGAGCTCCTATACCTCTACTTGCACCTGTTACAAGTACATTTTTACCACTAAATTTCATATCTCTCCCTTTTAAAATTCATATTATATATTAGATATCTTAATCGCAAACAAATAGTTTTTCTTTAATTTTTTCAAACTCTTTATAATCTTGCTCTGTTATAGTGTCTGAATAGATTATGTGATTTATCTCCTCCATTAGATGCATTTTGCTAAGCTGGTCACCACATAGAGCATCACTAATAACTGATATATGCTCATCTAAATCATAATCTTCTTGCATAACACTTACTAAAAAATCATATGCTTCTTCTTGATTGCACTCAAAGTTTTTCTCCATGATACGACAGAATACAGGTGCCTCTTTCTCTATATCACGATTGTCTATCTTGATAATATGTGCTAGCAGTGTAGCTACAGATCGCTTGATAGTTTTTTCCATATTTGTGACCCCCCTGATTTGATTTAAAATAAGATATTTTCTTATTGTACCAAAAGAATAACAAATATAGAAAGTATTCGTTAGAAATTTATAATATTAGAGGTAGTTGTCTATAGAAATAGTATAAAATTTTTGACTAGATGCCCTTAACACTAAATTAACAAATATTTATAATAATTCCTTCAATATACAAAACAAGGAAGAGTTATGATAAAAAATAGACTATATCTATCTATAGCGTGTGCTTCGTTACTGTATGGAGCAGAGGCTGAGCTAGGCACAATAGATGTAGAGGCATCTATAGATACTGAGGTGATCAAAGATATACATGGTGAGGATATCAAATCAGCAGATGTGGCAGAGGCACTCTATAAGCAGTCACCTAGTGTGGCTCTACAGAGAAGAAGTGGTATAGCTAATGACATTATTGTGAGAGGTCAAAACAAAGACAATATAGCAGTCACTATAGATGGTGCTAAAATTCATGGTGCATGTCCTAACAGGATGGATCCTCCTATATCACATATTTTGGCAAACAATATAGACTATATAGAGGTAGACCAAGGGCCATTTAGTGTAGAGGATTTTGGTGCATTGAGTGCAGGTATCAAAATACACACTATAAAACCATCAAAAGAGGTGCATGGAGATCTCAATCTAAATTTTGGTAGTTGGGGGTATCAAAAAGGCTCATTTTCAGCGAGTGGTGGTGTAGGTAGTGTGAGATTTCTCATTAGTGGTTCAGCAGAGCAGAGTGGACAGTACAAAGATGGGGATGGTGATGATTTTGTAGGGCAGATAGAGAAAAATATCAATGAGGGCAAAGTTCCTAAATCTGCACAATACCAACCCAAATATCAAGATATGGATGCTTATGAGAAGAAGACTGCCATGGCAAAGCTATTTTGGGATATCACAGACAATCAGGAGCTAAGATTAGGATATACAGCAAACAGAAGTGATAATATATTGTATCCATCATCCAAGATGGATGCTCTATATGATGACTCCGATATCTTCACAGCAGAGTATATAGCTAGAGATTTGGGAAAGTACTCAAAAGAGTTAAATATAAATATATACAACACAACTGTAGAACACCCTATGTCTACTATGTATAGAAAATCGGCTGCTATGATGGGCTTTGAGATGACGCATAAACTTGACACAGATGTGAAAGGTGCCAAGGTCAAAAATAGTTTTGAGTTAGACAACCACACTATCACTGCTGGTGTTGACTATAGTTTGAGAAATTGGGATGGTGGGTACTATAAAAATGGTATACCTCTCCCTGAGATGAAGTTTCATAGTATATATGATGTAGATACTGAAAATATAGCATTTTTTGTGAGTGATAAGATTAGGTTTGATAAACTTGTAGTTGATGTAGGATTGAGATATGATGATACGGCAGTAACCTCTGCTAGTACAAAACAGCAAGATAATGACTATAGTGAATTAAATGGTTATATCACAGCCACATATCATTCAGATGATAGTAGTAGCTACTTTGTAGGAGTAGGTAAATCATCACGAGTGCCAGATGCTAAAGAGCTATATTGGATAGGTTCTAAGGGCAATCCTGTCGGTACGCCAGATTTAGATGCTACCATCAACTATGAGATAGATGCAGGGATAGATAAACAGTTTGAAAATAGTAGCTTCAAAGCCAAAATTTTCTATAGTATGTTAGATAATTTCATAGCATTTAATGCAGACAGCGTAAAGACAATCTCTATCAACGATACACCTACGCCTATCACTTGGAATGCTTATGAAAATGTAGATGCTACTGTATATGGTATAGAGCTTAGTGGTACATATATAGCTACAGAGTCGCTCTATTTTGACTACTCTCTATCATATCAAGTAGGAGAAAAGAGTACTCCACTCACAGGTCAGACTGGTACAAATATGCCAAATATCCCACCACTTAAAATATTGGCTGCTATCAACTATGACTATGATGATACACTCAATATGAGAGCTGAAGTTGTAGCTGCAGATAGTTGGAGTGAATTTGATGCAGAGAATGGTGAACAAGAGTTAGATGCATATGCAGTACTCAATATCAAGGCAACCAAAACTCTATATCATAGCTTTGATATTACTGTTGGTGTGGATAATCTCTTTGATGAGACATATGCTATATCCAACACTTATAAAGATCTGATACTGCTAGCTACACCAGGTAATGAAGTGATGTTGATGAATGAGCCAGGGAGATATATCTATACAAATCTTAGATATAAGTTTTAGTATCAAGGTATGCGGTATAGAGTGTAGCAATGATAACTTATCTATCTATACTCTTGTCGTGTAACACAGTCACGCCTACGAATATACAAACCAATCTCGGAAGTGACCTTTTAAGGTCACCCTACTATAAAACTACAACATCTCGGTGAGGTTAAAACCTCACTTCCTAAAGAGTGTAATTTTACTTAAAAAAATAGAAACCAAACATAGCTCTATTTGTTTTTGAATAGCCT
>FPHC01000040.1_pt2 | contig 44521 bp, 43 predicted proteins | sample 1057211 | NCBI WGS metagenome assembly FPHC01 (sample SAMEA4473313, study PRJEB15554) | hydrothermal vent metagenome | biome: marine basaltic hydrothermal vent biome; feature: marine hydrothermal vent; material: water | place: Pacific Ocean | collected 2011-06-14/2011-07-23 | depth 1199 m
TCTTCATAAAGTTTCATATACTCTCTAGCTACCACTTTTGAGTCAAACTCTTTGGCTACTTTCTCTATGGCATTTTTAGAGATGGTGTTGGGGTCGCTGTGGTTGATAGTCCACTCTATGCCGTTGGCTAACTCTTTGGTGTCGAATGGTTTGGCTAGATATCCATTTTTTTTATGCTCTATCATGTCGCTATTGCCACCTATATCAAATGCTACTACAGGAGTGCCACAAGCTAGGCTCTCCATGATGGCATTGGAGAGGTTCTCTTGTCGGCTTGGTACTACCATCACATCTACTGCACTATAGAGGGTAGCTAAGCTTATATCATCGTATAGTCTACCTACATAGTGTCCTTTGAGGTTGAGTTTTGGAGGGGTTTTGGGTAGGGTAGCTCCTACGACTACGAACTCAACATCTTGACTATCTAGTCTACCAAGTGACTCGACTAATATATCAAACCCTTTTCGTGGGTCGCTCGTGGCACTCATAGCACCAAAGAGTATCAACTTTTTATCTCTCGGTAAATTCCATAGTCTCCTACAAGTATCTGTTTGAGATGGTTTAAATATGGCTGTATCTATAGGATTTGGCAAATTTACATGCTTTCTATCTTTGAGTAAGCTACTTGATTGAGAAGAGTTCATAAGCCACCTACTGAGTCCTACTATAGTGAGATTGTCTATCTTGGAGTAGGTTCTCTCTTTTCTGCTATGTATCCATCTGCTTAGATTGCTCTCTTTTGCATCATTGAGTACTTGGCAGTTGGAGCAGTTTTTTGTAAACTCTCCACACTCCTCATCGTAGTGACACCCACCAGTAAATGCCCACATATCGTGCAGACTCCAAACAATAGGTCGTCTGATTTTGGCTAAATCTTCTATCTTGACCATACCACCATTTATCCAATGTATATGCACTATATCTGGATCTATGGCATCTATCTTCTCTACTATGTTGCTACCTAGTATAGATGGAGAAAATAGAATCTTTGAGCGGTTTTTATAAAATCCCAATGCAACTCTATCCAAAAATGCACCCAAACGCTTGATGAGCTTCTCTATCTTAGAGCTGTAGGATATGACACTATACTCATCACTCAATTTGCTATCTACTAGCATAGTGCTATCTACCCCTTGAGAGAGTAGGGCTTTATGTAGCCTATATGCAGCTCTTGCGGCACCACCATTGGTATCTAGTGTGTTTATTATCAAAATCTTCATAGTGTAGTAGCTCTTATCTTTTTGTCAAATTCGATATGCAAAGATATTTAATTGCAAATCCATACTTTTGTCTCTATCTTTGTTGATAAATGGAGTTTTTCTCTTTTTGATATCTTCGATATAGTATCTAAAGCCACTCTCTTCTAGTATCTTGAGTATAGAGCTAAAGTTTTGCTTTTTGTTACTCCAAGAGTGGTACTCTATGAAGATATTGTCGATATTTGATAAGCTATCTTTGCAATCATTAAGCACTTCAACTTCAGCACCCTCTATATCTATCTTGAGTAGATCTATATGTTTTTCACTCTCTAAATACTCTTTGAGTCTAACTGAACGCATCTCTATCTTTTTGCCATCTCCATATATAGAGCCACCATCAGCCCCCTCTATGGCAAATTTGATACCATTATCATCTATCCAGACGGCAGCATCTATGATATCGACATCATCTATGCCATTGGTTGAGAGGTTTTTTTGTAGTATCTTTGCTATTTGTGGGTCAGCTTCAAAGGCGTATATCTTAGCTAGAGGGTAGATGCTTTTAAAATAGAGAGAGGTTATGCCGATATTGGCACCACAATCATAGATAGTAGGTGTTTTAGTGTTGGATTTGAACCTATATATCTCATATACAAAATGCTCTTTAAACTGCCATATGAAGCTCAATAGATCAGGAACATCAAATCTATAAGATAGAAACTCTACCCCATCTACTCTCTTGTACCTTCCTATATGACTCCATCTATCATAGAGTCTTATAAACTCTCTCTCGTTTTTGTTTTTCATATAGTGATAAAGAGGTTTGATACTATCTTTTATCAACTGTTTCATCTACTGTTACCTTTTGTTTTATTTGATACTCTATCTATGAGATTTTTTATTTTAGCCAAAACTCTTTTCTGTAATGGTGCTTTTAAGCCATTGAAATACTCTTCTATCCTCTCTCTAGCGGATATATCCTCTCGAATCTCTCTCTCGAAAGCAATAGGGTAGTGGTCTATCAAATCTACATCAAAATTTGATGTGACTTTGCAGTGTGTACCCTCTCCATCATGACCTATGTTGTGAGTAAATGACTCTTTTGGGTGTAGAGATAAGCCATCTTGCAAATATATAGTGGCATACCAAAAGATTGCCCAAGTATCAATCTCTCTGTTTTTATTTAGAGTGATTTGATTAAAATAGTTGTAACTGTTGTTTAGATTGAAGTCTCTAATGGCATCTTTGTCAAATTTGTCTATATAGAAGTCTGCATCTTTTTTGTAGTATCTCCAAGCTCTACTCCAAGTAGCCCACCCCCAACAGCTTGCTGGTTTTATGAAAAATGTATCTTTTATGCCACTATTTTTGATAGGGTATATATAGGAGGAGATGTGCATTACTCTATCTATCTCTTCGTAAAGCTCTAAAGCATCATTCATAAATCTTAAAAAGTATGGGCTTGTTACTATATCATCTTCAAGCACTATGATTTTGCCATATCTGTTGACTACCTCTGTGACACCATCTATGATAGATTTGGCAAGTCCCATATTTGTCTCTTGTCTGATGATCGTAACACTCTTGAAGCCATCAATCGTCTCTAGGTATTGTCGAACTTCATCTACTCTTTTTTGGGTTTCGCTATCTTTGGGTGCATCACTATAGATAAATAGTCTACTATCTTGTGCCAACTCATTTTTTTGGAGTGCCTCTATGGTCTCTTTCGTGTGGTGGAGGCGATTGTATACAAATAGTACTATAGGTGCCAAATCTCTCATATAGCAACTCTTGATATGGCTATAGATTTACCATTTTTATCCACTCTATATCCCTAAACAGTTGTTGTCTTTGTAAAATATGGTAGTGCATTTATCATAAAATATGATGGGTGCCATACCCCAAAAGTCTATCTTTTTATAACCACTTTTTAGTAAAAACTCTACACCCTCAGCGTATGAAACTCTATCGGAATCATCCAATACTATGATGCCATCATCTGTAGTATACTCTATAGAGCTTTTGATGGAGTTGATACGATCTCTACCATCTATGATGACTATGTGAAACCTCTTTTTGGTAGTAGCTATATATTTGGAGTAATTGCCACCATATATAAGCTCTTCATAGAAGATAGTAGCATTTGATGGTACTCTCTCTTTTATATTTCTGTACCACTCCATATCATTCTCTATGGAGGTTACACTCTTGACTCTACTAGCATACCATAGTGTCGAGTTGCCAGAGCCATACTCAAATATATCCATATCACTACTCAATCTCTCATCTATAAATTTCATAAAGCTATAGGTGACCCAAGGAAGAGGTTTGCCCTCTTTGTCTATAGAGATTTTTTTTCTATATGAGTCTATCCAGCCCATATCATATAGATAACCACTCTTATCCATAGAGAGTAGTCTTCTATATAGGTTTGGCTCTTTTGCTATCTTGATCAACTTATCTATAAACACTATCTATCTCCCAATCCAAAATATAGATCTACTCTTCATATAAAATATCTCTCTTGTTCTCTTGTCAAATATATCAAATAGATATGTGGCGATGATTTGACTAACAAGAGTAGCTATAGCAGCCCCTAAGATACCATACTTTGGTATCAATATAAGATTTAGTACAACATTTGCCACCATGCCATAAAATGTTCTCCAAAATGCTAATATTTGTAAGTTTTCAGATATATACCACTTGCCACTTGCCACACCCAAAAAGACAAATAGACAAGACCAAATATACACTTTTAAAACAGAACTAGCTCCGCTGTAGAGATCAGTATATAGTAGCTCTATGACCCAATCACTCAATAGCGAAGCGGGTATGGCTATAGCTATAGATAGCCATACCATAAGGTTAAATAGCCTTTGGAGTCTATCATAATATAGCTTCTCATCTACTTTTTTGGCATTGATGATAGCAGGAAATAGTGATGAGCTTATCACCATAGGTATAAAGTACCAAACTTCACTAAGCCTCACTGCTACTGCATAGTTGCCTACGGCACCGCTATCTAGCATCTCTTTGATCATCACTTGATCTATCTTCATATATATCGCTACTACTATACCGCTCCCCACAAGAGGTAGACTATCTTTGAGTAGCCTTTTTGCTAAAGTGGTATCAAATTTCCACTTTTTTAGAGTGTGTGAATTGTGTATATAGAAGTATATAAAACCACACATCAATACAATATTGTCAAGTAGTACTACCCATGCAAAGTAGATCAACGGTGCATTGTGAAGTAGTAGATACACTTTAACTATTGTTGATGTAGTGAGGGATATGAAGTTGGCATAGACTATATATCTACTCATTACTTGACTTTGAAAGTACAAATCTATAACATTAAAGCTTTGAAATATAGTAGCACTTGCTATGATGAAGATGAGGCTATTTGTGTATGAGTCGTTGGATGTGAAGCTGATGGCTACTATGAGCAATCCAAGCACTCCAAATGCCCCCATTAGCTTGAGTCCAAAGGCTGTACCTATCAATCTATCTTGATGAGATATATCTTTGACAAGCTCTCTTACTATTATGCTATCCAACCCCAAAGTAGCTACAGCACTAAAGAGACCTACGAAGCTCTGAGCATATGAGAGTAGTCCAAACTGCTCAGCACCTAGATATCTAGCTACCCATACACCTATAAATAGTCCTACTATCATCCGTAGTACTCTCTCGCCAAAGAGCCAAGTTGTATTTTTGAAGTATCTCAAAAAGCCTTTGTGGCTCTTGAGTGAGTAGAGTCTATTTAGCATTGAGGCTATCCGCAAGCTCCTCTAAGCTCTCATAATCGTATCTATCTTGATATTGACTCTTGATGAGTATATTTGTAGCAATACCCCCGTTTTTACCAGCTTTGATATCGCTAAGTTTATCGCCTATCAATATGGAGTTTGATCTATCTATATCATATCTCTCTACCAATTTGTCTATCATGCCACTCTTTGGTTTTCTGCAATCGCAATCGATCTTGTATCTGCCTATACCCTCTTTGTGGTGGTGTGGGCAGTAGTTTATATCTGTGATAGTAACACCTCTGCTCTCAAACTCTTTTAACATCCAACTGTGTAGTCTTGACAAATCATCTTCACTGTAGTATCCTCTTGCAATCCCTGATTGGTTGGTGATGATAAATATAAGGTAGTCTCTAGCCAAAAAGTGTTTACAGATATCAAATATACTATCTATGAAGATAAAATCTTCTGCTTTATAGAGATAACTCTTATCTATATTTACAATGCCATCTCTATCCAAAAAGAGTCCCTTTTGAGCCATGTCAACTCTTTTTGGTAAATATTTTTTCTTCGATGATGGCACATATAATATGACCTATCAGTATGTGAGCCTCTTGTATACGAGGTGTGGAGTTGGATGGTACTTTGATGAGGTGATCGCATAATTTATCCATTTTAGACTCTCTTGAACCTGTCAATCCGACTGTAATTATCTCTCTTTTTTTCGCCTCTTTGATAGCCTCTATGATATTGGCAGAGTTTCCTGAAGTGGATATAGCTATAAATATATCACCCTTTAGACCGTTTGCTTGAATCTGTCTAGCAAAGAGCTTCTCGTATCCATAATCATTGCCTATGGCAGTAAGTATGGAAGTGTCTGTTGTGAGTGCTATAGCTGGTAAGCCATCTCTATCAAAGTAGAATCTACTCACAAGCTCTGCTACTATATGTTGTGCATCGGCTGCACTACCACCATTGCCTGCTACTAGTATTTTATTGCCTTTTGCATATCTATCTATAGCTATATTTGCTATATTTGCTATATTTGATATCAAATCCTTGTCGCCTAAAATAGACTCTTTTGTATCAATGGAGTCTCGTATCTCTTGTGCTATATAGTCATTCATACTCTTCCTTTTGTATAGATCAATTATATCATAATGATACTATGTATTGAGACATTTCTAGAGCTCTCAAGATAGCCATTTAGGTAATTTGTGGAGTTGAAAAATTCAATATAGTATCAAAATGTTTTATAGGCTTTAGTATAAATAGAGTTTAGTTTGGATTTTATTGATTTTGCAGTAGATAGAGGTCAGATGTTTAGACCTCTATATCTATTAAGCCAAAGAGATGCCTCTTTGACTATCTATTTTAGTGGTGACCTCTCCACTTCTCTTTTTTCCACAAGAATGCAAGTACAGAGAAGATCACAAAGAAGAGGATTACCCATGGTCCGACAGCTTCTCTCGCTGGCTTACTAGGATCTCCTATCTCTGTAAGATACTCTTTTACTTTCTCATATCCTTCCTGACTAAGTCCAACTCTAGGCATAGATGTACCTGGTAGTTGTGACTGTGGATTCTCTACAAAAGTCTCCAAGAAGTGTTCGCCTCTAGCTCTGATTATCATAGATAGATCAGGAGGTAGTTTACCCATATAGCCTTTGACAAGATCTTGCTCATCAAGTACTTTGACTTGATACTTCAACTCATCCTTTTTCTGCTTGAACTTCGGTGTATCTCCTAGCTGTGTAGTCTTTGCATAACGCATAGCATGACATCTGCCACAAGCATCAGTAAATGCCTCTTTTGGAGTCACTTCGCCAGCTTTTTTAGCTTTCAAAAATGCTACTACATCAGCTATCTGTTGGTCATCAGGGAACATAGATGATACTGAACCCATTGGGTGCATCATAGTATCTGCATACTTATGGTCTACATTTGATGCCATCGCAGGGTTTTTGATAAGTGCTATAAGATACTTCTTGTCATACAATGCACCCGCTTTCTCTAGGCTAGGAGGTGTGACACCACCCATGTTTGCTGCACCTTCCATGTGACAGCCAGCACACATAGCAAATCCAGCTTCACCTGCTGTTGCATCACCTTTGAGCTTGGCTATCTTATCTACAGAAGCCCAAAACTTCTTCTTTTCAGCTACTGTTGCTTCAGCTTTCTCTATCTTATCTTTAGGAAGCTTAGCCTCTTTTGCAGATGCAACTTTAGCTTCTGCCTCTTCAATGTCAGCAGCTCCATTATAAGCAAACCCATGACCTTCTACATGCTTGTGCATTTGAGAGTGTGCAAATGGCTCTACTCCCCAGTACAATAGGAGTGTAAAGAACGCTACAACTCCGAATATTTTAAGTTCTTTCATTCTCTACTCCTTAAAGTTTTTTTTCTGATTTAGTAATGATAGGTAGTGCTATCCACAATGCGAAAAACAACAATGCAGCAACTAGACCGATATTGGCAAATAGTGCATCTGTTGGAGGCAATTTACCCATAAAAGTCAATACAATCATATCTACAAGCATAAGCCAGAACCAAATGTGGAACATGCCTCTTCTGTTGGCAGGAGCAACATTTGGACTCTTATCCAAGAATGGAAGTGCAAAGAAGATAACTTGTGCTATAGCGAATGCTATAAGACCTACATCCTTACTAAATGGTCGTAAAATCTCGTAACTCCACAAGAAATACCACTCTGGATAGATGTGAGCAGGTGTCTTGAGTCCATTTGCTGGATCAAAGTTTACCGGATCCATTGCAAACTCAAACTTATAAAATACTAAATAGAAAAAGATTACAAAATATACGCCCATTACAAATACATCTTTACTCAAGAAGACTGGACTAAAAGGAATAACTTTTGACTCTTTAACATTACCAGCTTTATATAATTCAGCTGCCTCTTTGAAGTCTATCTCTTCACCATCTTGGTTGTTTACATGTGGTATTCTAAGTGTACCAAAGTGTAAAACGATAAGACCAATAATAGCCAAAGGAATAAGAAGAACATGAAGCATGAAGAATCGTGTCAAGAATGCATCACCAGGAACATAATCCCCTCTAATCCACTCAACAAGACCATAAGCTTCCAATGAACCACCAGAGAATAGATTGGTAATAACCATACCAGCCCAATAACTCATCTGACCCCATGGAAGCATATAGCCAGAGAATGCCTCTGCTGAGAATGCTACAAAAAGTCCCATACCAGATAACCAGATAAGCTCACGACCCTTTTTGTATGAACCATAATAGATACCTGTAAACATATGGATGTAGATTACCAAAAATACAACTGACGCAGCCACACCATGGATATGTCTCCATAACCAGCCATAACCGACCTCTGTCATAATTGTATAGTTTACACTATCAAATGCCAAGTTTACATCTGGCTTGTAGTACATCAAAAGGAATATACCACTAACCAATAGTAGTCCAAATGTAGCAGCCAAAACCATACCCATTGCCCATAGGAAATTGATATTTTTTGGAATCCAATACTCAGTTTGCATAACTTTCTTGAGAGTATTTACAGCTAAACGCTGATCCATCCACTCATTTATGCTGTTTGCTTTTTCAAAATGTGCCATACTCTACCCCCTATACCGTTAGACCAGCGTCTAGCATTTTCTTATACTCTGGACCAGCTTCGCCAAGTACAACCTTTGTCCCATCAACTTTAAATGGTGGAATCTCTAGTGGACTAGGAGGTGGACCAAATATCTGATGACCACTTGTGTCAAACTCACCACCATGACAAGCACACTTGAACTTCTCGTCATCTGGCAAATATGCTGGGATACATCCAAGATGCGTACAAAGACCAATTGCGATAAAAAATCTATCAGAACCTACAACAACATCTCTATCATCTTTCTTCATATCTGCTGTCTTTTTGAGAACAAAGATAGGTTTACCTCTCCACTTCTCCACATTCAATACATTTGGCTGTGCCGCACTTAAATCGATAGTTGTAAAACCTGCTGCTTTTACACTAGGGAGCGGATCCCAGCTTCGTTTCATTGCATAGAGGGCGGCGATACCACCAATTGCAGTAAAACCACCGAGTGCTTTACCCATAAAGTCTCTTCTACTACTCATACCTTTCCTTTTTTTGAAATTAATTCGATTTATTATATACCTACTGCGATTAAGACTTTATAAATCATGAGCAATTATTATGTTTTTAACTGTAATATCTACGCTCTTGACCATTTTTTTCGCATATATTTCTCTCTCTAATGTATTTAATAACTCTTTTTTATCAAAATAATTGATGATTTTTACTCCTTGCTCTTCAAGCTCTTCTAGTAGACATTGCGAATCACTCTCTTGTTTCATATATACAACATCTACCTTTGAAGCTATAGCCTCAAAGGCGGTCTGCTTTGAACTTGTCACTATCTTGCTACTACTTCGGATAAGTTCGCTATACTCATCTGCTTCATGGACTTTGGAAAAGTAGCGTGATATCTGCTCTTCATATTTTATGTAGAAGTAACTACCTAAAAGCAACTCCATATCTCTCTCTTCAAAAAAATCTATATTTGATAGGATATCTCGACTCTGATCTGCATCACCTAAAAATAGTAGTACTCTATCCTCTTTTTGAAGCTCTTTATAATATATGGTATCAACCATAATTGATGATATGTTGTCGTTATCTATGGGTTTTATAACCTTTTCACCATATAGAGATCTGCTTTCGCAATCGTCAACTATCCTAAATAGAGGCGTGAACTTTTCGTAGTATCTCTGAAGTTTTGTAGTTACATCTTCAGGCGTATCTATAAATACCATGTCGCCTCTCTGTGCTACAGCATCTATGTCCAAAAATGTCTCTATGGTTGTAGACTCTTTGACTCCTAAATCTTTGGCTACCAATCCAGCACGAAAATCATTCAGCAATAACTCTACTTTTATACCCTCTCTCTCAAATGACTTGATAAGTGCAACACCCCTTTTGACTCTATCCAATCCATATTTGTGTCCGCTATATGCGTAGTAGTAAATCTTCATAAAATACCTTTTTTGATTTATTATATTAAAATTTAATCTTTTTTAGATAAAATTGCACTCTTATTTCTCAAAATTGAGATTGTTGTCTCAGCATAGACTGTTGCATCAACCCCTACATTGTAGAGGAAGGACATAGGAGCAGATATCTATGTCGGAATGGGCTGGTTACCCATCACCAAATAATACTTAAAAGGTTAGAATTATGAAAAAAGAGATACATCCAAATTATGTAGAGTGCAAAGTAACTTGTGCTTGCGGTAATACATTTGAAATCAAATCAGACAAAGATTCAATGTCTATAGATATATGTAACGAGTGTCATCCATTCTTTACTGGCTCAGAGAAGATAGTAGATGCAGCAGGTAGAGTAGAGAAGTTTAAAAGCAAATATAAACTTAGCTAATCCAGAGTGTAGAGATCCTCTCTACACAAATCATATACCCCTTTAAAAGTAGACAATGCTTACATTTATTCCCACCCCAATAGGTAACCCTAAAGATATTACACTCCGTTCATTAGAGATATTTCAAAAAGCAGAACTCTTTTTGTGTGAAGATACTAGAGAGACAAAGAGACTACTTAGACTACTTAGTGAAAGATTTGATTTTGCATATCCACAAGATAGTATATTTGTCTCATTCAATGAGCATAATGGTAACTCTCGCATAGATGAGTGGGGTAGCAAACTCTCCTCTATGGAGGTGGTATTTGTGAGTGATGCTGGCATGCCTGTGATATCTGATCCTGGAGAGATATTGGTAAAGTATTGTCAAGAGGAGGGTATACCGTACGATGTGTTGCCTGGAGCATCTGCCGTATTGACGGCTTATGCGGCTAGTGGTTTTGAGGATGGCAATTTTCTATTTTTTGGGTTTTTGCCCCATAAGGGTAGTGAGCGAAGTAGGAAACTCAATGAAGCACTAGGTACAGGATACAATACCATACTATATGAGTCTCCACATCGTCTACTCAAGCTACTAGAGGAGATATCCATATCTGACCCCAATAGAGTGCTTTTTTTGGCAAAAGAGTTGACCAAAAAGTTTCAAACTTACTATAAAAGCTCTGCCAAAGAGATGTTTGAGCTATTTAGTAGTGAAAATATTCGTGGTGAGTGGGTAGTGGTGATAGAGGCAAAAAAAGCTGAACGAAAAGCACTATATATAGAGGATATCATAGATATGAATTTAGCACCTAAACCAAAAGCTAAACTTTTAGCTACACTTACAAATGAGAGTACGAAGAGCTGGTATGAGAGGCTTATATCAAAGAGTCTTTAAGGCTTTCAATCTCTACTCTAATGTTTGGAAATTGTAGATAGATTATGTCACTATACAAGTATTTTTAGTGGTTTTATGTAGTCTAAATGTAAGTATCTTGTAGCACAAGTAACTATTTGTACTACAAACTGCATCTATGACAATAGAGTGTCATAGTGTATGGTTTACCTCTTCTCTAGTGGAAGAAACTTTCCGCATCCTTTATCTGGGGTGCCACCAAATTTTTTGACCTCCCTAGCAGTTTTGTTGTGGAATATTGCAGCTCTTTGACACTTATCGTGATCTCTGCACACTTCATTGTTACATCCTATATCTTTGGCTACTGACATACTATCTCCTTATTCAAACTCTACACCTCTCTCGCCACTCTCTACTCTACCTATGACATACCCGTCTGTCTGTGTCAATATGGTATCTACGGCACTCTCATCTACTACCCATACCATGCCTACGCCCATGTTGAAGGCTCTATACATCTCATCCTCATCTATATATTTACTCATAAATTCAAATATTGGCAATACCCTTATGTTATCTTTGGTCACCACTGCTTTGATACCCTCAGGTAGTACTCGTGGAAGATTCTCTACTATGCCGCCACCTGTGATATGAGCTAAGGCTTGGATATGCTCTCTATTGGCTTTGAACTCTTTGACATATATGCGTGTAGGCTCTAGTAGAGTCTCTAGTAGAGGTCTACCATCAAATTTATCATCAAGGCTCATACCAAGCTTTTCAAAAAAGAGCTTTCTTACTAGCGAATAACCATTGGAGTGTACACCAGAGCTAGGTAGAGCTATCAATATTTGACCAGCCTTTACATTGGCTAGAGTGTCCATCTCGGCTCTTTCGGCTATGCCTACAGAAAATCCAGCTAAGTCAAAATCATTTTCACTATACATACCTGGCATCTCAGCAGTCTCGCCACCCACCAATGAGCATTCGCTTCGCCTGCACCCCTCGGCTATACCTGCTACTACATCTTTGGCATCAGATGGCACTAGCTTACCCGTAGCATAGTAGTCCAAGAAAAACATAGGAGTACCAAAATTGCATATGAGGTCATTGACGCACATAGCTACTAGGTCTATACCTACTGTATCTAGTTTGCCACTCTCTATGGCAAGCTTGAGTTTGGTTCCTACCCCATCTGTAGCAGATAGTATCACGGGCTCTTTGTATCCTGTAGGTAGGGCATATGCACCTGCAAATGAGCCTATGCCACCTATGACATTTTTGTCAAAAGTGGATTTGACATCACTCTTGATCGCCTCTACAAAATCATTACCAGCATCTATGTCGACACCAGCATCTTTATACGAAATATTTGACATTTAAACTCTCTTTATTGATTTTTACTCTCATAACATGATGGAATAATCTTTCTGAGCAGATATAGAGATGGACAGAAATCACTAAATGCCCACAAAAACAACATTATCATCACAAAAAGCTGAGACAAAAATGCTAGCTTGATCATGCCTGCACCTGCCATACCCATGACAAGTCCCAAAATAATAGCTATAACGATACGATGAAGTCTCTCTGCACACATGTTGCACACCTTTTTATTGAAATTATATCTAAGTTGTTAGATTAAATTATTCTATTTACGAATGATTTCTATATTTGCACTACTCTTCATCTTTTTGAAGTATGCATCTATAGCTTCACCCTGCTGCTCTTTTTTCCAAGCCATTATAACGCTATTTTTTACATCTTTAAAAGGTCTGCTCACACCTTTGCCTTTGCTCAATACTTTGTATGTAATGTATGAGTTGCCATTGTTGAATGCTGGAGTAAAATGACCTACCTCTGTTTGAGATATCATTGTGAGTAGTTGTGGTGTCACATCTGATCCCTTGAAAGTAATATTTCGTTTTTTTACACCTGAGAGATTGGATGGATTTCTCAATAGAGATTGTATCTTTCCTGCTGTAGAAGCACTATATTCGGTAACTTTTACACTTGACGGAACTTGGAATAGATCGGAGTGATTACGATAAAATATCTTTAACTCATCATCGCTAGGATTTTGTATAGTTCTTGCAATTTTTGTTCTGAAAAATTTCTGTTTTTGTATGCTAAGCTTGATTTGATCTCTAAATTTGTTCCAGCTCTGCCCCTCCTGTTTTAGTGCGGCTTGCATCTTTTTGAGTGATAGATTGTTCTGTTTGGCTATAAGATCTATCCTCTTATCTATCTCATCTTCTGATACAACTATATCTTTCATAGCAGATTTTTGTAGACGATTTTGTATCAACATATCTTTTGCATCTTTTTTAGATACACCCAACTGTCTCTGTACGGCAGATATTTCAGCTACAGTTATCGGCTCACCATTTACGACAATCGCTACACCGTTGTATATTTTAGCCTCTATTAGTGTAGCAAAGATCAATAGAGACAAAAGAAGTATTTTTTTCATAAGCATTCCAGATATTAATTTGTAGTATTATAACATAAAGATTTTATAATAAAAAGGGTTTTGTCATTGTCTAATTCCAAAGAGCCACTTATTACCATCATTACTGTTACATATAATGCCGATAGATATCTCTCTCAGACCATAGAGAGCATCATATCTCAAACATATAAAAATATAGAGTATATTGTCATAGATGGGGGCTCTACAGATGGTACTTTGGATATCATTAAGAGTTATGAAGAGTACATATCCTTTTGGTCTAGTGAGCCTGATGATGGTATATATGATGCTATGAACAGGGGTATACTGCAAGCTACTGGAGACTATATAGCTTTTATAAATGCGGATGATTGGCTGGAGAGTGATGCTGTGGAGTTGGTAGCTGATGTCGGTAGAGATAGGGACATAGGATATATCTATGGAGATTTAAATCAGATAAGAGGTGACAAGTGCATAGGTGTACATGTAGCTGATTTGAGTCGCTATAAGCAAAATACACCCATAGGACACCAATCTCTGTTTGTGCGAAGCGATATTCTCAAAGAGATGCCATTTGATATGAGGTATAAAATAATGTCAGATTATGATAGTATGATAAAGCTTATCAAAAGCGGAGTCTCTCACCACTATATACCAAAGCCATTGGCAAACTTCAGAAAAGAGGGTTTTTCAGATATATCAAATCCAGATAGGGAGAGATTTCTCATACAGTATCGACACTTTGGTATCTTGAGAGCCATCATTGGTTTCATCAAAGAGACAAGACGAGAGCCTATCTCAACCATAGTAACATATCTTGTCAAGCTCAAAAAGAGAGTATCTATATGATAGATTTTGTGATATTGTGGGTAGATGGTAGTGATCCAAAATGGATAGATGAGTACAATAGATACTTGCCAAGTGATGATATCCACAAAGAGTCTCTATTTCGCTCTTGGGACAATCTGGAGTATTGGTTTCGTGGTGTAGAGAGATTTTCTCCTTGGGTCAACAAGATACACTTTGTTACTTGGGGGCATATCCCAAAATGGCTCAATCCAAACCACCCCAAACTAAATATAGTAAAACATAGTGACTATATAGATGACTCATGCCTACCTACATTTAACTCTCACCCCATAGAGATAAACTTACATCGCATAGAGGGATTGGCGGAGAAGTTTGTGCTATTTAATGATGATACATTTTTGATATCTAGTGTTTTGCCTGAGAGGTTCTTTGTAGATGGGCTACCTTGTGATCTATTGATATCAAATGCCCTCTCATCATCATCTGGTGTAGGGCATTTTGTACTCAACAATTTGGAGATACTAAATCGACACTTCAAAAAGAGCGACTCCATAAAGAGAGATTTTTCAAAATGGTTCTCCCCAAAGTATGGTAGGGATATCTTGAGAAATATCGCTCTTTTGCCTTGGAGTAGATTTACAGGTTTTGTAGATCCACATATGCCTCAACCATACCTCAAATCTACATTCGATAGAGTTTGGCAGGCAGAGGAGAGAGAACTCTTGAGGACATCATCTTCAAGATTTAGAGGGTGTGACGATATAAGCCCATATCTATTTAGGTATTGGCATTTGGTCAAAGGTGAGTTTGTACCTATGTCGACGAGGGATACAAAGTATATGACTATAGATAGTAACTCTGTAGATAGTGGTCTCATAGATGAGACGATACTGTCTGGCAGATACAATATGGTATGTCTCAATGATGGTGGAGGTATAGATGATACTGCAGAGTTCGAGAGGGCAAAGAGAGGGATTCAAAACTCTCTAATGAGACTACTGCCTGACAAATCATCATATGAGCTATAGATGAAGATAGCTTACTTTGTCCCATATCTAGTCCACAGTGGACCTGTAGCAGTGGTCTATTATCTCGTCCAAGAGTTGCATAGATATCACGATATAGATATATACTACTTCAAGGATATAGATAGGCTCAAGTTTCCAGTGCCGACTCATAAGATATCACTATACCAGAAGATAGATTTCGATAGATATGATATACTTCACTCCCATGGAGTGATACCAGATATATATTTGTGGTGGCACAACTCATCAATCCACAGAGCCAAGTGTGTTACTACACTACACAACTATGTGAGAGAGGATTATAGATACGGATACAATCCAATCAAGGCATATATACTACAAAGAGTGTGGAATATAGCCACATCCAAGCACGATAAGGTAGTAGCACTATCCAAAGATGCTATGGAGTACTATAGAGAGTTTTGGATAAACCCACCCTCCACCTATGCCTACAATGGGATACCTATAGATGTAGATATGGAGAGGAGAGAGCTATATGGAGATGACACCCATACCAAGCTAGGGCTGATAGGATCTTCAAATATCAGTAAAATAAAGGGTTTTGACCAAGCAATCATGGCTATAAAATATATGCCAAACTTCTCTCTATATATAGCAGGGGGAGGAGGAGAGGTAGATCGTCTCAGAGATTTAGCCATATCCCTTGGTGTAGAGAGTAGGGTATATTTTGTAGGCGTGGTAGATGACATAGATAGCTTCATATATAGTATGGATATAGTAGCAGTTACATCATACTCGGAGGGATTCTCTCTAGCACTTCAAGAGATCGTAAGAGCCAAGAGGGCAGTAGTGGTATCCGATATACCTATATTTAGAGAACTCTTTGATAGTGATGAGGTGAGTAGATTTGAGTTGGACGATAGAGATAGCTTTATATCTTCGGTGAAATATGCTTTGCAAAACAGAGATATGATAGATAGAGCATACGAGAAATTTGCTACTAGATACAGATCCACAGATATGGCAAAGAGGTATCTGGAGATATATACAGCTTAAGTGCTATATATAGATTTTGTAAATCAAATCCATTTTTTTTAGATACAAACAATCCTCCTCTCGGAAGTGACCTTTCAAGGTCACCATCTTGATAAAACAATACTATTTTTGGTGAGGTTGAAACCTCACTTCCATAAATCTTTGGAAGTGGTGTAGGTGTGACCATGTCACACGATATAAAGCGTTGCACATATTGGTAACGGTTGTGACCTTTTGTCTATTTGTATATAATCTTGTCGTGTGACACGACCACACCTACGAATTGGAAGTAGGGTCGATCTGTCGACCACAAATTGAGATATATGTTTAATCTATGGTCGGTAAACCGACCCTACAAAATATGCAAACCGATCCCGGAAGTGACCTTTCAAGGTCACCCTACTACAAAACCACAACATCTCGGTGAGGTTGAAACCTCACTTCCATAAAACTATTTTCTCGCATTGGGCTTGGTGTTATCAAATAATTACTCGTAGGTGTGACCGTGTCACACGATATAAAGTATTGCATATATTGGTAACAATTATCTCTTTTATCTATTTGTATACACTCTTGTCGTGCAACACGATCACGCCTACGAATTGGAAGTAGGGTCGATCTGTCGACCACAAATTGAGATATATGTTTAATATATGGTCGGTAAACCGACCCTACAAAATATGCAAACCAATCTTCGGAAGTGACCTTTCAAGGTCACCCTGCTATAAAACTGCAACATCTCGGTGAGGCTGAAGCCTCACTTCCTGAAGAGTATGATTTTACTTTAAAAAAGAGAAACAGGCATAGTGGCTCTTTGTGGTGCAAATAGTACAGAAGCTATACTTTTATTGTGATAGATTTGGCTTTTAGAGATAGTCTCCTCTCTCGCACAAGAGGACAAATTCACAATATTTACACTTTTGCAACTCTTCACATCGTGAGGCTGTGAAGCTTTTGGTCTCTTTGAGCTCTACGATATGCTCACTCAGGAGACTATTTTTCTCATCCAATAGAGTGATCTCTTCTAGCTTACCACCCTCTAGTATCTTCATAAACGATAGAGTGATATTTTGGTAAGTTTGGCTCAATATGTGGCTATATATACTCATCTGAAAATCTGTCAAATTTTCAAGATTTTTTACTCTATTTGCCTCAGATGTAGAGCCACTCTTGTAGTCTATCACTAGAGTATCTGTGCTATTTTGGTCTATGCGGTCTATGCGTCCTCTAAATCTCAATCCACCTATATCACCTACCGCCTCATGCTCTCGTGCTACTACCCTCCAGCCCTTTGCAAAGTGTTCTATCTCTTGCTGTATATAGCCTGCAAGCTTCTCTCTCCAGAGCATTTTTTGATATACTATCTTGGCATCCTTAAGGGGCAGTAGTTCATCTAGTAGTATATCTATATCTCTTCGCATATCATCTATAGAGGTGTAGTGATCTTGCTTTCGATATAGGTGATCTAGTAGATTGTGAAGTAGTGAACCCTCATTGAGTTGATCATCTTTTTTTGGCTTGATACCCTCTATATATCTATAGTAGTACTTTCGTTTACAATCTAGGTAGACTTTGAGTTTGGATGGTGACCAGACTACATCTCTAGCATTGAACTCTTCTACTAATGGGTCTTGCATCTCTACTATTTTGCTCTGCTCATTATAGAGTATAGAGAGTTGTGTAGGCACTATATCGCTACCCTCTATACCAAGCTCATACAGAAACTTCGATACCAATCTGTTGTCACTGCTAGAGTATATGATAGATAGCTTTGATGCTCTCTCAAAGAGTCGCTTGTAGTAGTATTTTTGCAAGGATTCTCTATCGCTAAGAGTGGGTAGTTTGGCGAAGGTTCGTACTGTTGTATTGAGAAATTGATCTTTGCTTGATGAGGTAGGTACTATACCATCATTGAAATCTACTATCACTACACCTTCATAGCTCATCCCTCTAGTCTCCAGTACCCCCATTACCGTCACTTTACCACCCCTGCTATCATCTATAGTGATAGTAGATAGATGTCTCATCCATAAAAATAGCCAATCTTTTATAGTCAACTCTTGATCAAATATCTGTAGCATATATCTTTGAGCTTCAAATAGTTGCTCCTCACCATCTCCTCTTTTCCACAATGCTTCACTTGTGGCAAGTGTAGAGTTGAGCAACTTCAAGCTATCTAGTAGCTCAAAAAAACTGCCCACCGTAGATAGCCGTGTAGGAGATATACTCTCTATGGCAGATATATTCACACCATACCTCTCCAAAAGATATCTACTCTCTTTGTCGTAGCTACTCCAGTATCTGTAGAGTGCCTCTAACTTTTTGTATGGGGCTCTTTTGCTATACTCAAAACCCATTGCGAAGTTGAGATTGTGCAGATGGTCGTATAGTAAAAAACTATCTTTTAGAGACTCATCTGGGAGTATGAGGGCTATATCTTCTGGCGATATACCAGATGCCACCATCTGCTCTATCTCCGTGAATGCTAATGCTATCTGCTCATATCTCTCATCTACTTTCAATACTTTGGCATCTATGGTAGCTCTATTTGGCTCTTGTTTGATTATCCTCTTTTTGGCAAAATCAAAACTCACCACACTATCTAGTGGCAAATCGATACCATACTCTCCAAACCTATCTATCATCTTTTGATTAAATCTATTGGTCGTGAAGTGTATGATAACTCTCGTAAGAAGAGAGCATTTGGATATGAGATTCATCTCAAATCTACTGAGATAACCCTCTATATGTATGACTATCTCTTCATATCTTGAGATGAAGCTTTCGTTGAGTTTGTACTCTTTGGGCAGGAAGACTCTATCTGTCAGAGATCTACTATCCAATATCTCTCTATATCTATCTCTTAGACTCTCAAGTATAGATATGTCTCTGTCAAATTCAGCATATGGATCAGCCTCTACCAAACGAGAAAACTCTATCTCCTCCTGCTCCAACTCTTCGAAAAACTTGAAGATAGCATCACTTTTGGTAAAAAACCTTACAAGCTCCCTATCTAATTTCAGAGTCTTAAACTCACTAAAATTAGATGCTTCACGCAGGTAGAGTATGCGGCTTAAAGGATCTACCATCACTCTATCTGCAAGCAAAATAGCTCTCTTTTCGAACTCATCCATACGCATCAGCGTAGGTAGAAATCCACTACTCTCTTTGGATAGCTCAGATACTCTACGGAGTACTCTTGATGTCGGGTAGATATATAGTCTATTCATAGCGTGAGTATATCGTAAAAAGATTGAGGATAACCCAAAGTAGAATGATGTTAAAATACTCTTACTATAGTAGGAGTATTTTGTGTCAAGCAGTTTTCAGGGTATAGAGTTTTCAGTGTTGATATCTGTGTATGATCAAGAGCAGCCACCATATCTAGATGCTGCTCTATCTAGCATAGAGAATCAAACACTAATGCCATCAGAGATCATCATAGTCAAAGATGGTCCACTCACACCAGAGCTAGATAGTATCATATCCCAATACCGAAGCGAGTCCGAAGTACAATACAAAATTATCAATATCAAGGGTAGGGTAGGGCTAGGAAAGGCTCTAAATGTAGGCATAAAGTACTGTAGCTATGAGTGGATAGCACGGATGGATACAGATGATATAGCTGTACCAGAACGCTTTGAAAAGCAGATGCGATATATACTCTCCAATCCTAAAGTATCTGTGCTTGGTGGATGGATATGTGAGTTTGAGAGTGACCCATGGAGATGCGAAGCAGAGAGAAGAGTCCCCACAAGACATAGAAAGATATACTCTTTTGCCAAATATAGAAACCCTATCAACCACATGACGGTGATGTTTCGCAAGAGTGCAGTGACATCTGTGGGAGGATACTTGCCACTATCTGGTTTTGAGGATTACTACTTATGGGTACGGATGTTGCAGTATAGATTTATGTTTGCCAATCTTGACGAAGTGTTGGTCAAGGCAAGAGTGGGTAACAATATGATAAGTCGCCGTCGCGGATGGAGATATCTCAAGTATGAGTGGCTCTTTCTAAAGAGTGCCAACAAAGAGGGCTTTTTGAGTAGATATGAAATGTATAGAAATATGGCTATGAGAACCATACCTAGAGTGATGCCATCATCACTACTCCAAAAGCTATATAGCCGTCTAAGAAAAACAAATTGAGGATAATATATGATAGATAGAGATAATTTGAGTTCGAGAAATATAGTGATACTGATCACGATAGCTTATCTATTTAGCTACCTAGTGCGTATGATTTGGGTCTGGCAGATGCAAGGCGAAGAGCAATATATGTGGAATGGTCAGCTGATGATAAGCACGGGAGATGGATACTATTTTGCTTCAGGTGCCCAAAAGTGGCTAGAGAATACACTACAGTTCAATCCACGAGTACCAGATATATACTATACTGCTACTGTAACACTATCTGCTTTTGTGGCAAAATATACACCACTATCGTTAGATAGTGTGATACTATATATGCCAGCGGTTATATCTAGCCTAGTTGTAATACCTATCATACTCATAGGTCGCCTATTTGGTATGGCTATTGTAGGCTTCTTTGCGGCACTACTTGGCTCTATAGCTTGGAGCTACTACAATCGTACCATGGTAGGCTATTTTGATACCGATATGTTCTCTGCTATGGCTCCCATGTTTATACTCTACTTTCTATTAGCTACCATAAAGACCGAGAAGAGAGTATATGCTCTGTTTAGTGCATTTGCTTTTCTCATATATCCGTTTTTGTACGACCAAGGCAAAACTATAGTATACGCTATGGGGCTACTATATATGGGCTATATGCTACTTTTTCATCGCAAAGATGACTTTACATATCGCTCCATATTACTTATAACTGTAGGTTTGATAGATTTTAGTTTTTGGGGGCAGTTTGTAGTGATAGTAGCTCTCTATGTAGCTATGGAGAGGGGAGTAGTCACAGTCAAGCAGGCTATATATGGCTCTATCGTATTGATACCTATCTTTCTATACACAGGTAATGTCCATGGTCTCATATTTGGAAAAATCATCAACTATTTTGAGAGAGGTACAGTAGATCATGGATTGAGATTTTTACAAGTATCTCAGACTATCCGTGAAGCGGGATTGATACCATTTGATGTGATGGCGAACCGCATATCAGGATCTGTCGCAGGTGTGCTTATAGCGTTTATAGGCTATATTGTATTGGTAGTGAGACACAAAGAGTTTATACTAGCATTGCCACTTATAGCTATAGGTCTATTTTCGTTAGTAGGTGGATTGAGATTTACTGTATATGCTGTCCCTATGGCAGCCATAAGTGCCATCTATCTATTTCATGTATTGTGTGAATATCTGGGTGACAAGAGGCTATACTATCCTATCATGGCACTTCTTACTGCTGCGATGATATATCCAAATATTATACATATTTTAGGGTATAGAGTGCCTACTGTCATGACCAAAAGAGAGGTGATGATACTCGATAAACTCAAATCTCTCTCTACACCCAAAGATTATGTCGTCACTTGGTGGGACTACGGATATCCTATATGGTACTTCGCAGAGAAAAACACCCTCATAGATGGCGGTAAGCACAATAATGACAACTTCATAGTATCTGAGATAATGCTTACAGATTCACCACTAGAGGCTGCACGATTGTCTCGACTAGCTGTAGAGGAGTATGTAGCATCCGACTACAAACTCATCACAGATATACTCTTCAAGAACAATACCCCAGAGCAGGTAGATGTCGATGACTATCTCTATGAACTAAAGCATGGTGATGTCAAGCTACCTAAAAAGACGAGGGATGTATACCTATATATGCCTTGGAATATGGTGGGAATACTACCGACTATAAACCTATTTAGAAACTTAGACTTAAAGACAGGCAAGGCGAAATCAAGAGCCTTCTACTACTCTACGCAAAACTTCAAAAGAGTTGGCGATGTGATACATATGGGTCAAGGTATATCATGGCATATGCGAGAGGGTATATTAGATATACAGGGTGAGAAGCTAGAGATAGGAAAAGAGATAACCGTAGGGTATACAAAAGATGGCAAGCTACATAGAGACCAAAGAGTAGTGCATGCTACAGGTAGATATCACATCATATATATGGGTAGCTACAACAACATAATGATAGTGGATGACAGCTATCTCAACTCTCTATTTATACAGATGTTTGTATTTGAAAATTATGACAAAAATCTATTTGAGCCAGTAGTTATGGATGTCATGGCCAAAATCTACAAGGTCAAGATATGATATGATAGAGTTTAGCAAAAACGAAAAGGCACTATTGGTAGATAAATTAAAGGATTATTTCAGAGATGAACTAGATCAAGATATAGGTCAGTTTGATGCAGAGTTTTTACTGGATTTTATCTCAGAAAAGATAGGCGTATACTACTACAACAAAGGACTCAATGATGCACAAGAGATATTTAGAGATAGGGTAGATAGTATCACAGATGCCATCTATGAGCTAGAGTTTCCTACAGAGTTTTCAGGCAAATGAGAGGGGTTTGATGAGTAAAAAGAGAGATGTTATAGTAAATAGATTACTCTGTGCTACGCTAGATGGTCTAAAGGCTAGAGTGATAGAGGTGGAGGCGACTTTTACCAAGGGATTGCCAGGCTTTGCAGTAGTAGGGTTGGCAAGTAGTGATATACAAGAGTCCAAAGAGAGGGTCAAATCGGCACTACTCACAAATAGCTTTACATTTCCACCTCTCAAGATCACTATCAATCTCAGCCCAAGTGATATCAAAAAAAGTGGTACGCACTTTGACCTCTCGATAGCACTACTTATAGCTATACAAAAACAAGCTATAGATGAAGATGGGCTTTTCGTTTTTGGCGAACTAGGTCTAGATGGCAAAGTCAAATCTAGCTCTATGCTATTCCCACTAATCCTATCTCTCAAAGAGCAGGGACTCATCAAAAGAGCCATAGTACCCAATGAAGCTATAGAGCATCTCAGTCATATATCTGGCATATCATTTATCGCTATAGAGAGTTTGACCGAGAGTATCGAGCTGATAAAAAGTGGAGAGTTTGCCGATAGCATCAGATCTTTTACATACAACTCCAAGCACTTCATAGTGGAGGATCAGACATATCTATATGAAGAGAGGTATGAGAGTGATTTTGCAGATGTCAAGGGGCAGAGTGTAGCCAAAAGAGCTTCTCTTATAGCAGCAGCAGGCATGCACAACTTTATGATGGAGGGCAATCCAGGATGTGGCAAAAGTATGATAGCCAAGAGGATCAAAGATATACTCCCTCCACTATATGAAGAGGAGATACTAAGTATAGCAAAACATCAGTTTCTTGATGGTACAGTGCCTGACTTTTCTGCCATCAGACCTATGAGGTCTCCGCACCATACAGCCACTACAGCCTCTATATTTGGTGGTGGTTCTGCACGAGCAAAGATAGGTGAAGTAGCATTGGCACATAAGGGCATACTATTTTTTGATGAGTTACCACACTTTTCCAAAAACATACTAGAGGCACTTCGTGAACCACTCCAAGATAGGAAGGTGCATATAGCCAGAGTCAATGCCAAGATAGAGTATGATGCAGATATCATGTTCATAGCCGCTATGAATCCATGTCCATGTGGCAATCTACTATCCAAGACAAAAGCTTGTAGATGTAGTGAAATGGAGATCAAGAGATATCAAAACAGATTGAGTGATCCATTTTTGGATAGGATAGATATATTTGTCGTTATGCAAGAGATAGGTAGTCAAGATAGAGGCGATATCACATCGAGTCAGATGCACAAGCAGGTAATAGAAGCATTTAAAAGGCAAAAGATGAGAGGTCAAGAGCATCTCAATGGTAAGCTGACAGAGGCTGAAGTGGAGAGCTATTGCGTACTAGATAGTGAAGCTATGAAGATACTAGAGAGTGGTATAGGACGGTTTGGACTCTCACACAGAAGTATTGCTAGTATCAAAAAAATATCCAGAACCATAGCGGATCTCAATGGAAACATTGAGATTACAAAAAAGGATATCCTAGAAGCTTTGAGCTACAGAAGACGCAAGTAGGGTAGTGTTGTAGTCAAGGTCTGTTATAATACACAGTATATACGAGGGTGTAAATAAAAATTTATCAATAGATACAAAGATCAGTAGCAACTATTGCCATCTTCTAAAACTATTTCAGGAGATGGTAAAAGCATTAAATCAATATGCAATACTTGCTAGAAACAATACTCACTATATTGAGGTAAACTATCTACGCTATCATACTCTTTATAGAGAGAGCCGTTGAGCAGAACTGTTACACTTCCATCTTGGTTGATAGATACTGAGATATCACTACTATTGCCTGTAACGAGAAGTTGACCATCTGTAAGATTATCACTCTCATCATACTGTAACGATTCTGTTGTAGCGATATCTATCCAAGCACCTACACAACCACTCTTGAGAGAGCCATTGGTGTTAGCTTTTCTATCTTTTTTATCAATAGTGAAGTTTTGCACCTCTATAGGATTACCCTTTACAGTAGCATTTCCTGTTGCAATAAAAAAATTATAGTCCTCGCCGACAATATGAGCTGTAGCATCTGTAAGTGTGATATCGTCTACACTGTTTGCAGCATTGAAGTTTTTAAAGGTAGCATCATAGCTATCGCCATCACTATCTACAACTACTATGCCATTCAATAGATAGCCTTTCTCTCTACACTCTGTGAAATTCAATGTAGCACCACTTGTTGTCAGTTTGTCTACAGAGATATCACCACCATTTTCACAATCTTTTGTCGTTATATCTATATCTGTAATAGATCTATTTTTTGAGCTAAATGTAGGGAGCTGCTCTACAACTCCATCTACAAGAGAGGCTAGCTTATCTATACCACTTACAGATGTTGCCAATATAACATCTACATTGTCCGATGTTATTGTAGCCCTCTCTTCTCCTATTGGATTGGTATTTTGAGCAACATTGCTACTACTGCTATTGCATCCACTCAACAATATGCTCGAAAGAACCACAACTGCCTGTAGTCCTACTTTTCCTAATACTCTCTTCATCTATTCACCTCAAAATTTTAATATCACAATTTGCATAGCAGATATATGGAGTTGACTTTAAAATAATATACTCACAACCAGAGGATGAAGAGTATAAATTTTAATTAATCACATTTTATAACGCAATACAGATTGAGACTTACTTTATATGCCAAGATTTTAACATAATAATACTTTGATATCAAAACATATCAATAAGAAATATTAAGATATTTACTAGATAAATATAAGAACATAGCATAACAAAAGGTGGATTACACCCATAAAAGGCTATGAAGTAACTTCAAAATCATAATGCCCAAAGATGGAGTCGCATTTACAAACTAAATCTATCTATCCTATCTGCATAGTGGAGCAGTGCAGGCTACCTCCTTGCTCTATAAGTTTGCTACAGTTGATGGGTATCACCTCTTTGGTCGGAAATATCTCTTTGAGTATCTCTCCAGCTTCTCTATCTGTAGCTACTCCATATGTAGGGTATAGTAGTGCTTTGTTTGTGATGAGGAAGTTGGCATATGTAGCGGGGAGTCGATGGCTACTCTTGTCATATTTGGGTGTAGGCATAGGTAGAGGTATAAGTCTATATGGTTTGCCTAGTGGAGTAGAAAACTTTTTCAGCTCCATCTCCATCATCTCCAACTCTATAAAGTGTTCATCCTCTCTATCGGTAGACTTGATGTAGACTATAGTCTCTTCAGATACAAATCTAGCTAGTGTATCTATATGCCCATCTGTATCATCACCAGCTAGATATCCATGGTCAAGCCACAAGACCCTATCTGCCCCTAGATACTCAGAGAGTCTACTCTCCACTTCGCTTTTACTCAATCCGCCATTGCGATTTGGATTGCATAGACACCTAGTAGTAGTCAATATAGTGCCACAACCATCAGACTCTATAGAGCCACCCTCCAGCACAAAATCTATACTCTCAAGAGGGGTAGTCCCTAGATATCCCTTTTTGTGTAGAGTTTTGTTGAGGGCGTTGTCTAGTGAAGCTTCAAACTTACCACCCCACCCATCAAATCTAAAATCCAATAACTTCAAACTACCACTCTCCTCTATAGAGATATATCCGTAGTCTCGTATCCAAGTATCATTGACATCTATCTCTATGAAGCTCATATTTCTAGTGGTGCAAAAGAGTTCTGATATACTATCTCTATCTTTGCAGATGATATATACAGGTTGTGAGTATGCTATAGCTTGTGCTATACGAATAAATGGACTCAAAGCCCCATCAAGATCATCAGCCCAATCACTATCTTCGTGAGGAAATGCCATCATAACAGCCCTCTGACTCTCCCACTCTGCCAATACTCTACGCATATATCCCCCTCTATAATATCGAAATATCTCGCAAAACCTATCGGAGACGATGGCTTTAGCCTCGTTAAATGGTGAGACCAAAGTATCACTTCCAAATTTTGCAAGAACTATATTCACAATATGAACATATTATCAAAAAAATCATAAAGATAGGCTCTAAATTCTCTTTTACCCATACCTAAATAGAGTTTAGATATAATCCAATTTAATTATGTGATAACAATAGGGGATATATTTATGTTACTATTTACACCAGGACCTACACCAGTGCCAGAGTTTGTGCGTGTGGCTATGGCGGGAGAGACACTTCACCACCGTACAGCAGAGTTTGAAGAGATATTTGCTCAAACTAGAGAGTTGCTCTTTAAGCTTTTTGCGACAGATGAAGTGATAATGTTGGCATCATCAGGTACAGGTGCTATGGAGTCGGCAGTAGTCAATCTATGCCATGACACACTCTTGAGTATCAACTCAGGAAAATTTGGTGAGAGATTTGGCAAGATAGCTGTGGCCAATGGACTCAAAAATATAGAGATCAAACATGAGTGGGATACTCCAGCCTCTGTAGATGAGGTGGTAGAGGCGCTAAAAGCAAATCCTCAGATAGATGCAGTAGCTATACAGATATCAGAGTCGGCAGGTGGTCTACGACACCCTGTAGAGGAGATAGCAAAAGCAGTCAAAGAGATAGACCCAAATATCATGGTGATAGCAGATGGCATCACGGCAGTAGGCGTAGAGAGGATAGCAGTAGAGCATATAGATTGTCTCATAGCTGGTAGTCAAAAGGCTCTTATGTTACCACCAGGGTTATCTATATTGGGGTTAAGTAGTAGAGCCATAGAGAAGATAGGTCAAGGCAGAGGATACTATCTCAACTTAGCATCAGAGATCAAAAAACAGTCTCAAAATACTACCGCCTATACAGCAGCCACTACACTCATTATAGGACTTCGTGCTATACTGCAGAAGATAGATGAGGGCGAGGGGTTTGGCAAGTTGTATTGTGACACAGCCAGAAGAGCTAAGGCTACTAGATTTGCACTAGAGGCTATAGGTCTTCACTCATACCCTACTACACCAGCCAAATCTATGACTACTATAGATGATATCGATGCTTCAAAGATAAGAGATATACTCAAGAGTGACTTTGGGGTCAATGTCGCAGGCGGACAAGATCATCTCAAAGGGAAGATATTTCGCATCAATCAGATGGGACTTATACCTACCAATGAGATGGTATGGGTAGTCAATGCAGTTGAGTTGGCGCTAGCCAAGATGGGTAGACGAGAGTTTGATGGTAGTGCTAGCAGAGTATTTAATGAGACATACTTCAAAACTATGCTAAACAGAGAGCAAAAATGATATTTGAACACGAGATACCCAGCGGAAGTAGATTGTACTTTGGCAAGAGTGCAAAACTCAAGAGAGAGATAGAGCATATATCAGGGGAGAGATTGGAGTCGTTGGGTTACGAGGAGATAGTGACTCCTATATTTTCATACCATCAACATGAGAGTTTTAGCGATCTCAAGCCACTCATTAGACTCAATGATGCATCCAATCATGAAGTGACACTCAGGGCAGACAGTACAGTAGATGTAGTTCGCATAATCACAAAGAGATTGGGTCGTAGTATGGTCTCAAAGAGATGGTTCTATATACAGCCTACAGTTACATTCCCTACCAAAGAGCAGTACCAAGTAGGTGCAGAGGTGATAGATGGTAGCTTCGATGAGGTTGCCAATACTACGATAGATATCATGAGGCAGTTGGATATAAGACCTATAATGCAACTAGCCAATATCCGTATACCACACCTTCTAAATGAGAATTATGGTATATCACTAGAGCTATTACAATCTACAAATATAGAGAAGATATTGAAAGTAGATTTGCCATGGATAGATAGTTTAGTAAGACTTCACAAGATTGAAGATCTTGAGAATCTATCTAATTTCCCAGATGATATTGCCGATGAACTACTCAAGATAAAAGAGGCATCATCAAAGATAGAGTATGACAATATAGTCATATCACCTCTATACTATGCAAAGATGAGATATTATGAGTCATTGACATTTAAAATGTTTGAAGATAATGCTCTACTAGCAATGGGTGGTATATATACGGTTGACGATATAGAGGCAGCAGGGTTTGCACTATATACAGATGAGTGCATAGCTCACAAAATGAGTAGATTATAAGGATGGATAGCAAGATGAATAGAGCAGATCTTATCGTAGGACTCCAGTGGGGTGATGAGGGTAAAGGTAAAATAGTAGATCATATGGCACAAACACATGATGTAGTATGTAGGTTTGCAGGCGGTCACAATGCTGGGCATACCATAGTAGTAGGTGAGAAGAAGTATGCACTACACCTCATACCATCAGGAGTACTCAATCCAAAAGCTACCAATATAGTAGGCAATGGTGTAGTACTATCTCCTGTAGATTTCATAAAAGAGATGAGTCAATTTGATGACCTTGATGGCAGACTCTTTATATCTGACAAAGCTCATCTGCTTCTTCCATATCATGCTCAGATAGATCAAGCTAGAGAGCGAATGAAAGGTGACAAAGCTATCGGCACTACTGGCAAAGGTATAGGACCTGCATATGGAGACAAGATAGCTAGAGTAGGGCATAGAGTAGGGGAGCTACAAGATACTCAAAAGTTGGCGACCAAGATAGTAGACTATTTTGAGCAAAATAGAGCTATATTTGAAGTAATGGGTGTAGATATCCCCTCAAAAGAGTCTCTAGTAGATGAACTAAATGGGTATAGAGATGTTTTAGCTCCACACATAGTAGATACTACTCTACTAGTATGGAAGAGTCTCAAAGATGGCAAAAAGATACTCCTTGAGGGGGCTCAAGGTACTATGCTAGATATAGATCATGGTACATATCCATTTGTCACTAGCTCTACTACCATAAGTGCAGGTGCATCTAGTGGATTGGGGTTAAATCACAAAGATATAGGTCGAGTCACAGGCATAGCAAAAGCATACTGTACTAGAGTAGGTAATGGTCCATTCCCTAGTGAAGATTTTGGTGATGATGGTGACAAACTCAGAGATAGAGGTCATGAATATGGCACAACTACAGGTCGTCCTAGGAGATGTGGATGGTTTGATGCTGTAGCTATGAAACATGCTGTTCGCATCAATGGTGTGGATCAAGTATCACTTATGAAGCTTGATGTGCTTGATGGATTTGATGAGATCAAGGTGTGTGTAGCGTATGAAGTAGATGGTAAAGAGATAGATTATGTACCATACGATATGCAAGATGCAAAGCCTATATACAAAAGCTTTAAGGGCTGGGAACGCACAGAGGGAGCTAGAGAGTTTGACCAACTTCCAGATAGTGCCAAGTCATATATAGAGGCACTTGAAGAGATGATAGGCACAAAGATAGGTATCATCTCTACAAGTCCACAAAGAGAAGATACGATCATTCGTTAAGGGAGGCAATATGAGATTAAAACCACAACAGACAGGATATGTAGCGACCAAGATAGGCATAGATCTTGCAAATGCACCATTTATCACAATGCCAAAAGGTAGAGATGCTGTCGTAGAAGCAGTGAAGCTCATCATAGATGCCAATCTCAAAAATGAGCAAGCTCTTGATGAAAAAGTCAAAGATATCTTAGAAGAGAATTATGATGAGATAGAGTTCCAACATGCCGATGAGAGACAACTATTTTTTATGATAAAGAAGCGAATGGCGGCAGAAAATGGGGTCATCATGAACTATGATGACAGATACAATGACTTAGCACACACTATATTGGATGAACTATACGAGAACTATCTTATAGAGTATGATGTCAATGAAAATCAGATAAAAAATGTAATATTCAAAGCATTCAAATCATTTGCTAACGCATATGATGAGATAGATGACATAGTATACAAAAAGATCAAAAATATGGAGAGAGAGGTAATCCCTGGTACACAAGATTATGAATTGCTATATGAGAAGCTATACCAAGAGGAGTTGGCAAAAAGGGGGATGTTGTAATGGCTAGAGTAAAATTATATTTTGAGAATGGCATATCGATAGAGGCAGAGAGCTTTGGAGCTACAGGTACAAGCGTAGGTGAGATAGTATTTAACACATCTATGACAGGATATCAAGAGATAGTAACAGACCCTAGTTATGCAGGTCAGTTTGTCACTTTTACTATGCCAGAGATAGGAATAGTAGGGTGCAACGATCAAGATATGGAGAGTCTATCGGCACACTGCAAAGGCATCATAGTCAGAAACTATCAAGCCCGTCCATCAAACTTCAGATCCCAAGAGCCTCTTCATGAGTTGTTAGAGCGATACGGGATCATGGGTATCACAAATATAGATACTAGATATCTCACCAAGATGCTTAGAGATGAGGGTGCTATGATGATGATAGCCTCCACAGAGATAGATGATGAAGCGGAACTCAAACAGATATTGGCAGACTCTCCACGCATAGAGGAGATCAACTATATAGAGCAGGTGAGTACCAAAGAGCCATATATTCACAAAGAGGCTAGATACAATGCTATGAGTTTCAAATATGAGAAGCCAAACACTACCAAAAAGATAGTAGCACTAGATTTTGGTATCAAGAGAAACATACTCAACGAACTCACCCATGCAGGCATGGAGGTAGAGGTAATTCCAAATACTACAGAAGCTCAAGATATCATAGATAGATTTAACTCCAAAGAGATAGATGGTGTATTTCTATCCAATGGTCCTGGAGATCCACTCATACTCAAAGCAGAGCAAGAGAAGATCAAGAGACTCATAGATGCCAAGATACCTCTCTTTGGTATATGTCTAGGTCATCAGCTACTATCCATATCACATGGATATGATACATACAAGCTAAAGTTTGGTCACCATGGAGGAAACCATCCAGTCAAAAATGAGTCCAACAGTAGAGTAGAGATCACAGCTCAAAATCACAACTATAATGTGCCTGACAATATCACAGAGATAGCAACAGTCACACACACCAATCTATTTGACAATACTATAGAGGGATTGAGATACAACGACTCTCCCATCATGTCAGTACAGCACCACCCAGAGTCCAGCCCAGGACCACATGAGAGTGCATACATATTTAGTGATTTTGCAAAGATGCTTTGATAGATTTCACTATTGACAATTTAGTATAGCAGTCATAAGAGAGTAGATCTCTTATGCAGATAAAACTTCTAACACTATCATTACTCATATCTATCTTAATCAAGGATGAGTCCAATAAACCTTTTACAGATCCTCTTCATAAAATCTTCATAATATTACCAAATAATCACAGTAGTGTTGTTTTGCAATGGAATCTTTTTTAGCTATAATAGTACCAAAGGAGTCTCTTGTGGATGCTGTAAAATATGATGAATTTCAACACTTTACATATGATGATTACAAAAACTGGGAGGGCAGATGGGAGCTTATAGAGGGTGTAGCCTACTCTATGTCACCTGCATCATACCCTAAACACCAAAGGGTGGTAGCTTATATTTGGAGAGAATTGAGTAGCAATCTTGATTCTGGCAATGAAAAGTGTGAAGTCTATATATCTCCTACTTATTAAGAAAGCTACTATAGAGGATAGTTATAGTTTTGAGCTTGATAATGGATGCAAAACTTTGGTGGATTTTGCTAGGATTTTTAGGGGATATAGGACAGGAGTAGTTCTTTCTACATCTTAAAAAGGAGAGAGATTGCATGATAATCGATATAGATTTTATCTTGCATTGAGCATCTGCATCATCATAGTTTTTGAAAAATATGAAAACTTTTCAAAAAGTCCGCTATGATACTTATCTTTATGGTATATCATCAAAAAGTCACGGTTGCACTCAAAGTTGTGTATATTTACTTTGTGCAATCGTCCATCTCTCAACTCATCTTGTACAGCTATTTTAGATATACAAGTGAGGCAACTGTGATTTACCAATATGCTCTTGATAGATTCTGTATGCCCAAGCTCCAAAAATATATTGAGTGGGTCGATACTCTTTTTGATATAGTCTAAAAATACCTCTCTGGTGCCACTCCCCTCTTCTCTTAAAACCCACTTTTTATTTGCCAAACTATCTATATAGTATGTATCATTTATAGATTTGTCAGCAGTGACTACTATTAGCTCATCTACACCTATCCTCTCAGAGATTATCTCATGATCAGATATCACACCCTCAATGAAACCGATATCTATGCTACCCTCTTTTATAAGCTCACATATCTCTGCACTATTGCCCTCTTTGAGGGAGATTTTTACATCCGTATAGCTATTCATATATTTACAGATAATTGGAGGCATCAAGTAGTCTACTATTGTAGTGCTTGCACCCACTCTTATAGTCCCTTTATTAAGAGAGTTTTTGAACTCGTACTCTATATCTGATAGCTTTTTAAATAGGGGTGTAATCTCTTTGTGGAATGCCCTTCCGACCTCATTGAGTATCAACCTTTTATTTATCCTGTCAAATACTGGACGACCCAATATATTCTCTAACTCTTTTATAGACATAGATACTGCTGATTGACTCAACTTCATCTCTTTGGCAACATTTGTCAAGTGTCCAGATTTGACAACATTTAAAAATATCTCCATTTGACGCAGTGTTAATTTCATACTGACTCTTTCACCTATTCATATATTTTGATTATCTAATTCTATTTAATTGATTTGTCATTATATCAGAATTATAGTATAATTATCAAATTATTATCAAAAATATTGAAGGAATCTCATGGCTTTTTCATCTGAAAAACGAAAAGGTACTATAAGTGGTATTATATTTGTAGCACTTATAGCAGCTTCGGCGACATACATAGCAGGGCTAGCTCCCATCAAGGCTCTCAGCCTATCTCCATTGGTTATAGGTATCGTAATTGGTATATTTTATGCCAATACACTACACAACCATTTCCCAGAGTCTTGGGAGAGCGGCATAGTATTTTCTGGCAAGAAGATATTGAGATTTGCCATAGTATTTTATGGATTTAGGATCACCTTTCAGCAGATAGCAGAGGTAGGACTGGAGGGCTTTTTGGTCTCACTCATAATGCTCTCTAGTACATTTATACTAGGTACTTGGCTAGGTCAAAAGGTCTTTAAGATGGATAGAGATACATCTATGCTTACAGCTTCAGGTGCATCAGTATGTGGAGCAGCAGCGGTATTGGCTACAGAGCCTGTACTCAAAGCAGAGGAGCATAAAGCAGCAGTAGCTGTCTCTATGGTGGTACTATTTGGTACTATATCTATGTTTATGTATCCTGTACTATATAAGCTATTTATAGAGAATGCTACAGGATTTATGCATATGAATCCTCAAGAGTTTGGTATATATGTAGGTGGTACTATCCATGAGGTGGCTCAAGTAGTGGCAGTCCCTGCATCTATCCCAGGAGCTAGTGAATCTATGGCAAACTCTGCTGTGATAGTCAAGATGACCAGAGTCATTATGATAGCACCTATGCTTATAGTGCTTGGTATATATCTAAGCTATAGTGCCAAAAAGAGTGGCTCTGTAAGTGGTGGTGTCAAACTAGTGATACCTTGGTTTGCAGTATACTTCGTAGGCATGGCAGGTGTCAACTCTCTTATACATGCCTATACACTTACTGCCGATGCAGATATAGCCACCATGATAAAAAACAGTATATCTACCATCAATGAGATAGATACATTTCTGCTCACAATGGCTATGACTGCGTTAGGAATGGGTACTAGATTTGCCAAGTTCAGAGGATTAGGACTTGCTCCTATCTATACAGCAGGTACAATGTTTGTATGGTTGGTTATAGGTGGATTTATAGTCACTAAGCTCGTGACTATGTCGCTATAAAGGATTGGGCTTTAGCCCAAAACCAACATAGATATCCAGAAGTTACTCTTGACGATTGGCTTCTCTATCTATCGTCAGAGCTATTAAGTTCTGTAGACTCTCTAAGTTCGGATGCTTTTTTCTCTATAGCATTTTTGGTACTCTCTGCGATGTCAGATATACTCTCTTTTGCCTTATCTAAGCTTTCAGCAGCTTTTGCTTTGACTGCTTCTACATCTATAGAGTCTGCTTTCTTTTTGATATACTCTTTTGCTGCAGCTGTTTGCTCTGATATCACTTTGGCACTTGCATCCACTGCCTCTTTGATCTCTTTTTTAGCCTCTGCCACATGGTCACTAGAAGTGTTTTTTGCCTCTGTTGTATTGTTATCAGAAGTGCCTTTTGCGGTTGCATCTACTTTTACGGGTGCAGGAGTAGATGTTGTCGGTGCCTCTTTTTTCTCATCACACCCTACAAATAGTAGAGATGCCGTGATTAGAGATAGTGCAGTTATTTTTTTCATTTTGTTGCCTTTTTGATAATTTATCTATGATTATACTCTATTTAGTATTAATCCCAATGAGGCAAATAGTAAAGTAGTATGATGAGGTCTTCACTCACTCCAGAGTGTTGCAATTATCATCTGATAAGATACATCTTGCATTATCTGGAAAGATGCTAATATCTGTAGAAATGAAGTAGTAATTTACTTGCTATTGTTATGCTTCTTGAAGTTGTATACTTAATATGCTATAATCACACCAACAAAATAAAGGAAATGCTATGTATGCAGTAACATTTGATATAGATACAAACTGCCTAGACAATGAGTATCACAACCAATCAAGCACCAATGCTTATGGTGATATTCGTAAGTTTATGGAAGCAAACGACTTTAATTGGCAGCAAGGTAGTGTATACTTTGGAAAAGAAGATATGACTGCTGTTAAATGTGTGATAACCATTCAAAAACTAGCCAAAACATACTCTTGGTTTTCAGCTTGTGTTAAAGATGTTCGCATGTTGAGAATAGAAGAAAATAACGACCTCATGGAAGCCATAAATATTTAACACCACCTTGTTTGCTTGCAGTAATGGCGTAGTCGGTGACTGCACAAATTATAATAATTACTATCTCACACAATCTCCGTAGTAGCTATCAGTATCTTTTAGCCAATTATGCTTTGGCTCTTGCTGGATTTGATACTAGACCCATGCTATCAACAGAGAGCATTTGGACGAGAGCAACATACAAAAGTTATATTGTTATACTATCTTTGGAGTTATTAGAGGTTTTTTATGAACTATATCTATCCATAGTTTGTCATCACTCCACTCCGATACTATCTGAGGAGAGAAGATTATCTCTTTTAACTCTATTTTTCCCATGAGATGGCTATGTGCATCTTCCTTGAAGCATTGTGCATATCCTGTATCTGTCTCATGAACTATAATGCTTTGTAACTCTATCTCTCCCTCTCCATTTTGCATCACCGTAGCAGATAGTATCTGCTCAGTTATAAGATATATGACTCTTGAGAACTGCTCTGCTGATGGTGATACGGGTAGCTCTATCCATCTATGGCTATGTCTCTTCATATCATCTATATACTCTCTATCATCTCCACTCCATAGAGTGATAGCATGGTCAAATGAATCTATCATCTCTTTGATATATAATTTGGTAAGCCCAAAGTCATATATCATCTGCCCATGATCAAGATAATTGGACTCTAGTAGTACTTCTACTCTGTATGAGTGTCCATGTATATTTTGGCTACATCTTTGAGTAGAGCAACCTCTCACTATATGTGCATTTTCAAATTTAAATAGTTTTCTTATAATCATAATAAATTCCAATCTCAAAAATCAAATAATAACCTATAACTCTTAAGGTTTATTGATAAGAGTTTTGATATCAAATCTACTGCTAGGCAAAAGTAGCTAGAACCTGCACACAAGATATACAACTACATAAAATATAAATGAACACTAAGATTATCGTCACAAATAAGTATCTTCTGCTTGCCAATCATACATCTCTATAACTCCACTCCCAATCACTCCAAGAGCCAATATCGCTACCTTTTTTTAGTGAACTATCTAGCTCATCCAAAAATCTATCTCGTGGTATATCTATGGCACCCAAACTCGCCAGATGGTCGTTGCGTACTTGACAATCTATAAAGTCGTACCCTCTACTATCAAGAGTATCACTTAGTGCTTTAAATGCCACTTTTGAGCTATTGCTCTTGAGTGAAAACATAGATTCACCAAAAAATGCTCTACCCATAGACAGACCATATAACCCACCAACTAGCTCACCATCCAAATAGACCTCTACACTATGTGCATAGCCCATGTGGTGAAGCTCTATGTACGCCTCTCTCATCTCATCTAATAGCCATGTGCCACTCTGTCCTCTTCGTGGTACTTGACTACAATACTCTATCACCTCTTCAAATGCATGGTCAAATTTTACTACAAAATCACTATTTCTAAGTACCCTTCTAAAAGATTTAGAGAGTTTGAAATTTTTGGGATAGAGTATAGATCTAGGATCAGGAGACCACCAAAGTATGGGATCATCGGCACTATACCAAGGAAATATGCCTCTGCGATACGCTGTAAGTAGGCGGTTTGGTGATAGATCTCCACCAAAAGCCAAGAGACCCTCTGAGGCCGCATATCGTGGATTTGGAAATACAAGATCGTGTCTCAATGGAGGTATGAGACAATCCTCATCAAATATAGATGACACTATCTAGCCTGAAAATCAAATATGAGTTTATCATCTTTGAGGTCTACTTTGACCTTGCCACCTTTGACAAGTGAACCAAATAGTATCTCATCTATCAGAGCCTCTTTTATCTGCTCATCTATGACTCTTGCTATATGTCTAGCTCCATATCTATCATCATGCCCCTCTTTGGCTAAGTATCTTTTGGCACTCTTTGATACTTTTATGACTACTTTTTTGTCTCTCATCTGTCTATTCAATCTATCTATCTCATGCCCTACTATAGTAGTGAGCTTATCTATGGATAGCGAGTTGAAATGGATAGTAGCACTTAGGCGGTTTCTAAACTCTGGAGTAAAGAACTCTTTGAGTGCATTCTCCGCTTTTCCTGAATCATCTTTGGCAAAGCCCATCACATTTGCCTCTTTTGTACCGATATTTGAAGTCATGATGAGTATAACATTTTTAAAGTCACTCACCATGCCATTATTGTCGGTAAGCTTTGCTCCATCCATCACTTGAAGTAGTATATTCATGATGTCTGGATGAGCTTTCTCTATCTCATCTAACAGTAGTACTGTATGAGGATGTTTCTTTATCATCTCGGTGAGTAGTCCTCCTTGCTCAAAACCTACATATCCAGGGGGAGCTCCTATGAGTCTACTGATAGAGTGTTTTTCCATATACTCGCTCATATCAAGTCTCTCAAAATGCACATGCATAGTCTCTGCTAGCTCCATAGCAAGTGCTGTTTTCCCCACACCTGTAGGACCTACAAATAGAAAGCTTCCTATAGGAGAGTTGGGTTTATTGAGTCCTGCATATGATCTCTTGATAGCCCTCTCTATCTCTACTATAGCCTGCTTTTGTCCCACTATCTTGGAGCTTAGATCTCTTCTTAGTGTCTCTAGCTTTGCTGTATCCTCTTGACCTATCACTGTAGATGGTAGTTTGAGCATCTTAGATACACTCTCATCTATATCTCTTGGCATTATAGTGACTCCATCCTCACCTCTGAGCATGAAGTGAGCCCCCACTTCATCTATGATATCCATCGCCTTATCTGGTAAAAATTTATCATGTAGATATTTTACAGATAGTTCAACTGCCCTTTGGAGTGATTTTTCACTAAACTTTATAGAGTGATAATTCTCATATTTATGCTTGATACCTTGCAGTATCAACATAGTATCCTCTATAGATGGCTCATCTACATCTACTTTAGCAAATCTTCGTGATAGTGCTTTATCTTTATCGAAAAAGTTTCGATACTCTGCGAAAGTGGTAGCACCTATACACTTGATATCTCCTCTAGCCAAAGCTGGCTTGAGTATATTTGCAGCGTCCATACTACCGCCACTAGTACTTCCTGCTCCCACCATAGTATGTATCTCATCTATAAAGATGATAGCTTTATCTATCTGCTTTAGCTCTGTGAGTATCCCTTTGAGTCTTTTTTCAAAATCTCCACGATATTTGGTGCCTGCTACCAACGACCCCATATCCAATGCAAATATCTTAGACTCTTTTAAAATTTCAGGTACCTTACCATCTGATATCTGTAGAGCTAAACCCTCTGCTATAGCCGTCTTGCCGACACCAGGCTCTCCTACTAGTAGAGGGTTATTCTTCTTTCTACGACACAGCGTCTGCATCACCCTCTCTATCTCACTCTCTCTCCCTATGACGGGGTCTATCTTTCCACTTTTGGACAACTCCACAAGCTCTATGGTAAACTGATCTAACATAGTCTCTTCTTGTTTTTTATCCTCTTGGAGATTCTCATCCATATGTTGGTGAGAGATCACCTCCAATATATCAACTCTCTCAATCCCCTCTTTTCTCATAAGATATACCGCATATGAGTTCTCTTGTAAAAATATAGATGCCAACATATCACCTATAGATGCCTCTTTGCGTCCTGAACTGTGTATCTGTACCATCATATCATTGATAGCTTTGGAGAGTGCCATTGTCTCAAATGGCTCTACCTGCTCATCGACAGATGGAGTATTGGACTCTATATACTCCACTATCTCTCTAGTCAATTTGTCAGGATCTACATCTAGTGTATGTAGAGTATATCGCCCCTCATCACTCTGGAGTATAGACCAAAATACATGCTCTATGGTGAGATACTCATGGCTACTCTCTTTTGCATACTTCATCGAATTTTTAAATACTTCGTTAAGTGATACACTTATCATTAATCATCCTTCTCTATGGTTGCCAATAGTGGAAACTCATTCTGCTTTGCCAACTGCTTTACTTGATATGCTTTTGTCTGTGCTATCTCATAACTATATACTCCACATACCGCTTTGCCATTTTCATGTATATTTATCATTATCATCTGTGCATCTTCTAAATTTTTATGAAATATTTTCATAAGTATATCTACTACAAAATCCATACTAGTATAGTCATCATTGTGCAGAAGTACTCTGAACATCTCAGGCTCTTTTATCTCCAATGATACTTCAAAATCTTCTCTAATATTTGGCAAGTTTATCCTTTTTAAAATATATCTCTTACAAAGCTTTATATATAATAGAGATCTTCAAAACTCGGAAGTGAAACTTTAGTCTCACCATTGAACGAGGCAAAGCCATCGTCTCCGATAGATTTTGCAAGATGTCTAATATATTGACTCATTAGGTTTTAGCAAGAGACCCAATACTCTTTTGGCTATATTATACAAAAATTTCAAGGATTTGCAAATGCAAAAACTCTTTATCACTGCTACAGGTACAAATATAGGTAAAACTCACACTACTTTAAGGCTTATTGAGGAGCTATCAAAAAGTGGTATCAAAGTAGGTGTATGCAAACCTATAGAGACTGGTGTAACCGATATACCTATGGATGCAAAAAAATTGCTCACAGCTACGCAACTATACAATAGTAACTTTTTACCACTTTTGCCAAAAGATATCACCGCATATACACTCCCTCTACCTGCTGCTCCTTTTTGTGCTGACACAAATAGCACTATCGAGATAGATAAAATCATAGAGAAGATAGATGAACTCTCTAAGTTGTGTGATCTACTCATCATAGAGGGTGCAGGAGGATTGATGGTTCCTATAACTGATAGTTTTATGATGATAGACCTTATCAAAGCTACCGATGCCAAAGCTATATTGGTAACACCAAGCCGTCTAGGGTCTATCAATGATACGCTTTTGAGTATAGAGGCACTAAGTAGTAGAGAGATAGATTTTGATTGGTGTGTAAATCTATATGAAGATAAAGATAGCTTTGATATAGTTACCAAACCATACTATGACAGTAGATTTCCAGAGTGGATGTACTTAGAAGAGATGGTAAAATACCTAATAAAATAACTATAGGAGATCCAAGGTACAATCCTCCTCTAATACATTCAAATTATAGAAATATTTCATACTATTACTGAAAATATAGGATTATTATCTTATAATTTGTTATTATTGATACTCTTTGAGATTTGATATATAAATAAAATATAGGAGAATAGGTCATGAAGTCTAGTAGAGTGCGTTTAAATCTATTTGTTGTTCTACTTCCATTGATTGTACTTTTTGTTGCGGGTGGTTTTGTAGCTTATAATACTTGGGGTAAATATGTAACTATATCTGAATTGCAACTTCGTCTCGATAAGATATCAATGCTACAATCATTGGAAAATGCTGTATACAAAGAGGTCATATGTGCCACAAAAGTCAGCGGCAATAAAGAGAATTTGAAAGATCAATGCAAACAGAGTAGAGAGAACACCGACGCTATAGTATCATCCATCGAAAATCAATCAAACAATATCAAATTTTATCAAAAAATAGATAGACTATTTTTAGATAAAAATAGCACCGACACTTTAAATTCTTCTATATTTGGCAAAGATGAGCTACCAGTCATCCTACAAGCTATAAGATACAATATGGATACATCTCAAAATATAAAATTGGATAAATTTATCAATAGCGAATATTACAAAAAAATTATTATACCCATCAAAGAGTATTGGGAAAATGTAAAACTATATAGCAATGAAGAGAATAGGGCATATTTAGATTTTTTAAATGATATGAATAGACTCTATACATACTCTATTACAAATACTATATTTGGTACATATTTTTTATCAAACAAAAAGATATTTACAGCTATAGATTTAATGAATTGGGATAAGTATATGAGTTTAGCAGTCATTCCAGATATAGATAGATATAAAAATATATCTCCAATAAAAGATCAATTGAAAAAGATATTTGACTCTAAAAGTAGTTCTAAATTGATAGATGATCTTGACAAGATAAGTATAGATATTTTGTTGGGCTACTCTACAGGAAATTATGAAGTAAATATAGATAAGTGGATATTTTTAAATGGTCAAAAAGAGTCCCTTTTTGTCTTAGCAGAGACAACAGCACTACAATATATCTCAGAAAAAAACTTAGAAATTATTAAAAGATATGAGATGATTATAATAGGTAGCTTAACCATAGCTCTACTAAGTATGATATTTTTTGTATTTACAGCTATAGGATATTTCAAAAGAGTCAAAGAGGAGAATGAAGCCCTCAAAAAGATGATGCAAGAGATAGAGATACTTACAGCAGAGAGTAAAAAAGAGGTTCTCTCATCTGAAGATCTCATAAGTGATTTTTCCGATAAAAAGCAGATATATATCTATATAAGCTCTATCTTAAAGCTACTACATGAAAAAGAGTTGCAAGCAGGTGAAGCGAACAATGCAAAAGATCTATTTTTGGCAAATATGTCTCATGAGATTCGTACACCACTCAACGGTATAGTTGGCTTTACTCAACTACTCAAAGAGTCTCCATTGACAGATGATCAAAAAGAGTTCATAAATATAATAGAAAACAGCTCTGACAATCTACTAACAATAGTAAATGATATACTAGATTTATCAAAAATAAGTGCAAACAAAATGGAGCTAGAGCAAGTTAGTTTTGATCTTTTTGAGAAGATAGAGTCTGCCATAGAGACTTTCGCAGCAAAAGCAGACGAGAAAGATATAGAGTTAGGAATATATATCACACCTACACTATCTAGGAACTTTATAGGTGATCCTACCAAACTATCACAAGTATTTACAAACCTTATCAGTAATGCACTTAAATTTACACCTGATGGTGGAGTGATTACTCTATTTGCAGAAGAGGTACCTGTAGAAGATGAAAATGAAAAGTTTACAACTATTAGATTTGCCATAAAGGACTCTGGTATAGGTATCAGTGAAGAGCAAAAAAAGAATATATTCCAAGCATTTACACAAGCTGACTCAAGCACAAGTAGAAAATTTGGTGGTACAGGACTCGGTCTAACTATCTCACAAGCTATTATTGACTATATGGGCGGTAGATTGGATGTAAATAGCAAAGAGAATGAGGGTTCAGAATTTTTCTTTAGTATAAAATTGGAAAAAGATTTGAATGCTAAAGAGGTCACTATACCTAACTACAAAGATCTATCCATAGGTTTGGCTCTCCCTGACAAAGAGATATTAAGGCAAGTAGATATAAGTATGATGGCATATATGGAGTATTTTGGATCAGAGCTAAATCTATACTCATACGATGAGCTATTCAATAAAAATAGAGATACAGAGATACCAGATATCCTATTTATAGATCAATTCTATATTAAAAATTTGAAAGAGTTAAAGGTATTCGAAAAGGTAGATACAAATCGTATATTTATGACTACTAGTAAATTTAAGAGTATGATGGATATAGAAGATCACAACTTTCTAAAGATAGTGCATAAACCAATGACTATAAGTAAAGTACAAAGAGTTATAGATAGCTGTATATCTGATGGTGAAAAAACGGATAAATTAGCAAAAGAGGGTTCACTAAAAACTGATAAATATAAAGGCATAAAAGCATTAGTCGCGGAAGATAATATCATAAACCAAAAATTGATTTTGGCAACTTTAGAAAATTTTGGTTTAAGCGTTAAGTTAACATCTAATGGTAAAGAGGCATTCGAAGAGAGACAACGAGAAGATTATGATATTATATTTATGGATGTGCAGATGCCTGTAATGAATGGTATGGAAGCTACACAAGCTATATTGGAGTATGAAACAGAGTACAAACTAAAACATATACCTATAATAGCGTTGACAGCGAATGCTCTCAAAGGAGATAGAGAAAAATATATAGATGCTGGTATGGATAATTATGCTTCAAAACCTCTAAATCTAGAAGAACTAAAGGGAATTATAGATAGATACTTCCCAGATGGAGCACCAACAGTCCCCGAAAATATACAAGTGGACAAACAGGAGAGTGAGAAGTTAATCGATACTGATAAAGAGTTCAAACAAGAGCCAACTATGAAAGAGAGTAGCCAAAAAGATGATACTATCAATGATATAGATGATGGTACAGAGAGTCCTATAATAAATATACTAGAAGATGTTATAGAAGATAAAGATGATAAGCCTACAATAGATTTAGATAATATAAAAATATTGCTATACAATCAAATGAAACTACAATCAAATATATATCGCTCTATATTCAAAGGTCTAGGATATGATGTAGAGATTGTCACAGATGATGATAGTTTTTTAGATGCACTAGAAGAGGGGAACTATACATATGCTATGTATGATGCAAAGAGTTTCAATGATATGGCTTGTTCTGTAGCAGATATAGCTAGAGATGCGGGTATTATACCTATTATGTTTATAGAAGAGGAGAGAGAAGATGGCTACTGCACTAAAGTACTCAAGATAAACTCTGATAGAGAAACCATCAAAGCTATGTTAGAGGATAATTAGGGAGGCTATTCAAAAACAAATAGAGCTATGTTTGGTTTCTCTTTTTTCTAAGTAAAATTACACTCTTTAGGAAGTGAGGTTTTAACCTCACCGTGATGTTGCAGTTTTGTCAAGATGGTGACCTTAAAAGGTCACTTCCGAGATTGGTTTGCATATTCGTAGGAGAGAGGCTATTCAAAAACAAATAGAGCTATGTTTGGTTTCTCTTTTTTCTAAGTAAAATTACACTCTTTAGGAAGTGAGGTTTTAACCTC
>FPHC01000065.1_pt1 | contig 44376 bp, 46 predicted proteins | sample 1057211 | NCBI WGS metagenome assembly FPHC01 (sample SAMEA4473313, study PRJEB15554) | hydrothermal vent metagenome | biome: marine basaltic hydrothermal vent biome; feature: marine hydrothermal vent; material: water | place: Pacific Ocean | collected 2011-06-14/2011-07-23 | depth 1199 m
ATGCCTCTCTCGGAAGTGACCTTTTAAGGTCACCATCTTGACGAAACTTCAATATCTTTGTGAGGTTGAAACCTCACTTCCAGTCGTGCTATATGGTCACCCCTACACAATAAATTTGAAACATTAATTCTCTATCGTATTGAAATCATACAAATCTCAAAACCCATAAAAAACAAAATAATTTGGGATAAGCATTAAAAGGGATAAGTGAGAAAGATATTGATATTGTGTATCTTGTCTATATCTTTGTAAGCATAGGATAAAGCTGTGCTGGTGAGTGGCTGATGTGGCTCTTGTAGATCCCAATGGGTGAACTCTAATGGAGTAGTAAGCTACCTCTCAATGGAGCATCTTTTAGTTCGCTTAGAAGTATTTTTGTCTCTTTTGTAGAAGCGGGTAGGGCATATCTGTCTATTTGACTCTCTATCATCTCTAGTAGGTATCTATTTTTGTGTATGACACCACCACCCAATACTATGATATCTGGATTGAGTAGTGAGATAGTGGTAGCTATAGCATAGATGAGTCCATCATGAAAATTTTGCAATATAGTATCGGCTTGAGGGTTGTTTGCCTCTTTTAGAGTTGTTAGTGGAGAGTTGCTTGTGGGTAGAGAGTAGTACTCTATCCACCTCTCTAGGGCTTTTCCAGAGGCGGATGCCTCTATGCAGTAGTGGTTGCCACAGCCACAAGGTATCTCGGAGTATCTAAAGGGGATATGTCCTATCTCGCCTGCTAAATTGTGAGAGCCTCTGAGTAGTTTACCATCTTCTACTATGGCCGCCCCAAATCCTGTACCTATAGATGCTACCACCATAGTACCACTACAGCCCCAATACTCATACTCTGCCAATGCTGCTGATTTGAGGTCATTCTCTATCGCTAGTGGGATATTAAAATTCTTTGCAAAATAGTCGGCTATGTTTGGTTCATCTACTTGGATATTGGGAGAGGAGAGTATCGTGCCACTGTTTACCTGTCCAGCATATGCGATAGCTATCTTTTTGATACTATATTGACTTATCAGCTCCTCTATGAGTGGTATGAGTGGTGTGGTGGAGGTATTTTTGGTTTCAGATAGTATAGTTTTGTTATGTATGGTATCTACCAAGTGGTATCGGATATTTGTACCACCTACATCCATAGCTAAGAGCATTTTCTCTATCTCTCTGTGCCATCAACTATAGGTACAAATCTGCAAACTTCTATCTCTTCACTACTGATCTTTCCGTTTCGTTTGTAAAATCTAGTGATGACCTCCATAGGACCTCTCTGCACAGGTGCTACCAATATACCACCATCTGTAAGCTGATCAAAGAGTGCTTGCGGTATCTCTTTGGCTGTGGCAGATAGTAAAATCCTCTCATATGGAGCATATCTCTTCCAACCCCTCTGTCCGTCGTCAAAATGGGTAAATATATTGTTTATCTCAAGTTGTGCAAAGCGACCTTTTGCCTCTTTCATCAAGGCATCTATACGCTCTATAGTGAAGACTCTTCTGCATATCTTGCTAAGTATCGCTGCTTGGTATCCGCTACCACAGCCAACTTCAAGTACACTATCTACCCCATTTAGCTCTAAATGTTGGGTCATTTTGGCTACTGTGAGTGGAGAGCTTATCCATTGACTAGCAACCATTGGTAGTGCATCGAGATTGTATGCCAAATGTTTAAAAGATGGGGGTACAAAAACCTCTCTGTCTACTTGCATAAAAGCATCATGTATATATGGATCTAACTTGAATTTATCCTCTATCTCTCCAACCATTCTTTGGAGCCTTTTAGTTGCTAACATTTCATCTCTTATTTTAAATTTAAACAAAATTTTATCAAAATTGTAATTAAGGTCTGCTCATAATGACTATTTTATGACAATATATCTGCGAATTTTTCTAATCTCTCTCATATCTATATCGTTTTTGATAATTTCGCTACTGTCATCTTGGGTTATATCTCCATTGGGTGTGATGATAGCTGATGAGCTTGCCATATCACTATCGCTACTATTTGATAGCAAAACAAAGCATTGATTCATGACTGCCAATGCACTAGAGAGTATCTCAAGATGTCTTTTGCGAGGTAGCCCCCATCTAGCAGGTATCAGCACTATATCCGCACCCTCTATCTGCCTCCATAGCTCTTTGAATCTAAGTTCAAAACATATAAGAAGTGCAAATTTTATACCATCTACTTCAAAAGGTACTATCTCACTCTCGCTCCCAGCCTTAAGATATCTATGCTCATCACCTAGCTTGAAGAGCTTTACTTTATTTTGGCTATGAACTATCTGATGGTTGTATATCACTATGGCTCTGTTGACAAACTCATCACCATCTTTGAGTATCATAGTGATTGCCAATATCTGCTCAGATATTACCTCTCTGAGTATCTCTATAGCTTTCGCAGAAAATAGAGCAGCTCTCTCTAAGTTGGGGTAGTCATATGCTGTGAGATAGACCTCTGGTGCTATAATTATCTTGCTATCTCTGTTTGTCTCTATGGACTCTATGAGTCTATCTAAGTTCTCTTGATAGTCGCTAGAGCTTGGTAGCTGTAGTGTTGTTGTGGTTATTGTGCTTTGTCTATCTCTCTTTTGCATTTAATTCATCTCCTATTTACTAAAAATGGATTATACTCACTATTAGTTCAAAATAAGGAGTACCACATATGACTATCTCTGAAACAGAAGAGGGTAGAGTAGAGCAGCTTTTAGGTATCATCAATCTCTACCCAGCCATAAGGATAATGCACTTTAGCGATAGTGATGATATATTGACAAAAAAGATATATGAACTATGCAGTAAGAGTGAGTATGAGTATCAGATAAACTCTATAGATAAGGCATCAAGTGAAGAGTTGACAAATAGATATGGAGAGTTGCCATATATCAAGATAAAACATATAAACTTAAAACAGCCTAGATATGCAACGCAAGCAAAACTCTATGACTATCTATTTGTGACAAGTGATATAGATAGTGATAGTAGAGACTCGTTTGTGCAGAAGTGTTATGGAGCTATCAAAAATGCGGGACTATTTATACTATTTATACCAAAAGATGATATGAGAGAGTATCATCAATGGAGTGAACTTCTATCAGAACACAACTTTGTAGCTATAAATAAGTTGGATACTTTCAGTTATTCAGATGTAGTCATAGCAAAAAAAATGCATGGTTGGGGTGGATAAAATTAAGTCTCACATACACTAGACTCTGCGTATATAATTTGATTGTAATTATAATAATGATATATTCCACCAAAAGGAGCTATTTTGTCTATAACTAAAAGTATAAAACAACTTATAAATAACCAAATCCTAGTCATAGATGGAGCGATGGGAACTCAAATCCAATCTCTTGATATCCCTGATAGTGCATGGCTAGATGACAAAGGGGTAGAGCAGGAGGGGTGCAATGAGCTTCTGAATGCTACAGCTCCAGACTTAATCCGACAAATACACAACCGTTATGCAAAAGCGGGAGCTGACCTTATCAAGACCAATACATTTGGTACGATGCCGTGGGTGCTTGATGAGTACGATATGAGTGATAGAGCATATGAGCTTACCAAAAAAGGAGCAGAGCTTGTAAGGAGTGTATGTGAAGAGTATGCTACAGAGGATAACCCACGATTTGTATTGGGCTCCATAGGGCCAGGTACAAAGCTGCCATCACTAGGGCATATTCACTACGATGAGATGTATGATGGATACAAGATAGTAGCCAAAGCTCTCATAGATGGTGGGTGTGATATTTTTCTACTTGAGACTTGCCAAGACCCTCTACAGATAAAGGCAGCCATTCACGCTTGTAGTGATGCTTCCAAGGAGCTAGATAGAGAAGTACCCATAATGGTATCTGTGACTATCGAGTTAAGCGGAAGTATGCTTATTGGTACTGATGCTCAAACTATAGTAACGATACTAGAGCCATTTGATATACTCTCTTTGGGTTTCAACTGTGGAACAGGACCAGATCAGGTAAAGAAGCATCTACGAACACTTAGCGAGCTTTGTAAGTTTCCTATATCGGTACACTCAAATGCAGGACTTCCGCAAAATAGAGGCGGTTACACCTACTACCCGATGGGACCTGATGAGTTTACAGCTAAACAGTTGGAGTTTGTGGAGTTTGATGGGGTTAGCTTCTTGGGTGGCTGCTGTGGGACAACTCCTCAGCATATCCATGCACTCAAAAAGGCTACTAAGGGAGTCATACCCAAGGTGCCAACTGGAAAGATCAAGCCATCTATCGCTTCGCTCTTTAATACAGTAGAGCTTTTTCAAGAGCCAGCACCTCTGCTTATCGGTGAGAGGAGTAACTCCACAGGCTCAAAGGCATTTAGGGAGCTAGTGATCGCTAGTGATTATGAAGGGACTCTAACTGTAGGGCAGGCACAAGTGAGAGATGGTGCTCACTGTTTGGATGTCAATGTGGAGTTTGCAGGTCGAGATGGTGCGAAGGATATGAGAGCCATTATGGAACTCTACAATCAAAAAATCCCCCTACCTCTGATGCCTGATGCTACAAGAGTTAATACAATGGAAGAGGCTCTTAAGTGTATAGGCGGAAAGCCCATCATCAACTCTGTAAATCTTGAAGATGGAGAGGAGAAGCTTGATGCCATATGTGGATTGGCAAAAAAATATGGCTCTGCTTTAGTCTGCTTGACTATAGATGAGACAGGAATGGCAAAAACTACCAAAGATAAGTTGGCACAAGCTGAGAGAATGTATGATCTGGCAGTTAACCGTCATGGGATAGACCCTAGAAACCTTATATTTGATCTACTTACCTTTACTGTAGGCTCAGGAGATGAAGAGTATCGCGATGCAGCTATTCAGACACTCGAAGCGATTAGGGAGCTTCACATCAGACACCCAGAGGTTGGCTCTACTTTAGGGCTATCCAATATATCTTTCGGATTGGCTGCTCATGCTAGACGATTTTTGAATTCTGTATTTTTGCATCACTGCCTCAAAGCAGGATTGACAACAGTAATCATAAATGTAAAACATATTATCCCTCTGTCAAAGATGAGCAAGGAGGATATAGCAGTTTGTGAAGAGCTACTGTTTGCCCCTGATGACCAGTCGCTCTTTAAGTTTATTGACCATTTTTCTGATGTCGAGATAGAGGATAGCGGAGCTGATGAAGCTTATGAAGCTATGAGTGATGAAGAGAAGATAGCCAAGCTCCTTTTGGATGGTGATAAGGAGAGGATGATACCATTGGTTGAAGAGGTGCGACACACCATAGAGGCCGATAGGATAGTAAATGAGATACTAATAGATGCTATGAAAGTAGTGGGTGAGCTGTTTGGAAATGGGCAGATGCAATTACCTTTTGTGCTACAGAGTGCAGAGACTATGAAGGCTACTGTAGACTATCTCAACCCATATCTAACCAAAAAAGAGAAAGATACAGATACCACCTTGGTGATAGGTACAGTCAGGGGAGATGTGCATGATGTAGGCAAAAATTTAGTAGATATCATTCTCTCAAATAACGGCTTCAAAGTCATCAATGTGGGTATCAAGGTAGATCTTGAAACATACTTAGAGACGATGGAGCAGAACAATATTCAAGCCATAGGGATGAGTGGACTACTTGTGAAATCTACGGCTGTCATGAAAGAAAATCTTGAGACGATGGCAGAGATGGGCTTAGAGATACCTGTACTTTTGGGTGGTGCCGCTTTGACTAGAGGCTTTGTGGATGATTTTTGTCGTCCTATCTACAAGGGACCTATATTCTACTGTCGTGATGCTTTTGATGGGGTGATAGCCATGAGTAGGATAGAGAAGTACAATGAAGACCCAACTGTAGGACTCGACACTAAACTAGCAGGAGATTTGAAAAAGGTAGAGAGGGCAGAGAAGAAAAAGATAGTCATCCCTCCGTTTGAGCAGATAAAACTTCCAGAGCCTCAGCCAGTCCCAACTCCTCCATTTTGGGGTAGAAGAGTACTTCAAAAGGAGCAGTTGGATTTAGATATGGTGTTTGGTTGGGTAAACCAAAAGAGTGTCATCAAGATGCACTGGGGATACAAGAGCAAAGGGATGACCAAAGATGAGTATCAGAAGTTACTCGATGAGAGAGTATATCCAGCCTATGAGAGACTACAGAGAGAGTTTGTCCAAAAAAATCTATTTGAACCAACTATCATCTATGGATACTATCCTTGTCGAAGCAATGACCAAGAGTTGTTACTGTTTGATGAGAGTGAGGGGTGGAATGTAGATGCAAATGCCTCTAGGGAGAGTTTCGATGAGGTGAAAGATAGAGCTAAGTATACTCTCTCTTTTCCAAGACAAGGCAGAAAACCCCACAGAGCATTGAGCGACTTTTTTCATAATGATCGACATGATGTCATAGCTATCACTTGTGTAAGTGCAGGAGCAAGATTTAGTGCGTATGAGAAAGAGCTATATGATGCAGGAAAATATCTAGAGTACAATATGGTTCACGGCTTTAGTGTAGAGTTAGCAGAAGCATTAGCGGAGGTTGCTCATAAGCAGATAAGATTGGATTTGGGTATAGCAAGTGCAGATGAGGGTCATACTTTAAGGGATGTGCGGATGAATAGATATCAAGGAGCAAGATACTCTTTTGGATATCCAGCTTGTCCAGACCTAGAGCAGAGCAGGGTTATATTTGATCTATTGAAACCCGAAGAGTTTGGGATAGAGCTTAGTGAAACCTTTCAGATACACCCAGAACAGAGTACTACGGCTCTAGTGGTGCATCATAGAAATGCCTCTTATTATGCTGTGTAAAACATCAGTGATTAGTTGGTCTGTTCTGTTTCAGGTATGGACATAGTTATTGATCGTTTACCATTTTCTTAGTTGTGTGTGGCACTCCATACACTGCTTGGTTATCTTTGTAAAGGCTTGAAGAGCTTGAATAGCATCACCATCTCTAAATCTCTCTACTATATCTTTGGCTTTTCTATTGATTTTCTTTTTTATCTTATTTGACATTTGTACTTTATTGTTGGTGTAGCGTGTCATAATATCTTTCTCCTCTACTTCACTAAGAGGGGGTTCGATTTTTACGATGGTATCAGATAGCTTGGAAGTACCAGCTTGTATCATATCAAAGTTGTTGTAGAAAAACCCATTTTGTATATCCTGCATAGCTGAAGCCATAGTTTGCATATCGGCAATTCTCTGTTTCTTTGTGTATGGGCTAGCATTCAATATAGTGCCTATTATAGCGATGGTGATCAGTGATTTTTTCATTGTTGCTCCTAGTGTGAAATTATTTTGTGTAACTAATTGTACCTTATCAATATTAATTTATTAGTATATTTGAATATATTTATCTATATCTATAATTATTTTTTATTTTTTAAGTTCTGATTTAGAGAAAGATTGTTATAGTTTTTTGTGCAGAAAGTGCAAAACTATATTTACACCCAATTTAGGAGGATTTAAAATGAAGAAAATAGTGTTGGCGAGTGCCATAGCGATAGCAAGTATTACGACAGTTCAGGCAGATTTTAGTTTCGGAGATATGTTCAAAGATATGAAAGATGCGGCAACATCAATGAGTCACGATGCTAGAGATAGTGTGACAGCCATGAAAGATGGTGCAGTCGAGACTAGTAAAAGTGCTGAGAGGACTGTCACCAATGTAAGCAAGGATGCAAAAGATTCTGCTGTCAAGGTATCTGACGATTTGAAGACAAGTGAGGTAGCAACAGTAAATAGTTCTGAGAGATCAGTGACAAATGTAAGTAAAGATGTAAGAGATAGTACTGTGGAAGTAGCAGAGGATACTAAAGACTCTATCACCAACACTACTAGAGACTTGAAAGATAGCTCTACTATGGCTACTAAAGATTTCAAAGACTCAGCTGTGGCGGTATCTCATGATATAAATGATGCTACTAAGACAGTATCTAACGACTCAAGAGATTCAGTCAAAACAGTATCTAATGACACAACAGACTCAGTCAAAACAGTATCTAACGACTCAAGAGATTCAGTCAAAACTGTATCAAATGATTCAAGAGATTCAGTCAAAACAGTATCAAATGATGTAAATGATGCTACAAAAACTGTATCTAATGATACAAGCGATTCAGTAAAAACTATCTCTAATGACAGTTCTGATGCAGTCAAAACAGTATCTAACGATTTAGATGAGTCTACAAAAACAGTATCTAACGACACTAGAGACTCTGTAAAAACAGTATCTAATGACTCAAGAGACTCAGTCAAAACAGTATCTAACGATGCAAATGATGCAACCAAAAAAATATCTGAAGATGTAAAAGAAGATAAAAAATAGGCATTAAGTATTACTATTTTATCAATCTTGGGTGATCGTATGGTCACCCATATCTTTTTTGTATCTATATAATATATTGATATCATATTATATAAATGTAAAAACATTGATAGACTCATTTTAAGGAGAGTATATGCAGTATAGAAGAAGATCACTTTTATCTATAGTAGGAGTAGCGGCTACACTTTTGGCAAGTGTAAATAGTTTTGCTTTAGCAAATGAAAACCAAACATTAGCACAGATAGTAACAGTAGATGGTGATGTGGAGAGCAAATATAATGATTTTGTAGAGAAGAAGATTAAAACTATAGGTTTTGTGTTGACTGACCCACACAAGAGAGTCAATGATGGATATAAAAAGAAGTATGGTAGTACGAAATTAGATATATTGAGCTTTATGTCTATATCAAATAAAAAGGTCATGAGTACTCTACTTGAGATAGATCCTAGATTGGCAGGATTTAATCCGTTTAATATGTTGATATATAGAGCCATAGGCGATAAAAGCACCCATATAGGGCATTTAGACCCTGTAGCTATATTGGATATGATAGGTATCAAAGATACAACTATTCGCAAAGAGTATCCTAAGATGATAGCCCCACTTGATGATATGATCAAGAGAGAGTTTGGTGATAATGTATCTACTATCAAGATCAAATCTATGGTTGAAAATAGAATGATGAATTTTGAGGTTTCATTTGAGAGACCAGATGATTTGGATGATTTTATAGATAGTTTTCAAGAGAAATTTGAAGAGGCATTCGAAGATAAAGAGTATATAATAGCTGGATTCTTCAACTATAAGGAGAGCTTTGACGGTGTAGATAGGCTACCATCATACGACGCATTTTGGGTCTACTCACTATGTCATTTCAAATTCTCATATACTGTATTTGACAATGAAGGCGGTAGACCAGAAGCGGGACTATTTGCACCTTGCTCTATGTATATGTTTATAAAGAAAGATACAAACAAACTTGTCATAGGTATGCCTAGGCTTGCCAATTGGGCAGCCACACTTGGTATAGAGGATAGATCAAGATTGGCTCTAGTGAAGCAGTTAGATAGAGAGATACCTGAGATTATGAAAACATTGGGTGCCAAAGAGGTGCCAAATGTAAACCCACTTACATCAGTAGCAGTATCCAAAAAAGAGACATCTACTGCTAAAGCAGAGATGAAGCCTAAAGCTATAGAGAAAAAAGAGAGCAAGAGGGTTCAAGATAGACCAGACAATAGTGTCATCATAGATATACCATCTGTACCAAAACCTGTAGAACCAGTGAAGGTTATTACAAGAGGTGGCAATGCCCCAGTAAAGCAAAATGAGAGTATGTATAAGCCCAGATCTATAGATTTGAAGGTTAGTACTCCACCAAAGTTTGTCAAATCAGCTAAAACAAATGGTGAAAATGACAAAGATGTGAAGGTAGGTGAGGTCAAAAACAATAGAGTAAGTTCATATCTTAGAGGAGATCTGCAGAGTGTCGAATCTGTAAAAAAATCTCTTTCTGATGCAGGTTTCACGATATTGTCAGAAACAAAAGTAGACAAGAGTGGTAAGTTGACATCTATTGTATTTACCAATAAAGCATTGAGAGAGATGGCAGATAAGAAAAATAGAGGTTTCGTCGCATCCCTTAGAGTACTTGTAAATGAGAAAGATAAAGAGATATCATTTTCAAACCCACTCTATCTAGCAAGAGCTTTTATGCAAGATGATTTTGATAAAAAGGCTATATCACCTGTGTTGGAAAGTATCAGAGAAGCTTTTCCGAAACTACACAACTGCAAAGATGTATTGAAGTACAATCTGCTTCCAAAGTACCACTTCATGACTGCCATGCCATACTATCAAGATATGGTTACCGTTGCAGAGGCAGATAGCACAAAAGATCTATTGGAGAAAGCTATAGCGAGTAAAAAAGTTGTATTTACACAACAGTTATCAAAGGATCGCTTCTTAATAGGTGTCAAATTAGGAAAAAGAACATCAAAGTTTATCAAAAAGATAGGTACAAGAAATGCGGGATTGCTTCCATATCCTATTATTATAGAAGATGGAAAAGCTAAGATAATGGATCCTAAGTACTATATAGCTATCATGTACCCAGCACTTAAAATGTCAGAGTTCATGACTATATCTACTGTACCAGGTGCAATAGAAGTCGATACTCAAAATATATTTAGATAAGGATAGAGAGTGAAAAAAATATTAATATTGGTTGCAATATCTTCAAGTGTACTTTTTGCAGAGAGTGAAGCAACTGTAAATCAAAAAGCAATTATGCAAGATATGGAGGTATCTTTGGCAGTTATACAGAAAGGTTTTTTGTATAATGATGGTGCGTTGGTCAAGGGCGGAGTGGCAAGTTTGCAAAAGAGTGTAAAACATATAGAGCCACCTTCTAAGGCAGATGAAGAGATATTGGGCAAGGGCAATACATATAGTTATAAATATGCAAAACGGCAATCAGCAAGGATATCTATGCTTTCACAAGATATTTTGGATAGCTATGAAAAAGGTGAGAACTATTCAGCTATGAATAAATACAAAGAGACACTCAAGCAGTGCTTGGCATGTCACAAAAAGATAAGAAGATGGTAGTCTAGTGCTAATCTAATGGTGATAGGGTGTAGTACTCTTTGCCATTCCATCTTATGGGATAGGCTTTTATCCTCTTGTTTTCTACCTCGTATATCCAAGCATTTTCACGACTTTCCATAGTACTACTACCAGCACAATATATGGGTATATTTATCTCTTTGGGGTATACACGGTATGCTTTGTGTATATGCCCACATACTATAGCCCCCGACTCTATGTTGCTACATGTTTTGAGAAATTCACTAGAGTTGCTCAATCCATGAAGTTTGGTATCGTTCTCTCCATTAGAGAGTTTTGGTGCATAGTGGGTGACTATGATTATAGTTCTGTCTTTTACTCTATCATCCTTTAGCAGTTTGTCTAGCGACTCTAGCTGCTCTGTAGGTATCATTCCATTTGATTTCCAAGGAAGTATATTTGGTCTTGCACTATTTATGGCGACAATTGCCAAATCATCTCCCACGAGTCTCACAAGAGGCCAATGACCACCACTACAATACTCTGGTAGATCGTTTTGTAATACTGAGCAGAACTGTTCAGAAAATCTATAGTGGCTATTGCCTTCATGTACATATATATCATGATTTCCTGGTACGGTAATATATCTTTGTGGAGGTTGCATGAGTGGATAGACTAGCTCTTTGGCAATCTTGAGTTCATCCTCTAGCCCTAAAGCAGTATAGTCACCGCTATTTATGACTATATCTATATTGTTTTTCTCTTTGAACTCTACCAATGCTTCCATCTTCTGCTCTACATTATCAAAGTATTTGGATCTCCCTCTTAGTAGATTCATAGCTCCTACAGCCCGTTTGCTAAATAGTTTTCTCCACTTGATATGTCGAATGAGCATATCTACATGTATGTCACTAAAGTGCAAAATCCTTAAAGGTTTTTTATTTTTCAATCTACATCCTGTCTATTTGATAGAGTTTTTGCAAAAATATATTGGAGAGTATTGCTTTGGCTTCGTCAAATATAGAGTCTCACTTCCAAGTTTTGCAAAATGTTTATCGTTTTGTATAATTTAAATATATAAAATTATAACATATTTGACCATTGTATTAGAGCAACTATGATATGATTATGGTAAAAATTTAAAACTCTGCAGTTCTGCTGTGGAGCAGTTAAAAATATCTTATAGGAGTATATTATGGCAAGTGTATTAGTACCGTTGGCAGAAGGATTTGAAGAGATAGAGGCTGTTGCCCTGATAGATATCATGCGTAGAGGTGGTATAGATGTCAGAAGTGCATATCTTGATGGTGAATTTGAGACAGATCTGGTATTGGGTGCCAATGGCATTACTCTACAAGCTGATATATCTATGAAAAGTATAGCTATAGATGATTTCGACATGATAGTACTACCTGGTGGTTGGGGTGGGACGAACCGTCTAGCGGAGAATCTCATAGTCCAAAGAGTTCTCAAGGAGTTCAAAGATAGTGACAAGTGGATAGGTGCTATGTGTGCTGCTCCATATGCTCTACATGTAGCAGGTGTATTGAGTCACAACTATACCTGTTATCCATCAGTAGAAGAGAAGATTAGAGATGATGGCTATACAGATAAAGAGAAAGTTGTAGTGGATGGCAAGGTGATAACATCTAGGGGTCCTGGTACGGCTATATGTTTTGCTCTTGCGATAGTCAAAGAGTTGGTAGGTGTCGAAAGCTATGAAGCTGTCAAGAGTGGCACACTCTCAGATTTTTGTTGATAGTACAGATATGTAGAGTGCCAATAAGACAAAGTAGTCGATTTGTCTATTTGTAATTTTCAGTATGACATTTTAAAGACATTGTTTAGCTACAATATGATTTATTACTATAAAATATGGTCGCACATATCTTGATATAGCCAAACTATCTGTGAGGGTAGGACGGAAAGCTACAGATCTTCTATGGTAGAAGACCGCTGAGTTGCCAATCAGTACTATTTTGCATAAAAGAGAAAGAGAAGGAGAAGGGATGGGAAAGAAAGCTATATTGGCTTCACTGATGCTTGCTGTTAGTATTAGCGAATTGTCGGCGACTACGCTCAAAGAGATAGTCTCTGAGGTATTAGATACAAATCCAGTAATTATAGAGAGGCTTAGAAACTATAGAGCTACTAAAGAGGAGATAGGTATAGCAGAGGCTGGATACTATCCAACTCTTGATATACAATCATCAGTAGGTAGGAAATATACCGGGAGACTATCCGGAGATGGCGGTGGTGATACTCTCAATGAGACATATAGTGTATTTCAAAACTCTCTTATATTGAGACAGAGTATATTTAATGGTTTTAGTACACATGAGCAGGTAAATTATCAAAAGATGAGGACGCTAGCAGCGGGATATAGCTATCTGGAAAAAGCAAATGATGTAACTCTGCAGACTATCAAAGTATATATAGATCTATTGAGAAATCAAGAGCTTTTGAGAAATAGCAATCTAAATGTCGAGCATAATACAGAGCTTTATCGCAAAGTGTCAAAAGCATACAAGGCTGGACTTACATCTCTTTCAGAGGTATCCAAGATACAATCATCTCTTTCGCTAGCGAAATCAAATATGATGGTACAGAAAAACAGATTGGCAAATGCAATATTTAACTTTAGAAGAGTTACAGGTCGTATAGTATCTATAAAAGATTTGAAAAAACCAAACTTCAATATAGCATTGCCACAAAACAAGAGATCAGCATCTATGTATGCACTAGAGTATAATCCATCTTTGCTAGTAGGTAAATACAATATCAAAGGTGCAGAAGCACTATATAGAGAGAGTAAGAGCAAATTTTACCCTAAGATTGATTTTGAAGCGAGTGAAAATTACAACCAAAACTATAATGAGTTTACAGGAATAGATGATAGATTTCAAGCTATGCTAGTAGTAAGCTACAATCTCTATAATGGCGGAGCAGACGAGGCAGCAAAAAGAAATAAGATATCAAAATTGAGTCAAGAGGTAGCAGTCACAGATGATCTAAAGAGACAAGTCATAGAGGGCATGGAGCTATCTTGGGGTGCGTATGATTTGGCGTTGGAGCAGATACCATTTTTGACAGACTATAAAAAGCAGAGTGGTGAAACTTTGAAGCTCTATAGCAAAGAGTATGAGTTGGGTGAGAGGTCATTACTAGATCTACTTGCAACAGAGAATGATCTAAAAAGAGCAAATGATGAGTTGATAAATGCTAAGTACAATTTACTGCTCTCAAAGTATAGGATATTGGATGCTATGGGTCTCACTATGGCTTCTATTATGGGTAATGTGCAGAAGTATTACCAAAGAGTAGGTATCTTCAATCAAGGAAAGTCTACACCTAGCGATACTCTCCCAAGAAGTTTTGATAAAGATAATGATGGCGTTGTAAGCAACAAAGATTTATGTGCCAACTCAAAAAAGAGAAATGGACTATTGCCGTTTGGTTGCACCAAATCCATAAGTAACTTAGAATCAATAAGGTTGTAAAGATGATAAAAAAAATATTGATGATACTCTCTCTAGGCTCTACAGTAGTAGTAGCTGGTGATCTATATACAAGTACATACCTATCTGGCTCAGGTGTAATCTACCCACATATACCAACAGGTATAGAAAATAGAGTAAGTGCAGATACTATAATGACTAAAAGGTCGGTATATTCAGCCTCTATCTACTTCGATAGATATGGTGAGTTTACCAAAGATTCTCAAAAGGCACTAGATAAGATAGTTGATTTGGCAAAAAAGAGAGGATCAAAAGATTACTATATCGCACTTATAGGTCACACCTCTAGCTATACTCTTCCTAGCCATGACATTAAGTTAAATTTTTGGAGTTCATTTTGGCAAAATATGAAGTTTCGCTCTACTAGTAGAGATACTATCTCAGATGAAGTAAATAGACGCATTTTGAGAGTATATAATAGTCTAAATGACAAAGGTATCAATAGAGACAGAGTCTATACAGAAAATAGAATGGATAGAGATCCTATAGCTACAGAGGCGACAAAAGAGGGAAAAGCACTCAATCGTAGAGTCTCTATAACTCTATACTATTGATATAGACATGTGAGACTCTTGATTGTCAGAGTCTCACTATCTTAGTCGATCTTCACTAATCAATCTCGCTATATCTCTTCTCAAGCTCCAGATATAACTCTTTGGGTTTTATAGTAGAGTTTGACTCTAGTATCTTTTGCATATATTGATTGTCCTCTTGACCACTCCATATCTTGATATATGTACCATCTTTATATCCATGATCTTGCCTAAAACTGTTCAATATATTTTTGCCAATATATAGCTGATATAGTTTGTCTAGATTCAAGCCCGATTGCAGTGCTACTCTAAAAAAAGATGCCATAAGCTTATCTATGGACTCATCACAAAATAGTGACTTCATCAAACTCTCTACCACTTTGATCTCTTCGTAGTAGTCACTGCTATCTGCTCTGATACCCTCTGTAAATATTTGGTACTCTGGTAGAGATGTTATCATCTCTGATAGCTGATCTATATCTCCTAGATTATTGACTTTGTACTCTTGTAGAGCTTGACTCATGATAAAGTGCCATATATCTACAGCCTCTATCTTGATATTGTCATAATCTGGTGAAGCATCTATATTTTTCCAATGCTTCCAAGGGTAGGACTCTATAAGCTCTGCACACTCAAGATAGCTACACCTTCTCCAATCTATAATCTTGCCATTTTTGGTAACACCACTCTCCCAGCCTATGCCATTGGTATTGTCATTCAACTGCTGTTGAAGTAGTAGCATCTCTCTTATCTTATTCATCTGTTTGCCTCCTCTAGTCTATCTATCTCGCCCAATATCTTCTCTACCTTTTCGATAGGATTGCTATCTCTATAGATAGGTCTACCTATAACAGGGAAGTCTACACTCTGCTGAGATGCTATCTTTAGTGTGGCTACCCTCTGTTGATCTCCTGCATCCTCTCCAAATGGTCTAATGGCAGGGCAGAGAGTGAGAAATGACTCTGATGTAGACTCTTTGATATCACTACTCTCAAATGCTGAACAGACGACACCATCTAGTCCATTTTTGTAACTCATTTTGGCAAACTCTCTAGCTTTTAGATCTATACCCTCTCCATATATCGCCCTGAAACTATCATCGTCAAACGATGTCAGTGCGGTCACTGCGAGTACTAGAGGTCTACTATCTCCAAACTTCTCCAATCTCTGCATCACTGTAGCCATAGCTATCTCACCAGCACTCGCATGTATGTTGAACATATCTATACCTAGATGAGCAATCTCCTCTGCGGCATCTGCCATGGTATTTGGAATATCATACAGTTTCAAATCTAGAAATATCTTAAAGTTTGGGTTGATCTTTTTGATATCCTCTATAAATGGTTTACCATCACGAATGTAACTTCTAAAACCTATTTTCATCCATATATCAAACTCCTGTAGCTTAGTAGCTAGCTCCAAATTTTCCCTAGCAGATGGCAAATCGAGTGCAACGCATAGTTTCATAACAACTCCTAAATAAATATAGGTATAATACTACCCAAATTTTAATAACAAGGACTAAATAGTATGTTTGGAAGCAGAACTAAAGAGTATAATCTATCAGAAGATGAGTTAAATAAGTTGCAGTATGCAGAGGTCAAGACATCAAAAGGGACAATATGGCTCAAGCTATATCCAGAGGCAGCACCAATAGCTGTATCAAATATGGCGGAGTTGGCAAACTCAGGGTTCTACGACAATCTACGATTTCATAGAGTGATACCAGGATTTATGGCTCAGGGCGGTTGTCCAGAGTCTGGACCTACAGGCAATCCAGCTCTAGCAGGTACAGGTGGACCAGGGTGGAATATAGATTGTGAAACAGATAATGGCATAGCACACAGAAGAGGTTCACTCTCTATGGCACATGCAGGACCAAATACAGGTGGAAGTCAATTTTTTATAACATTTGTAGCTACACCTCACCTTGATGGTGTGCATACGGTATTTGGTGGGATAGAGGATGACGATAGTGCTAGTTTTGAAGTACTCGATACTATAGAGCAAGGTGATACTATCGAATCTATCAAGGTAGTAGAGAGCAGATGACCAAAAAAGATATCATCCAAAAGTTAGATTTGGATGGATATGTGCAGAGATTTGAAAACTTCTTTGCTAGAGTAAAACCTGTAGCTATGCATGGTGATATCAACCAGCACTACAGACACATAAAGGCTCTCTCTGCCATAGAGTTCCCAGAGCCAAGCGAAGTATCAAATCTTGATTCAGAGTTGGCACGCATCAAAAAGCAAGCTATACTAGGGTTGGATGAGATATATCAATTTGTCAAAATCATACAATATTTCAATAGTCTAAAGGCTATAGAGTTGCCAGAGCCTACAGCTAGCTGGATAGAGAAGATAGAGATACCATCAGAGATTATGACGATACTGGGCTACTTTAATGACCAAGGAAAGATCAATCCAGAGATAGATAGCCAACTATATGATATCCAAAGAGCTATCAAGAGCAATAAGGCTGCTATCAAAGATGGATTGTATCAGGTGGTACGCTCACCTAGACTCAAAGATTATCTGGTAGATTCACAAATACACTTCCTCAATGGAGAGGAGACTCTACTTGTGAGAGGTGGATTCAATCAAGTTCTTAAAGCTACAGTTGTAGGTAGAAGCTCAGGTGGATACTTCTACATCATACCACAAAAGATATCTGCACTCAAAGATAGAGAGGCACAGCTCATCACAGAAGAGGAGGAGGTCTACTATCGCTATAGCAAAAGTATATCTGCTATATTTTATACTTGGGAGAGATTTCTTGGTTATATCAATCGAGAGTATGATAGATTTGACCACTATCAAGCTAGAGTTAACTTTGCTAGAGCTTATGAGTATGAGTTTGTATTGCCTAGCAAGAGCAGGGGTGTGAAACTAGATAGCTTTGCACACCCAGCCATAGATGACCCTGTGCCAGTCACTATAGAGTTGGACTCATCAGTGATGCTTATCACAGGAGTCAACGCAGGTGGTAAAACAATGCTACTCAAATCTATATTATCAGCAGTATATATGAGTAAATATCTACTACCATTTAGATGCAATCCATCCAAAACCAAGGTGGGACACTATAAGCATATAGAGGCAGTCATAGATGACCCACAATCAGTCAAAAATGATATCTCTACATTTGCAGGCAGGATGGTTGAGTTTGCCAAACTATTTAAGAGTAGGGAGACTATAGTAGGTGTAGATGAGATAGAGCTAGGGACAGATAGTGATGAGGCAGCTACACTATTTCGCGTAATGCTGGAGGAGCTTCGCAAGAGAGATATCACATTTGTAGTGACTACTCACCATAAGAGATTGGCTTCACTTATGGGGGCAGATAGTGATGTGACTCTCATAGCAGCACTATATGATGAGGCAAGACGAGTACCTACATATACTTTCTTGCAGGGTAGTATAGGTAAGAGTTATGCCTTTGAGACAGCACAAAGGTATGGAGTCCCAGCCAATATCATAGAGAGTGCCAAGGTGATATATGGTGAAGATAAAGAGAATCTCAATGAACTTATAGAGAAGTCAACCTCGCTTGAGAGAGAGATGAGGCAAAAGATCGTCAAGTTAGATGACGAGATGAAGAGCATAGAGAGAAAAAAACAGCACCTTATAGAGGTAGAGGAGAGGCTCAAAGAGGAGCATCGAAAAGCTATAGCTACACTAGAAAACAGGTATAATGCTGCTACCAAAAAAGCTAGAGAAGCACTAAGAGCAAAAGAGTCAACAGAGGGTAGGCGACTACTCAATAAAGCACATAAATTTAAAGAGCAAAATCACAAAAAGCCATTGGAGCAAGAGAAGATTTCTCTTGAAGTTGGAGAGACTGTAAAGTATAGAAGCCATAGGGGTGAACTGCTAGCCATTAGAGGAGATAGTGCCACTATAGAGGTAGATGGCATGAAGATGCGAGTGCCGCTATCTCAACTAAAGAGGAGTAGTTCATTGCCTAAAATTTCTAAATCTTCTAAGAAAAAGAGTGCTAAGGTATCAGTAGAGAAGAGTTCTGCCTCTGTATCTATCAAGCTTTTGGGAATGTATGGAGATGAGGCTATAGATGCTGTAGATAAGTTCATCTCTGATGGTTTGGTAAATGGACTCCATGAGATACAGATCATACATGGAACAGGTGGTGGTGTGCTATCCAAGTTGGTCACAGAGTATCTCAAGTCTCATCCGAAGATAGATAAATTTTATAGGATGGATGGTAACTTAGGTGTTACTATAGTTGAGCTATGAAGATAAATATCATCATTATAGATAAAAAATCCAAAGATAAACTCTATGCACCGCTCATAGATCACTACAAAAAAATATGCAAACCCTTTGCAAAAGTAGAGATAGTAGAGCTATTCGATAGAGATATAGCAAAAGCTCAAGATAGTTCCCCGACATTAGCAAAATCTAGCTATACAAAATCTTTTCAAAGGTATCTAAAGAGTGGATACAACATAGCATTGGATCCGTCATCAAACGAAGTGGATAGTTTTGGTTTTGCAAAATTGCTTAAGGATAGAGCAGAGATAAATCTCTATATAGGCGGTGCATACGGACTTGAAGAGGATTTTTTAAGACAATGTAATAAATCAATATCATTTGGTAAAATTACACTTTCACATAAATTGGTGAAGGTTGTGTTGATGGAGCAGATATTTCGAGGACTATCTATCAACAACAATCATCCATATCATAAATAAACATAGGAATTAAAATATGCTTACCAAAACAGAATTAGAGGAATTTAGAGAGAAGCTAGAGGGCAGAAAGCTCCAGATAGAAAAAAATCTTGACAATACAAGCCATGAGATGAAAGGCATGAGAAATCAAGACCCTAAAGATGAGGCGGATTATGCCTCTATATCTGCAGAAACAGCTGTTGATAGTGCTATTTTAGAGCAGCAACGCCAAGAATTAGCAGAAATTGACCTTGCTTTAGATAAAATAGCAAATGAGACATATGGTATCTGTGAAATGTGTGAAGAGCCTATCGGCATAGAGAGACTAAAGGTCAAGATATTTGCGCGTTTCTGCATAACATGTCGAGAGATAAATGAAAAAGAGCATAATTAAACAAAGGATAAAAATATGCGTATAAGTCTATACTTCTTCTCCTCCGTTATTCTCATAGGATTGACAGGAGCGTATATCCATACATTAAATTTAGGAAACCATGTACACAAGATATTTGGACAAAATATCGACCTTCCAGCAGCTGTATGGATAGTCTTGCCTATGGTGGTTTTGGCATTCTTTTCAATCTTGCATATGGTCTACTATAGCATGATGAACTACCTTTCCAATAAAAAATGGCTAAAAGATACTGATACACTCAAAGATGCTCTCTATTGGTCACTACTCAAAGAGCCAAAAGAGCATAAGTATTTGACAAAAGAGTTGAGAAGTAATGGAAATCTATTTTCTAAAGCCACTATAGATTTCAAGGGATCTACAGAGGGTATGTCGGAGAAGTTTATAGATATTATAGCACTTATCAAAGATATAGAGAGAGGCGAATATATCGATCTCAAAGAGAAAAAATTAGAGAAAAAACTCTCAAGAGAAAACCCAATATATGTCAAAAATCTACTCAATAGATTGGATGTTGACCAGAAGTATGTAGAGGATGTATTGCAATCTACATCAAATCAAGATAAAAGAGTAGTCAAAAAAGCACTAGAGATCTTCTCTGCCAATGAGACATTCTTGAAAGCAAAAAAATATGTTAAGGTATTTGATATAGAAAATTTCTTCACAATGGTAGATAGAGCTGCATCTGGAGAAGATGTGGGGATGGACGAAGAGGTATTGAAATTTTTTGTAGCAGAGTTGCCATTTACTTGTAGAGAGTATATGCACTTAGCTAGAGTTTGTGTAAAAAAGTTCTCTCCAGATACAAATTTGAAAATGTTCAAAGAGTTTAGAAAAAAAGATGAAAATGCAAACCAATCATATCTATATCTACTGTTTGAGTATGAGCTATTGGACAACATAGAGGAGTTTTTAAGTGAACATGGCGAGAGTGACTATATCCGTTTCCGTGCACTCTTTACGCTCAAAAAGATGAACAACAAATACAATGTAGAAAACATGGTGAGCTCTTACGCAGTATGCAATGAAAATTGATTTCTCATCCCCCATATATGTATTAGCCCCTCTTGCGGGCTTTACTGATCTTCCTTTCCGTAGTGTGGTCAAGAAGTTTGGTGCAGATCTTACTGTGAGTGAGATGCTTAGCACAAACGCATTGGCTTACCAGAGTAAAAAAACTTTCAAGATGCTAGAAAAGTCACCACTAGAGGATCCATACTCTGTGCAGATAGCAGGATCTGATACGGATATTATTCGTCAAGCTGTAGAGATCATCAATGAGCGAGATGGTATCACTGCCATAGATTTAAACTGCGGTTGCCCTGTGCCAAAAGTAGTCAACAATCTATCGGGAAGTGCACTGCTTACTGACTTGCCAAAGATGGGTAGAGCTATAGAGACTATAAAAAAATACTCCAACAAAGAGTATACTTCGGTCAAGATACGACTAGGGTTTGATAGCAAAAATCATATAGAGATAGCCAAAGTGTGCCAAGAGAGCGGAGCAGACTTCATAGCTGTACATGGTCGCACTAGAGTAGGTAAGTTCAAAGCAGAGGTCGATTATGATGCTATAGCAGAGATCAAAGAGTCTATAGATATACCAGTCATAGCCAATGGAGATATAGATTCGGCCTCCAAGGCAAAATGGGTACTAGAGCATACCAAGGCAGATGGCATCATGGTAGGTAGAGCATCTATAGGCAAACCTTGGATATTTCATCAGATGAGAGAGGGTAGTGGTAGTGTAGATAGTACTCTCGTCAAAGCCATAGTGCTAGAGCATTTTGACCAGATGATAGCACATTATGGTGATTATGGAGCTATACTATTTCGCAAACATCTACACACCTACTCAAAGGCAGGATATCAAAATGCTTCATCATTTCGCAATCTTGTCAACAATATATCTAACCCATCAGAGATGAGAGATGAAGTCTCCACTTTTTTCTCTCAACCATACATAGACTAAAGGCTTACATTTGCTATATGAGTTGATACTATCTCTTATAGGTGTTGCTATAGGCACACTATCTGGTTTTTTTGGCATAGGTGGTGGTACTGTGCTTGTACCACTACTGCTACTAATGGGACTAGAGATGAAGGTAGCTGTGGGCATATCTATCATGCAGATGGCATTTAGCTCTATATTTGGCTCATACATCAACTATCGTAAAGGCTCTCTACATTTAGGAGAGGGGATATTTGTAGGTTTTGGTGGATTTGTAGGTGGATATATCAGTACTTTTGTTACCCAAAATATATCAGATACCATACTCCAATATACATTTATATCTTTTGTACTCTTCGCTATATATCGCTTAGCCGTAAGCAGTGAGCCACAAGATGATAGCCAAAATAGAACACTGCCCAAAGCACTCCTCTTTGCCATAGGTGTAGGTATAGGTATCATAGCTATCAGTATAGGGGTAGGCGGAGCTATCATACTTATACCTCTACTATCTGGTTTTTTACACTACCCTATCAAAAAGGCTGTGAGTGCAGGACTATTTTTTGTAGTATTCTCATCAGTAGCTGGTCTAGTAGGTCGTCTATTTCATGGAGAGATAGATATCCATAGAGGGGTTATCATAGGAGTAGCATCTCTTGTAGGTGTCTATATGGGTATCCTTCTTAAAGATAGAGTTCACTCTAAAAATCACAAGATATTTATAGTGGGAATGTACCTATTTATATTGACTATTATGGGATATAAGATGTTTTTTGATAGGTGAGAAGATAGATAGTGAAAGGTTTTATCATATCTCTACATAGAGCAAAAGATGAAGATATGGTAGTCACTATACTATCTAGTAGTGAAGTGCGTGCATACTATAGGTTTTATGGTGCTAGACACTCGATACTACAACTTGGTCACTTGATAGATTTTGAGGTAGAGGGTGAAGATAGCAGATTTATGCCTAGGGTGAGAAGTGTAAGCCATATAGGATTTCCTTGGCTGTACAACAACAATAGATTGCTACTTTGGCATAAATACATTAGACTCTATGAGCCACATCTCAAAGATACTGAAGAGATAGACTCATTCTACTACAACCTCCTCATCTCATCAGCCAAGAAGTGGCATCTACAAAATCCAAAAAGGCTAATCTGCGAAGATTATATCAAGATACTTATACATGAGGGTCGCTTACATGATGAAGATATCTGCTATATATGCGAAGAGGGATTGGGTAGCGATATCTCCCTCATGCAAGCATTTATACCCGCACATCCACACTGCATATATGGTCCAAAATTAGATAAAGAGAAGATACTAAATCTATTTGAAACTGCAAAGAGTATATATCTGGATGATGATGAGGTGGATCTACTATATAGTATCGTTTTGAGAGGATTTTGATACTCAAATGAGTTTTGTTTTATATTTCAATTTGACACTATAGATAATTTATATTATGATATTGGATACAATTAGATAAAAAAGGAGGCAAAAAGGTGGATGGAATGATGAGAGTTACATATACTATATTGTGTGAAAGCGATCTATATAAAGAGATAGATTTACAGGATATATTGGCAAACGAAAAGGTATCAAAGAGTATCAAGAGCGAATTTGCAAAGGGGTTGAGAAATATCGTGCTTAGTGCAAACGATAATGCAAAAGATAACAACACAAAGATAATTATAAAGACCCAAAAAGAGCATTTTGAATTTATGGTAAGCAAAAATGATTTTGCCGACTTGCTTGAATTGGCAGAGGATGATGCTAGGAGAAATAAACGACTCAAAAAAGGGTGTGATGGTGTAGAGCTGATAGATATAGTGACTGTTGAGTAGTATTACGCTATAATTACTCTATGAAAATATATGCATACAGACATGACCCCATAGAGTTTGACTTCGAGCAGACTATCGATCGTTTTTTTGTTGAGGAGATACCTCTTTTTCGCCTATCAGACCATGGAAATTTTCTGATACTCAAGATAAAAAAGAGAGACATGAGTAGCTGGAAACTAGTACATGTCATATCTAAAGCCACCAGATTGAGCGAGAGAGAGATAGGCTATGCTGGATTGAAAGATAAGAGTGCTACAACTATCCAATATATCTCTATACCCAAAGCTTCCCAAAGAGATCTCAAAAATCTTACTACAGAGAAGATAGAGATATTAGAGCAAAAATATAGCAAATCGCCCATAAAGATAGGTCAATTAAAAGGCAATAGATTCTCTATAGTCTTGAGAAATGTTACACAAAAAGCAGCAGATGAGATAGATAGAGTATCTGCACAGATGGAAAAAGATGGTATACCTAACTATTTTGGATATCAGCGATTTGGTGAGGATAGCAAGAGTTTTCTACAAGGTAGAGATATAGCACATAGTGGCAAAAAGCTTAGAGGTGCCAAAGAGAAGTTGCTAGTAGCTTCATACCAGAGTCACCTCTTCAATAGCTGGCTATCTCAACGCATAAAGATATCCAAGTCCATCGTAACCAACTCTATAAAAGATGCTACCAAAGAGCTTGAGTATCCGGAGGCATTGGTCAGAGTATTGGCTAAACAGCCACAGTTTTTCAAACTCTTTTTAGGTGATGTAATGTCACAGTACCCCTATGGTAAATCACAATACCTCAAAGATATGAACTCATCATCTAAGCTATTTGTAGAGCAGAAGATATCACCTACAGGTCTCATATGTGGCTCACATGCACAAAGATCACAGAGTGATGCCTATCATCTGGAGGCTCCTTTTGATGATGAAGAGTTGAGTTCACTCAAGGGAGATAGAAGATATGCATGGGTATGGCCTAGCGATGTCTCATGTAGGTATGATGAGAGGTTGGGAGAGTTGACAATAGACTTTGTGCTACCCAAAGGATCGTATGCCACTACATTTTTGGAAGAGATAGGCAAAAAGGTATTGAGACCTACAGTAGGGAGTATAGATTGAGTTACAAGAAGTGGTACGAGAGCCATGCACAAAAACATGCCGAGATACTCAAAAGCCTGTCGCATCTATCTAAGGAGGAGGTGATAGAGTATTTTGATTTTGACAATATGAAGATCAAACACCCAGAGTTTTGTCCACTCTACCCAAAAGATCAAAAATGTCACGATATAGAGAGCCTCAACTGCTACTTTTGTGCATGTATGCACTTTAGATTTGATGACAATAGTATAAAGGTAGAGGGTGGCAAGAGGGTATATAGCTACTGTAGTATAGAGTCCAAAAATAGTGCCACTTTTGAGACCAAAGATAGCATACACAACGACTGCTCCAACTGCAAAGTCCCACACAAGGCACATGTAATCAAAAAGTATTTTGACAGAGACTGGAGAGTAGTTATGCAAGATTGTGATATATCAGAGGATTGATAGTGAAGATACGAGTCTATTATGAAGATACAGATGCTGGTGGGATAGTTTACCATACCAACTATATCAAATATTGTGAGAGGGCTAGGAGTGAACTCTTTTTTGCAAACGGTATGATGCCAGCGGAGAGTAGTGATAGTGGTTTTGTGGTTAGGGATATCAAAGCCTCTTTCTTGGCTACTGCTTCGTTGGGTGATATGGTTGATGTGACAACTACTCTATTATCTATGAGGGCTAGCTCTATAGTGCTGAACCAATCTATATATAGAGGTGATATCAAGCTTTTCGATATGGAGATACTGCTAGTGTATGTCAGGAGAGGAAAAGCGGTAAGAGTACCTGCGGTTTATAGGGATTTTTTTGAGGCTATATGATGTGGGATTCTATTGTGGTTTGGGAGATATGTTTTTATCTCTATCATGTCCAAAAATAGATACAATTTTAAGGCAGTCCGATTGCATCTCACCAGACAGACAAATCTGTCGGTGAAAACAGCCATAGTCAACTAGATATGGTAGCTATACTCTAAAAAGCATATGTCAACTGAAATGTGAAGCTTGACTCTGTATGCTCTACTGTAGATGGTCCTGTGTATAGATCACCTGTTTGTGGATTGAGACCTACTATTGTATTCATAGTAGTGGTTGTCTTGGGAGCATAGACATATGCTAGATCAAGATCTATACCATTTGCCAACGCATAAGTGCCACCTATAGTATAGTGATCTTCGGCAGTTGCAGGAAATCCAAGTAGATTGAATAGATTTGCAGCGTTACCACCCGCTTGAGCGTAGTTGCCTGCAGCTATCACTTGTGGACCACTAGGGGCTTCACTTACAGGATGACTTGCGTGGTTATAACCAAGTCTAAGAGCCCAATTGTCTACCGCATATTGATAACCTACAGCATATACATCTTGGTCTATCCAGCCAAAATTTTTGTATCCTTTGGCATCTGACCATTGGATATTTCTATAATCAAAGGCAAAATTATGAACTCCTATTGTATATGATATACCTACACCTATCTCAGCTGGTTGCTCTAGATTGTCTGCCATGACACCTGGGAAGATGCCAAAATCAGCAAAAGGCTTAGTGGCTACCGATAGTTGGTTGCTATAGTCCATATCTATGGCGGATTTGTATACTATACCAAGTGCGAGTCCATCGACACCTGCCTCTTTGAAATCATAAGTAGCACCCAAGCTATATCCAAATGCCAAATCTTGAGAGACACCTGCACCAGTGCTATTTCCTGCGAAGTCATTGTAGTTGATATCCAATGCACCATACTGAAGTATAGGTGTAAATGCTACACTAAACCCCGAAGCCCTATAGGCTATAGGTATACCAAACTGCATCAATTGTAGGTTTGTAACCATATGCATATTGCCAGAGTCTCTAGGGTCTTGATGTGCATTTCTATAGTCTACACCCATACCAGCCGTACCCCACATACCTATACCTATAAACCAATTTTCGTTTATCTTACTCACTATAGATACTGATGGTATCACATTGATATTTGCATCGCTGTCATAATATGGTGCTTGACCCATAGATGCACTAATATCTGGCATAAACACTGTACCGCCAAATGATATCTCAGAACCCTCTACAGATGTTATGAGAGCAGGGTTTGTTAGAGTCGATTCGGCACCATGACTGATGGCTATACCTGTTCCACCCATACCTCTAGCTTTTGCACCTACCGCTATAAGCGTATCTCCATTGGTTGCATATAGCATTGAAGATGTTAAGATAGAGAGTGTAATTCCTGATTTGATCAATCTACTGTTTTTCATTTGTATCCTTTTTTGTCATTAAATAAGTATTATTTATATTGTAATAGAATTATATCCAAATTTATTTAATTATAAAAGTATATATCTATATTTTTTTGGCATGTATTATTTGGTAACATAGATAGCGTATTGTTAAAATATAAAGAGTTGAATAGAATATTTATAATAAGATATAGACAATATAAAAAGTAGCTAATAATAGTTATTTTGATATAATATATCAATAGAGCTACACAAGAAAACAAATTTAATTTTGGAGTACCATACTATGTCACTTATCGCATATAAAAATATCAAAAAGATACTATTTAAGCTAGACCCTGAAACGGCTCATAGCGTAGCTGGATTAGGGTTGAGGATGTTACCATACTGTATGCCGTTTATGAGATATCTCAAAAATAGACACTTTGTCACTCATGAGATGATAAAGCAAGAGAAGTGGGGGGCTACTTTTCTCAATCCTGTAGGTTTGGGTGCAGGATTTGATAAAAATGGTCAATATATAGTATCTATGCCAACACTAGGCTTTGGTTTTACAGAGATAGGTACTGTCACACCAGAGCCACAACAGGGCAATCCAAAACCAAGACTTTTTCGTCTAATAGAAGATGAGTCTATCCAGAATGCTATGGGCTTCAACAATAGGGGTGCAGACTATATGCTCCAAAAGCTCAAAGAGTTATACTTTTTTGACTACCCTATAGGTATAAATATAGGTAAAAATAAGCTCACCCATGATAGTGATGCATTGAGTGATTATGAGAAGCTCCTTCGTATGTTTGGCGACTATGGTGACTATATAGTCATCAATATATCATCTCCAAATACACCAGGGTTGAGAGATTTGCAAAATGAGTCTTTTATCACTTCGCTCTTTGAGCTTGCCAAAGGCATCACAGATAAGCCTATACTCCTAAAGATAGCACCCGACATGACTCCAGAAGATGCTATAGCTATCTCTAAAGTAGCTATAGGGGCAGGGGCTAGCGGTATCATAGCTACCAATACAACTATAGATTATAGTCTCACTAAAGATGCCAAAGATTTCGGTGGCATCAGTGGATCACTCCTGAGAGAGAAGAGCTATGAGCTATTTCGAGAGTTGGGTAGGGAGTTGCATGATCAGACTACGCTCATATCTGTAGGTGGTATAGATTCAGCAGAGGAGGCGTATAGGCGTATAAAAGCAGGTGCAACATTTGTGCAGGTATATAGTATGCTTATCTATAGGGGTCCAGCTCTCATCAAAGAGATCAATGAGGGCATAGTAAAACTACTGCAAGCTGATGGATATAGCCATATTAGTGAAGCTATAGGTTCTGACTGGAAGTAGTATACTGCTTAGAGATCTTTTTTTAGAAGTCTAATAATTTTTAGATATAATATCCAACTTATTAATATACTGGAGAATAGCTAGATGTCTACTCTGAACAAGATCATATTAGCACTACTTATAACAACAGGAGTCACAATGGCTAACTCATTGCCAAAATATTTTACAAAAACACTTGACAATAAGATGCAAATTGTCGTAATACCTATGGATAACGACTCAGGTGTCATCACTACAGATATCTACTATCGTGTAGGGAGTCGCAACGAAATCATGGGAAAGAGTGGCATAGCTCATATGCTAGAACACATGAGCTTCAAAGCTACCAAGAAATACAAAGCTGGAGAGTTTGACGCTATAGTCAAAAGTCATGGAGGTGTCAACAATGCCTCTACAGGGTTTGACAAAACGCACTACTATATCAAGACTGCTACCAAAAATTTACCAATGACACTAGAGCTTTTTAGTGAATTGATGCACAATCTATCTCTAAAGGATGAGGAGTTCCAAAAAGAGAGAGATGTTGTAGCAGAGGAGCGAAGATGGAGAACAGACAACAATCCCCTAGGATATCTATATTTTAGAATCTTCAATATGCAGTATACTTATCACCCTTACCATTGGCTACCTATAGGATTTATGCAAGATATATTGTCGTGGAATATAGCAGATATAAGAGAGTTTTATGAGAGATACTATCAGCCATCAAATGCCATACTTATAGTATCTGGTGATGTCAAACCAGAGAGAGTATATGCAGAAGCTCAAAAATATTTTGGTGATATCAAAAATGAGCATGAGATACCTCAAGTAAAGGCAGTAGAGCCTGAAAATGATGGATCTAAAAGAGCTATACTCCACAAAGACAACAATAGGGTAGATACGCTAGCTATCGCATATCCTATACCAAACTATGAGCATGAAGATCAAGTAGCTCTATCGGCTATCAGTGAGCTACTTAGTTCTGGCAAGAGCAGTAGATTAGAGAAGAGTTTGGTCATAGAGAAGCAGATGGTCAATATGATATCGGCATACAATATGGAGCTAAAAGACCCAGGGGTCTTTCTGATTATGGCACTATGCAACCCTGGCATTGGAGCAGAAGATGTGGAGAGAGAGATTTTGTCGGAGCTAGATAGACTCAAGAGTGGAGATGTCACTCAAGAGGAGCTTGACAAACTCAAGATCAATGCAAAGAGCGATTTCATATATTCGCTAGAGGATTCGAGTAGTGTTGCTTCACTATTTGGTGAATATCTATCCAAGGGCAATATAGAGCCTCTGCTTGAATATGAAGATAAGTTGGATAAACTTACCGTTCAGGAGATAAGCGAAGTGGCAAAGAGATACTTTGATAGTGAGCGATCTACTACAGTATTTTTAAAAAAACAAGATATCAACAGTACAAAATAGGAAAGAGATAAGATGAACGACCTAATTACAGGTGCAACAACAGCACTAATTACACCATTTAAAAACAATCAACTAGATGAGGCTACATTTGCCAAACTGATCCAAAGACAGATAGATAATGGCATAAATGCAGTATGTCCAGTAGGTACTACAGGCGAGAGTGCTACTCTCAGTCATGATGAACACAAAAGATGTATAGAGATAGCAGTAGAGGTGTGTAAAGGTAGTGGCACCAAGGTATTGGCAGGTGCAGGAAGCAATGCTACACATGAAGCTATAGATATAGCAAAACATGCTCAGTCTTGCGGTGTAGATGCTATATTTTCTGTATCACCATACTACAATAAGCCTAGTCAAGAGGGGCTATATCAGCACTACAAAGCTATAGCTTCAGCGGTAGAGATACCATTTATGCTCTACAATGTCCCTGGACGCACAGGAGTAGATATACTTCCAGATACTGTAGTGAGGCTATTTGACGATGTAGAGAATATATTTGGTATCAAAGAGGCTACAGGCTCTATAGAGAGAGCTATAGAGTTGCTATCGAGACGACCTGAACTATATCTATTTAGTGGTGACGATGCGATAGATTATCCTATCCTTGCCAATGGCGGTAGAGGTATCACATCTGTCACATCAAATCTATTGCCAGATATGAAGAGCCAGCTAGTAGATGCTGCATTGAGCGGTGATTTCAAAAAATCAAAAGAGATCAACGACTCACTCTATCCTATCAATAAAGTGATGTTTTGCGAGAGCAATCCTATACCTATAAAAGCGGCTATGTATATAGCAGGACTCATAGAGACTCTTGAGTATAGATTGCCACTAGTGCCACCTAGTAGTGACAATATGAAAAAGATAGAAGATGTTATGAAAAATTATAAAATAGTAGGAGTTTAATATGTCAGAGATGAGAGGCAAGACAGTAGTCGTAACAGGTGCTACCAAGGGTATAGGCAAGGCGATAGTAGAGAAGTTTGCTAGCGAGGGTGTCAATGTAGCTTTTACATACAACTCCAATAAAGATATGGCTACAGAGATAGCCAATGAGCTTACAAGTAAATATGATATCAAAGCAAAAGCATATCCACTAAATATACTAGAGCTTGATGAGTTTAAGCCACTATTTTTGGAGATAGACAAGGATTTTGATAGGGTAGATTTCTTTGTATCCAATGCTATGATATATGGTAGACCAGTTGTGGGTGGATATGGAAAGTTTATGAAGCTTAGACCAACTAAGGGATTGCAAAATATCTATACCGCTACAGTAGGTGCATTTGTCAGAGGATCACAAGAGGCGGCTACTAGAATGCAAAAAGTTGGTGGTGGGTCGATAGTGACTATGTCAAGCACAGGAAACCTCATATATATAGACAACTATGCAGGTCATGGTACCAACAAGGCAGCAGTAGAGGCTATGAGTCGATATGCAGCAGTAGAGCTAGGAGAGATGGGTATCAGAGTCAATGCAGTATCGGGTGGACCTATAGATACAGATGCTCTCAAAGCATTCACCAACTATGAAGAGGTCAAGGCTGAGACTATCAAGAGGTCAGCACTAAATCGAATGGGTTCACCAGAAGATATAGCAGGTTCTGTATATTTCCTATGTACACCAGAGGCTAGCTGGATCACGGGTCATACGCTAGTGGTCGATGGTGGGACTACCTTTAGATAGGAGATGTGATGAAGAGTAGTCAGATATTTAATGTACCAAACACTTTGGCGTTTATTCGTCTGCTACTTGCTCCTGTAATGTTCTTCTTGCTTGTAGGTCGCGATAGCTCTCTACTAGATGGCATACACTACTCTTGGCTAGACTACATGGCTGCATTTATCTTTGTACTTGCAAGTGCTACAGATTTCTTTGATGGTTATATAGCTAGAACTTTTGAACAGATCACTACACTAGGTAAGATACTTGACCCATTGGCTGACAAGATGTTGACGCTAGCAGGGTTTTTAGGTCTCATGATGTTGGATCGTGCCAATGAGTGGGCTATATTTCTCATCATCACTAGAGAACTTTTCATTACTGGACTTCGTGCCTCTGCTATCGATCTGGGTCTAGATATATCTGCATCTTGGATGGGCAAAGTCAAAACAGTAGTGCAGATGATAGCTATAGGATTTCTACTTATGGAGTGGCAAGGTGGCGAGCTTCTTCTTTGGCTAGCTGTAGCACTTACACTATATTCAGGGTATGAGTATGTGAGGGATTTCTTTATAAAAGCTAGAGATTGCGATAAGATATAGAGATAGTATATGCTTGAGATTATAGTACTTACGATATTTATAGCTACAATAGTAAATCTAGTCTTGACTAGATTTCATATACCTACAATCATAGGATATATAGCCACAGGTGCCATCATTACATACTTTTTTCAACTCTCATCTGCTACACACTCCAAAGAGTTGGAGACTATAGCAGAGTTTGGTATAGTCTTTTTGATGTTTACCATAGGATTGGAGTTCTCCATCAGGCATCTCATGGAGATGCGTAAAGAGGTATTTCTATATGGTGGATTGCAAGTTGGATTGAGTATGTTTATATTTTATCTTATCGGCTTTTACCATTTTGAAATGCTTGCCAAAGAGTCTATCATAGTGGCTGCTGCACTATCGCTGTCATCTACAGCTATAGTGTTAAAGATACTCAATAGCAACAGAGATATAGACAAGGAGTATGGCAAGAGATCACTAGGCATACTTATATTTCAAGATATTATGGTCGTACCTATACTGTTGATGATATCTATATTTTCTACAGATGGCGTATCGTTGGGTAGTCTCCTCTTTAGTACTCTAGTGGATGCTGTGGTACTCTTTTTGCTATTGTGGGGATTTGGTAAATATATCTTAGATCCATTTTTGAGTGAAGTGGTCAAGAGCAACCTTGATGAGATCTTTATAGGCTCTATCCTCTTTCTGGTAGTAGGATCATCTATCTTGGCACACAATCTAGGTTTCTCCTACTCTCTAGGAGCATTCATAGCTGGTATGATCATCTCTGAGACTCACTACAAACATCAAGTAGAAGCAGATTTGATACCATTTCGAGACCTGCTTTTAGGAGTATTTTTTATCTCCGTAGGTATGCAGATCGACTTCTCTATAGTTGTAGATAAGTTTGGAATGATACTCAGTTTGCTACTGCTATTTACTATAGTCAAGATAAGCATTATATTTCTACTACTATACAAAAAAGCAGGAAAGAGAGTGGCACTCAAGACCTCTCTAGCTCTATTTCAGTTGGGAGAGTTTGGATTGGTGATATTTGAATTGGCAAATAGTAGCAATCTTATAGAGCCTACTATCTCTCAGATATTGACAGCCACTATCATACTCTCTATGATATTGACACCATTTGTATTGAGAAAGATATCATCTGTAGTTGATATGATACTAGGTGATGAGCTACCTACTGATGGGCAACTCGTAAAGCAGAGTAGATTAAAAGATCACATAATAGTGCTAGGCTATGGTAGACTAGGGAGAAAAATATGCAGTAAGTTGGATAGTTATGGTGCTAAATATATAGCTATAGAGAGCAACTATCACAATGTAAAAGAGGCTCAAAAAGAGGGTAAATCAGTCATATTTGGCAATGCAGGAAAGAGAAGCATACTGGAGTCTGTCAATATCCATCAGGCAGCATCAGTCATCATAGCGATGGAAAATAGTGAAAGATTGCATCTTATAGGTGATATACTACTCAAAATAGCTCCGACAGCAAGAGTAATCATCAAAGTAAATAAATTTCAAGAGCGAGAGCTACTGCAAGTAGAGTTCCCCAACTATGAGATAGTTGTGGGTGTAGAGCAGATGGCACAAGGTATGGTAGATGCTATGATGCAGTGTAGCATTAGTCATATATATACAGACTAAAAGCGATATACCAAAAGCGATTTTGCCATCAGAGATTAGACATCACACTTTTTGGTGATGATGCAAGCTGGACAAAAGTTTGCCAATCCTGCTATGAGAGGTATGACACCGAGATAGAACCAATTGATACCTGAGTAGTAACCATAACCAATCAGAGCCAAACCGACAACTATCCTGATAGGTCTACATACTTTTCTGAGTCTATTAATATCCATTTAAAATCCTTTTTATTTTGTTAGATTACTTGACCTCTTGCGAAGATCAAGAGGTATACTATACAAGTAATAACTTAAAGTTATATGAAATCAATTAAAAGATGTAGTCAATATAGATCCTAGCATCTACAAAGTCATCGGTGACAGAGAATACATTATATCCATGTAGCTCTTTGTATGCTTCTAAATCATAGTCTGTTTTGAAATCATCATATGCTAGCCTAAACTGTATACTCAACCCATCCATCTGTGTAAAGATACCAAATCCCGAACTTTTGGTAAATGAGTATCTCAAATCAAATGTAGCTTCTGAGCGATCCTGTCTAGCATCTATCATATCCAAGTCATCAGGCATATCGTAGTTGGCATATCTGAAGCGAATTACTGTACTATCTAGTATGCCTAATGCCCCAAGGTCAAACTGAGCCCCTACACCTATAGACTTTGTACCAGCTAGTTCAGAGTCTTGTACTTGAAATGAGTTGAACATTTGAGGAGTACCCCAACGGACAAAGAGTGTACCACCATCATAAGAGGCTTCATTGTAACTAACTTCGTTATATCCTATAAAAAATAGCATTCCGTTTGAGGCTGTAGCTGTTGCTTTCAAACCATAGAACCATGTATCTATATTACCTGCTACACTACTACCTACATCTTGTTGATTGGCGTATTGTGCTGCTAGAGAGAGTCCCCACTCATCAGATATATCCATCTTATATTCACCATACAGATATAGTGTATTGACAAAGTCATTGACTAGATAGTCCCAAGCTTCAACTTTGTAGCTATCTTGCTTGTAGATAGCTCCTACCATAGGCATCTCTTTATCTTCACCAGAGTAGTTACCACTACTGTCAAAGTTGGCAGGGTCGAAGTCGCCACGAATAAGCATCTTGGATCCACTATTTACACAGTTGCCTGTAGCATCAACTGCACCACAACCCGTCTTGACCCTAGCAGAACGCACCATATCATCAAATACAATACCATTTCTATCTTTTTGACCTGTGATATATGCTAAATTTATCTTGAGTCCATCTATCATGCTATTTTCGTATACTACGCCCTCATGAGTAAATGGTGTCATACGAATATTGGATAGTGACACAAATCTATAGTCTGGCATCTCTTGCCTACCTATCTTTATAAGATTTTCACCATCACTATATTTTACAAATGCTTCACCTAAGACATTGTAGGAGTCTTGCCCACCATCCTTCTCATATAGTCCACCTAGACCCTTCTCATCATCAGGATTGTTTCCTAATGGATTGGAGGTGTAAAATGTAGCACCAATAGATATATTGTATAGTGGTGCTGTCTCATATCCCAAGTATCCACCTATGGCAGAGTATGCTTGTACTTTATTGTGTGCTGTATCACTAGGTGCATCTTGAAGCACATGATAGTTGCTATCTCTATGTTGGGCTCCATATCTAAGTAGCCCTTTTATCTTTCCTTTTGCAAATGCATCAGATACACTATTGATAGCTATAGGTGCTGCTGTAGCCTCTATAGTAGTGTTTGTATCATCTGCTACCAATTGTGTAGCACTTGCCACTATTATTGCCGATAGCGTAGTCGCTATTTTTATCTGTTTCATCTCATGCCCCCTTTTATGTTATGAGAAGTATCCAAGCAGTTCCTACAGTAAGAAACACGATAGTATTGACTAGAGTGACCATGCCACCAACCTTGTATATCTCTCCTGCTTCTAGATAGCCACTACCTACGAAGATGACATTGGCTGATGACCCTTGTGGTGTAATGATAGCATTGAAGTTGGTAGCAAAGAGTAGCATGAGAGCCATCAACTCAGCAGGAACTCCTGTCTTGACAGCTACTCCCAAAAATACACTAAAGAGTGCTAGCATTTGAGCAGTCTGGGATACAAAGAAGTAGTGTATGAGTACATAGGCTATCACGAGTATAACATATGCAGCCATCCAAGGCAATCCATCCACCATAGCAGCAGCATTTTCGCCTATCCATCCCATAAATCCAAATTTGTTGAGATATACACTCATGGCATATAGTATGGCAAACCACACTAGAGTACCTAGTGCTTGACCCTCACCATGCAGATCTTTGATGGTAAATATATTGGCAAGCATCAATACACCAAGACCCAAAAAGGCTACCGCTGTTTTGTTGAGCCCTGGTACGAATGATGAGGCTATCCATAGAGATACCATACCTATAAAAACAGCTGCCATTATCCACTCATTTTTACTTACGCTACCCATCTTGTCTAGTGCATCTTGAGCTATCTGCGGAGCGTTAGGAGTATGCTTTACCTCTGGTGGATATATCTTCATTAGTACCCAAGGCATAATGGCAAATAGTACAAGTACAGGCAGACTAGCCGCTAAAGCCCAAGAGCCATAGGTGATATCTACTCCAAACTCTTTTGCCATTTTGGCTCCTGCTGGATTGGCTGCCATAGCCGTGAGCCATAGAGATGATGATAAGGTGAGTCCAGCCATAGATGACATCATCAGATACGATCCTAGCTTTTTGCGTGTACCATCAGATACATTTGAGCCACTATCGGTCGCTAGAGCATTGACTATAGGAAACAGTACTCCTGATCTAGCTGTATTACTAGGAAATGCAGGAGCCATAAACATATCAGCTGCTATGATAGAGTATGACAGTCCTATGCTACTCTTACCAAACTTACGAATGATAAGAAATGCTACTCTTTTGCCAAGTCCTGATTTGATGACCCCTCTAGCGATGAGAAATGCTACTATGATAAGTAGTATCCAATCCTCAGAAAAGCCACTAAAGGCTTGTTTTGCAGTAAGAGTACCTGTGAGTATCACAGCTGATACACCCAATATGGAGGAGGTAAATATAGGCATAGCTTTGAGTATCACAGCAAATATAGCGGTGATAAATATGGCAAAAAGATGCCAAGCCATAATAGGTGTAAATTTCAAATCACTACTAGGCAAGCTCTGGATATAGCTCTCTAATCCTGACGGTATAGGTACAAACCATAATATAAGTCCAAATATAATGACTACTATTTGAAGTATGTGTTGATTTTTTGTCTGGTTGGGATGGTGCGACATGTGTAGACTCCTTATTGTATAAGATATTTAGATAATTATACTATAACATTTCCATAATACAAACCACTTAGTAAAGACTCTTGTTTCAAAATGATAAAATAAAAAAAGTAAGTACTAAAAGAAGAGCCTACAATATGGAGTTTGAAGTCAAAATAGAACATTTGATGAGGTTTGTTTTGGATATGTTGATAGTTTGAAATTTGAGAATATATCGTTACGAATAGTATCATAGTCTAGTGAAATAGAGATGTTTGACTGCTTCTATTTGCAAATTTGAACAGCATATATTCTAGTATTCATCGAAGATTTTGATTTGAGATATGTATGAGTTTAAAATCAGTTTTTTAGCTACAAAGTGATAAGATATCTATCTTAAATATGCAAAATGGTTTAATGCAAGAGTATATTGAGTCTGAATTATACCATTTGATGCAATGAAAATGTTAATTTTGTGATTTCTATTGCATAGTTTTGGTTAAAATGTTTAGCTACAGAGGATATGGTATGAGAGAGGCAGACTATTTTAAGAGACAGATAGAGCTTTGGGGAGCAGATACGCAAGAGTCACTGCGTAGCAAACGAGTGGCTATTGTGGGTAGTGGCGGATTGGGTTCTACACTTGCTATGGCATTGGGTACTAGCGGTATAGGTGAGATAGATATGGTTGATTTCGATAGGGTATCTATACACAATATACATAGACAGATAGCATTTAAGTTAAATGATGAGGGCAAGAGCAAGTCCAAGGTAGTAGCTGATCTCATAACTGCTAAGAGTCCATTTGTCAAAGCAAGAGCATTTGATATGGATTTTGATACTTTTGTAAAAGAGCAAAATAGCTATGACCTTATACTGGATGCTACTGACAATTTGCCAGTACGAGAGCAGATAGATATCTATGCCAAATCTACCAATACACCATGGATATATGGTAGCGTAGAGGAGTTCAATGGTCAAGTATGCTTTTTTAAAGAGGCAGGATTTCAAGTATTTAATATCTCCGATCACAAACCAGGAGGTATCACTGCACCCATAGTGATGCACATAGGCTCACTACAAGCTACTATGGCTTTGAGGTATTTGGCAGGACTACCTGTGGACAAAGATAGACTATATTATCTATATTTTAATGACAATGGAGAGTTAATCACTCAAAAGTTTGGTATGCCAAAAGTATAAAAGTGATAAAATAGCATATCTAAAAAGTAGGAGAGTGTATGAAGAGGCGATTCATTATAGCTAGCAGTATCGTTTTACTCTTGTTGGGCGGATGTACGCAAGAGACACAAAATTCACTAAGTCGTTCACTACAGAACTGGACAGGAACAGATGGTGTGTTAGATATCTATGCTGGTGAAAAGTTGGTCAAGAGATTTATCAAAATAGATAAACTCTCTACAGCATACGGCTCAAATGACAACAAGATGAGACCATATAGATATGGATATGGCATTGATGACAAAAATTTCAATGGACATGCAGACAAGGGTGAAAAGAAGGTCTATTTTGAGTTTTCTGATTACTCAACGAGCTACATATTTTATGATTATAACTAAGGAGGATAGATGAAATTTATATCGACAAAAGACGCACCAGAGGCCATAGGACCATATTCACAAGCTGTTGAAGTAAACGGATTTGTATATACATCAGGACAGATAGGGTTACTGCCAGATGGTAGATTGGCAGGTGATACAGTAGATCTGCAGATGCATCAAGTGATGAAGAACTTATACTATGTTTTGGAGGCTGCTGGAGCCCAATTTGAAGATGTCATTAAGACCACTATATATCTAGAAGATATGCGTGATTTTGATACTATCAACAAAATATATGAGTATCACTTCAAAGATCATAGACCAGCTAGATCTACAGTAGCCGTCAGAAGTCTACCAAAAAATGTCAAAGTAGAGATAGATTGTATCGCTATAGCACATACTCATGTAGATTTCGGATAATAAGCAGCAGCATTTAAAAGTAGATTAAACATCATTTAGATATAATCACGAACTTTTTTAAGATTTTCAATACAATAAAGGGTTTGCTATGTACGCAATCATAAAAGCAAGTGGTCAACAGTTCAAAGTCCAAGAGGGTGATATCATCTCTTTTGACAAGATGGGACTAGAGCCAAAGAGTGCTGTAGAGTTCAAAGAGGTTCTTGCACTAGATAATGGTGAGTTGACAGTAGGTACTCCATTTGTAGAGGGTGCAGTCGTCAAAGGTGAAGTGGTCAATGAAGGTAGAGATAAAAAAGTGATCATTTATAAAAAAAGAAGAAGAAAAGATTCTAAACTAAAAAGAGGTTTTAGAAGAGATTTCACAAGAGTTAGAATAACTTCAATCGCATAAGGAGAAGAAATGGCACACAAGAAAGGTCAAGGGTCTACCCAGAACAATCGTGATTCAGCTGGTCGTCGTCTAGGTGTAAAAAAGTATGGTGGTGAAGCAGTAATACCTGGTAACATTATCATCAGACAGAGAGGAACAAAAGTTCATCCTGGTACAGGTGTAGGTATGGGTAAAGATCATACTATATATGCTCTAGTAGAGGGTGTAGTAGAGTTCGGAAACAGAACAAACAAACAGAAGAAAGTATCAGTAATTCCTGCATAATTTCTACAAAAACCTGAATCTCTTCAGGTTTTATCTCAAAACTAACAACCATTAAACATTATAAAAACTCCAGAAGGTGACATAGTGAATCAGATCGCCATACTACTCTCTACATATAATGGAGAAAAGTTCATCAAAGAGCAACTCACTTCACTTGCAGAGCAGTCATATAGAGAGTTTGATATATATATCCGAGATGATGGCTCTAGTGACAAGACTTTAGAGTATATAGATAAATTTATCCAAGATAGTGATCTATCTATCAAGCTTTTGTCTGGTGATGAAAATGTAGGTGCTTTGCTGAGTTTTTTTACTCTACTGAGAGAAGTATCAGCTATCGATAGATATGGATACATAATGTTTTGTGACCAAGATGATATTTGGCTCTCAAACAAAGTAGAGATATCTATAGAGCGTATGCAGGAGCTGGAGAGAAGTTATCCAGATTTGCCACTACTCATACATAGTGATTTGACTGTAGTAGATGAGAGATTGGATACGATAGATAGCTCATACTGGTCATATCAGCAGATAGACCCAACTCGTACCGATCTCAACCATCTGCTTGTAGAAAATGTCATCACAGGATGTACAACCATCATCAACTCAAATCTAGCAAAATTGGCACTACCTATACCTACAGATGCCATTATGCATGATTGGTGGCTAGGTCTAGTAGCCACCACTCTTGGAAAGATAGACTATATAGAGACGAGTACTATACTATATCGACAACATAGTCAAAATGAGATAGGTGCTTCAAAGTTTGGATTTGATACAGTAGTGCAAAAGATATCTAAACTATCTACTCCAATATTTGATAGATATATCAAACAGTCCAAAGTGCTATTGGATAGATATAGAGATAGATTGAAGCCAAAAGATTTGGATACACTTGAAGCTATAGTATCTATAGAGTATATACCTTGGTATAGAGGAAAAATGCTATTGGTGAAATACAATCTATCCAAGAGAAACTTTATCAAAAATATAGGACTACTACTATGCAGATAGATATATCCGTCATCATACCCACATACAATGGAGCAGAGTATCTACCAAAACTATTGGATAGATTGCAAGAGCAGAGTGTAGATTTTGAGCTAATCATCATAGACTCATCATCCAGAGATGAGACTATAGAGATATCCAAAAGATATACAGACCATATCATTACAATACCACAGAGTGAATTTGATCATGGTGGCACACGAACCAAGGCAGCAAAAGAGGCTAGTGGGGATATTGTAGTATTTTTGACACAAGATGCACTACCCGTAGATGAGTTTGCCATAGAGAAGATAGTAGAGGTATTTAGTGATGAGGGCATAGGTGCAGCATATGGCAGGCAGATAGCCTATCGAGATACATCTATATTTGGTAAGCACCTTCGAACCTTTAACTACCCTGCTCAGTCACACTTTAGGAGTTATGCAGATAGAGATAGATATGGTATGAAGACTGTATTTTTATCGGATAGTTTTGCGGCGTATAGAGTAAGTGCTTTGGAGAAGATAGATTGGATAAAGGATGGTCTCATCAGTAGTGAAGATAGCTATGCAGGTGCAAAGATGCTGCTTGCAGGATATGATTTGGCATATGTGGCTGAGGCTGCTGTCTTTCACTCCCATAGCTACACCATCATAGAGGAGTTCAAGAGATATTTTGATATAGGTGTCTTTTATAATAGGCAGAGATGGATACAAGATAAGTTTGGCAAAGCAGAAGGTGAGGGTGGTAGATATGTCAAGTCTGAGTTGAAGTATCTTGTGAAGCATAACGCCTATCACAAAATACCGCAATTTCTAATCAGAAATAGCATGAAGTATATAGGGTATAAATTGGGAAACAACTACGACAAGTTGCCATCATCTATCATAAAAAAACTAAGTATGCACCCACACTGGTGGGATAGTAATAAAGTGTAACAGAGATATAGCCAGTTAAATTTAGAAGTATATAGGGGCTATTTAGATCATGCAAATTGCATTGCATGATCTGGAGTTATATATTAGTTTTTATCTTGGTCTACTATCTTGTTGGCAGATATCCAAGGCATCATTCCTCTGAGCTTAACACCTGTTTGCTCGATCTTTGATGCTCTAGCATTCGCTCTCTCTGCATTCATTCTAGGATATCCTGCTTGACCCTCTAGTATGAAGTCTTTGGCAAATGTACCATCTTGAATCTCTGAAAGTATCTGCTTCATAGCTGCTTTTGACTCATCATTGATGACTCTCTTACCAGATACATAGTCGCCATACTCAGCTGTATTTGAGATAGAGTATCTCATATCTGCTATACCACCCTCGAACATCAAGTCAACGATAAGCTTAAGCTCATGTAGACACTCAAAGTAAGCTAGTTCAGGAGCATATCCAGCCTCTGTCAATGTCTCAAATCCAGCTTGTACCAATGCTGCTGTACCACCACAAAGAACTGCCTGCTCACCAAATAGGTCAGTCTCTGTCTCATCTTTGAAAGTAGTCTCGATGATAGCTGTGCGTCCTCCACCTATGGCAGAAGCATATGATAGTGCCAACTCTTTAGTAGTGCCACTTGGATCTTGACCTACAGCTATCAAATCTGGTATACCGCCACCTCTTACAAATTCGCTTCGTACTGTATGTCCAGGAGCTTTTGGAGCTATCATTGTGACATTGATATCTGATGCAGGGTGGATTCTGCCATAGTGGATATTAAATCCATGACCAAAAGCGATAGTTGCACCACTTTTTAAGTTTGGAGCTATCTCGTTGTTGTATATCTCTGCTTGGTTCTCATCTGGGAGAAGTATCATAACTACATCAGCCTTAGCTGTAGCATCTGCTACTGTAAGCACTTCAAAGTTTTTAGCTTCTGCTTTTGCCCAAGAACTACCACCTTTTCTGAGACCTACTACAACCTCTACACCGCTATCTCTGAGGTTTTCTGCGTGAGCATGCCCTTGGCTTCCGAAACCTATCATAGCTACTGTTTTTGACTTGATGATAGATAGATCGCAATCTTTATCATAATATACATTTAATGATGACATCATTTATCCTTGATGAAAAATTTTCGCGATTATACCCAAAACTTTCTTAATTGGCATATTACGCTAAGAATAATTTGATAAAATGTATATAGCCAAAGGAGTTGCCATGTTTGAAATGCTAAATAACTCTATAGTCTGGTGGCACTGGATTGTAGTGGGGTTGATACTTATCATTAGTGAGATGGCTACAGGTACATTCATATCTTTAGGATTTGGTATAGCTGCTCTAGTGGTAGGCATTGTAGATATTATTGTGCCGTTAGGGTTTGTATATCAGTTGAGTCTATGGATAGTATTGTCACCTATAGTTGTCTTTATACTGTTCAAATGGTTTGATAGCCAGCCAACCATAACTAGCTCAGGTCAATCAGACTATAGATTTGATACATTAGGAACAGTAACTCAAGCGATACACCCTCACAAGAGAGGAAAGGTTGCTTTTGATGCACCAGTGCTAGGCAATACAGAGTGGCATGCTACTGCCAATGATGAGCTTGCAGAGGGCGATCGTATCAAGATAGTAGAGGTCAATGGGCAACTCATACAGGTCGCCCCAATCGATAAAACATAAAAGGATATAGAATGGAAGCGTCGTTAGTCATACTACTTATTATAGCAGCAGGTGTAGCTACTACACTATATAAAGGTATCAATATAGTACCACAGGGAGAAGAGTGGATCATCGAAAGACTTGGCAAATTTAGTCGTACGCTCAATCCTGGACTCAATATCATACTACCATATATAGATAGTGTTCGTGCGAAGATAACTACTAGAGATATCATACTGGATATACCACAACAAGAGGTCATCACAAAAGATAATGCTGTCATACTTACAAATGCAGTTACATTTGTTCGTGTCACAAAACCACAAGATGCCATATATGGAGTAGAGGATTTTAAGTTGGCAATACAACAGCTCATAATGACTACACTTAGATCTATATTGGGTGAGATGAAGCTAGATGAGGCACTATCTAACCGTGAGATTATAAAGAGTAAACTAAAAGAGCAGATCGTAGATGATGTAGCAGACTGGGGTGTGACAGTCAAGTCTGTGGAGATACAAGATATTTCACCTAGTGCTTCTATGCAAGCCTCCATGGAGAGACAAGCAGCAGCAGAGAGAGAACGAAGAGCCATAGAGACCACCGCAGAGGGTAATAAAAATGCAGCTATCTTGGAGGCAGATGGTAAGCTAGCAGCAGCACAGAGAGAGGCACAAGCACAAGTAGCGTTGGCTACCGCATCAGCTAAAGCCATCTCGCAGATATCCAACGCAGTCCAAGGACAAGAGATACCAGCTATGTTTTTGTTGGGTGATAGATATATATCATCACTTGAAAAGATAAGCCAAAGTGATAATTCCAAATTCGTCATATATCCTGCTGACCTACAAGGAGCTATCAAGGGAATGCTTGGCAATACATTTAGTAAATAGTTGCCTCGTAAAACTAAAGAGTATTCCTTACTCCACCTCAGGAGAGGTGTAACTAGTGAAGAAACTAGATAAAGAGATGATATATATGCTATGAGTATAAGAAGAGGCAAGGGTATAGTGAGTATGAGATAGCTCAAAAGAGAGAAGCATTGGAGAATGTACTTAT
>FPHC01000028.1_pt2 | contig 43269 bp, 37 predicted proteins | sample 1057211 | NCBI WGS metagenome assembly FPHC01 (sample SAMEA4473313, study PRJEB15554) | hydrothermal vent metagenome | biome: marine basaltic hydrothermal vent biome; feature: marine hydrothermal vent; material: water | place: Pacific Ocean | collected 2011-06-14/2011-07-23 | depth 1199 m
TCAACCTTGTGGATTTGCACTATCACTTGGTAGTGTCAGCCTCACAAGAGATGTAAATCAAATCCGAATCTGGATTAAAAACTATATCCAATACCCAAATTATATAATTACTAGTGATTTAAGTATTGACTGAAGAAGTGATGTCATTTGTGTGTACTCTATCCGCCAATGATTCTGTGTTGTCTCGATATTAATACTTATATGTATATCCTGCTTTTTTCGTTTCACGGCTCCAAATAAAGAGCGAGGAAATTATATTGTCCAGATATTAATTAATGATATCCATATCCGTAGGTGTGACCATGTCACACGATATAATGATATTTAGTATATTAGTGACGGTCGTGATATGTTTTTTAGATACAAGTGATGTCTCTTTCGAAAGCAGGGTCGATTTATTGACCACAAACTGAGATAGATGTTTATTTTATGGTCGGTAAACCGACCCTACGCAATAAATTTCTTCATTTTATAGAGAGATTATGGCGAATTTATATATCTATAAAAGAGCAGCTTGCTATAGGCAACTAGGCAAAAGCTACTATATATTATAATGCTTTTTATTACTTCAACTTTTCACTATCGGATAATTTGGGTTAAAAACTATATCCAATACCTAGATATAGATAATCGCTAGTGATCTCTGTCGTGGCTAGAGAGGTGATGTCGTCTGTGTATGCTCCATCTGCAAAAGGTCCTATGTCGTCTAGATTCCAATACTTGTATGTGTATCCTACTTTGGCATAAAAATCAGAATCTTGACCAGAGAAATCTGTCAGAAAATATTTGGCACCTATATCAAATGAGGAGTATGTTCCCATGATGTCCAAGTCGCTATTGATGATATCGCTGTTCATAGTGCCTGACTGCATTGCTAGTACCACGCTACTATATAGAGAGAAGATCTCCGCTAAGTTGTATGCACCTTGCATAGTGACACCAAGTTTGTATGTCTCTATCTCTGTATTTGCTTGATAGGGCAGGTTGCTGGTATGGTCACTACTATCTGCATAGTTTGTAGTCTCCATCATAGGTGTGGAGAATCCAGTCATAAGACCTAGACCGAAGTAGCTCCTCTCATCTTGGTAGACATCATACCCTATACCTATATCTAGATCTACCCCACTAGCTGTGAAGCTACTAGGAAATGGTGCTATATTGTCTGGTGTGTTTGGTATGATATTTAGTAGATCACTAGATATGTCTGTCATAGTATCTAATTGGCGAGAGCTATGTATATCCATATTGCCAAAGTAGTACCAAGTAGAATTGGTCAAATTTTGATGTTGTTCGTTGATGCTATAGACTCTATCGTCTAATGGTATGTATGAGTCTGTGTAGTTTACTATAGTCGAACTCCACTCAAAGTTGCCTTGACCATATCTGAAATCTACAGCTTGAGAGGCACTACCCAATATAATTATGGGTAAAATATATCTTCTTATCATTTCTCAATCCTTTTTGGTGCATTGCAAAATATTATCATGTATAAAATGAATTTTAGATTAAATAATATGAATATTGCAAAGATAGAATAACTCTATTTTAGGTATAATAATTTTATGAAAACAAATATATCAAATATGACTAAAGTCTTAGATAGTATATCTAAATATGCAGGAGTTTTGGCATCAGTTTTGGTGGTGTTGCTAGCACTACTTGTGACATATGATGCAGTTATGCGTTATCTATTTTCTGCTGGTTCTATAGCCCTGCAAGAGATAGAGTGGCATCTATATGATATAGTGTTTTTATTGGGTATCTCATATGCACTCAAGAGCGATAAACATGTTCGTGTAGATATATTTTATGAGAAGTATAGTAGTGATACTAAGGCACTCATAGAGATATTTTCCATGCTCTTTTTGGTGATACCATTTTCTCTGATACTTATATCTAATGCACTAGATATGACTATGCAGAGCTATCTACAGCATGAAGTCTCTAGTGATCCTGGTGGTTTGACACATAGATATCTCATTAAGGGGATGATAGTAGTATCTTTTATACTTCTAATTATCCAAGCTATAAGTGAACTTGTCAAAGCGTACGATAGGTTAGAGTCGCATAAAACTCTATGGGTATCTCTATCTATTTCAACTCTATTGGTTATATTTGGCTCATTGGCTACATATTATGATTTGGCATTTTGGTTTGATCCAGTATATATGATGTTTGCTCTCTCGCTGATACTTCTCTTGAGTGGTTTTCAAGTGGCGTTTGTATTTGCTGGTGTGGCACTATTTTTTGCGACAATATCACAAGAGGTGAGCCTAGTAGTCTTTGAGATGTTGCCATATCGTGTATATGGTATCATGGGCAATGTCACCCTGATGGCGATACCACTCTTTATATTGATGGGTTTGATATTGGAGAGATCAAAGATGGCAGAGAAGTTATTGATATCTATGGGTAGGCTATTTGGTTCTGTGCGAGGTGGATTGGCTATATCTGTGGTGTTGGTAGGTGCTATACTTGCAGCTAGCACAGGTATAGTGGGTGCCTCTGTAGTGATGATGAGTCTCATAGCACTTCCTTTGATGTTGGAACACAACTACTCTCCATCTTTGGCTAGTGGCTCTATAGCTGCTAGTGGTACACTAGGGCAGATTATCCCACCATCTATAGTACTCATAGTGCTTGGGGATCAGATGCACTTGAGTGTTGGTGATCTATTTAAGGCGGCTGTCGCTCCAGGGTTTCTTTTGATACTGTTGTATATTGTATATATTGTTGTCAGAGCATTTTTGCAAAAAGATGTAGCACCTGCTATCGAGAGTAGTGAGCCATACTCTCAGACACTCAAGAGTGCTATCAAGAGCATCATCCCACCGCTACTGCTTATCGCTGTAGTGCTTGGCTCTATATTTGCAGGTATCGCATCTCCTACGGAGTCTGCTGCTATCGGTGTGATAGGAGCTTCTATATTGGCTTGGAGCAATAGAAGCTTTTCGTATGATATGATACGATATGCCTCTGTGGAGACTATCAAGCTTACGGCAATGATATTTATGATACTTATAGGTGCTACTGCATTCTCATTGGTCTTTAATGAGCTTGGTGGTGGAGATATGGCTCTGGAGTTTTTCTCTAGTGATATTGGCAGTAAATGGACATTTATCATTATAGCTATGTCAGTCATATTTTTTCTTGGTTTTTTTATAGATTTTATAGAGATAGCTTTTGTAGTAGTGCCTATACTTGTGCCTATAGTGCATACTTTGGGCATAGATCCTATATGGTTCGCTGTACTTATAGCTATGAATCTACAGGCATCGTTTTTGACTCCACCGTTTGGGTTTGCTCTCTTTTATCTCAAGGGTGCAGCAGGAGATAGAGTCACTACCAAAGAGATATATAGTGGTGTAGTACCATTCATTATACTGCAAGTAGTAGCACTACTTATAGTGATACTATATCCTGATATTATCTACATATTTTCATAGAGTTTGCAGATGGTTTGATCAAAGTGTAGAGTTTTTGGATGCCATCTATACCTTATCTTATAGCGATACATAACAAATATTTCGATATAATATACCAAATATTTCACTAACTACAAGGAGTACCTATGGCAATGGCCATCGATCCACGAACACTTGACTATGCCGCTCTTGGCATTCTCGTCACAGTCTCTATTGTATTGATTTACGCGATTATCTATATCCATGATATCCCCTACGAGATGGCAAAAAAACGCGGTCATCCACACCGTGATGCGATCCATATAGCGGGCTGGGTGAGTCTCTTTCTGATGCACACTATTTGGCCCTTTCTTTGGATCTGGGCATACCTCTACAAACCTGGAGAGGGCTGGGGAACTGAGACGGTACAGATCGAAGCTTCGAGTGACCTAAAGAGCGATATCCGTAAGCTCGAGGCACTAGAGAAGAAGGTAGCCGAGCTAGAGGCACGCCTACATCACAGCTCTGAAGATGTACAAAGAGAGAGTGAAGCTCAAAGCTCACAAAGCAATGATAAAGGAGGAGTTGCCTAATGGAAACGCTCATGTTATTAACCTATGCGGCACTCTGCTGGATTATCTTTAAAGTTTTTCGTATCCCCGTCAACAAGTGGTCATTGACCACAGCAGTGTTAGGGGGTGTCTTTATGATTGGGGCGATGTTGGCAGGGATGGCATACTTTCACCCTGGTTCAAGAAGTGCTAGGATATACTATATCACTACACAAATTGTCAGCAATGTACGCGGTAAGGTGATAGAGGTACCAGTGACACCAAATGCTCCTATCAAAAAGGGTGAGATCCTCTTCAAGATAGACCCCACTCCATATCAATCAGTAGTCGATGACCTCAATGCACAGCTCAAATTTGCCGAGCAACGACTCAAAGATACCAAGCAGCTTGCCCAGAGTGCAGGAGGCTCTAAGTTTGATATCTACAACTGGGAGAAAGAGGTCGCCTCTCTCAAGGCCAAACTTGTCAAAGCAGAATTTGACTTAAATAGCACTATAGTCAAAGCACCTAGCAATGGCTATGTGACACATGTGAGAGTGCGAGCTGGTCAGATGGCAGTACCTATCCCAGCACTGCCTGTCATGACTTTCGTCAATACGGATACAGCAACTCTCATTGCAGGCTTTTCTCAAGAGCCTATCCAAAATATCAAGCGTGGTGACCCTGCTGAAGCGGTCTTCGTCTCTGTACCTGGACGCAGTTTCCAAGGAAAAGTCAAAGAGGTGATCCCTGCTCTTGCTGAAGGAGAACTCAATGCCAACCGTAATATGGTCTCATTTGCACAACAGCTTCCTGCTGGACAAGTGCCTGTCATCATTCAGCTCGATCAGAATATCTCCCAACTCAATCTCCCTCTAGGTGTAGATAGTGTAGTTGCAGTCTATGGGGCACATGAGGGCTTCTGGTCACATGTCGCAATTATTCGGAAAATTCTCTTGCGGATGATGGCTTGGAGCTATTTCTTACGCTTCCATTGATAAGGAGAACAAAAGTATGAAACGACACATAATGAAAACCATAACACTCTCTGCGACTGTAGTGCTTCTACTAGGGGGGTGTTCGCAGAGTACTCTCTCTCTTGATGGTATCAACAAAAAGGTGCAAGAGACGACAGCAAAAACACCTGCACACTACCAGAGTAGCTACATTGGTGGCAAAGTTCGAGATAATTGGTTGCGAGAGTTTCGTGATCCTACCCTCAATAAGCTAGTAGCTGAAGCACAGAGAAGCAACCCCGATCTTCTCATCGCTGCGACCCGAGTCGAAAAAGCGACAGCGATGATGCGTTTGACACACTCTGGGATGATGCCTCAGCTTGGGCTTGGAGGCAACTTCATCGACCGAAATTGGGACTACAACTATAAAGATCGTGAAGATCGTCACTACCGTGGCTCGATCTACTTCAATCTAAGTTGGGAGCCTGACCTCTGGGGGCGAGTTGCCAATGCACTAAGCTCTGATTCTGAAGCGACTCTTGCAACTGTGGCGGATTATGAGTGGGCAAGACAATCTCTCTCGGCAACTACAGCAAGAGCATGGTTCCTGCTTGGTTCAGACCAAATGATAGAGAACTTCTATGCCAAATTGGTGGGAATACAGAAGAGAGCTGAGACAATTTTGCAGAAGCGAGTAGAGATTGGACAGGGGAATATGCGAGATGTCCATATGATCCGTGGTATGGTCGCTGAATCCCAAGAGAGCCTACAGACTGCACGGCAAGCAAAAGGGCAGGATAGTCGGACACTAGAGACACTCATTGGACGCTATCCAGCCAACAAGATCAAAGGCAAGAGTCTTCGAGCTGTTACCAAGAGCATTCCGAGTGGTACGCCACTAGATCTTCTCAATAGGCGTGCAGATATTATTGCTGCACAGTATCGTGTAGCTTCGGCTTTTCACAATACTGAAGCGGTGCGTCTACTACGACTCCCTAGTATCACACTCACCGCACAGTTAGGAGCCGATACTATCGAGCAAACTTTGGCAAAATTGATCGGTGGACTCTTTATGCCGATCTTTGATGCTGGAGCGATCCAAGCCAAAGTTGACGCAGCTACAGCTGACCAGAAGGCGGCCATCGACAACTACAAAAAGGTAGTACTCAATGCCTATCTTGAGGTAGAGAATGCACTTGCCAACGAACGCTACCTAGCCAAACGATACAGCTATCTCAATACAATGGTGCGAGAGTATAAGAGTGCCTATGAGATGACCAATGAGAACTACAAGATAGGACAAGGCACTATCCTCGATGTCTTGCAGTCTCAAAGCAAATGGATCAGTGCACAGATCCTAAGAACGCAAGTGATGAAAGAGCGACTCATCAATCGAGTCAATCTCCATCTCGCACTTGGAGGGAGTTTTAGCAAGAGGCACAAGTAGCCTTTTGTTCATATAGTTTTGCAAGAGTGCAAACTGCTTCTGGTGATGCTTTAGCATTACCATTTTTTCGCTCCCAAAATATATTTGGGAGTAAGGGGAGCATATGATTTAAGGTTTTCACTCTTTAGTCTCGTTAATGGTGAGACTGAAGTCTCACTTCCGAGTCTTGCAAGATGGCTTAATATTGTGATATCAATGATATTTTCTCTATTGTCTGTCGTATCTTTACTTTTTTTTGGGCATCTTCAATACCACTATAAAAACTACCACTATGATAGCGTAGATTATATATGGTATGATCGACTCTTGAGCTGCTTGCATCTAATCTCCTGTGATGATATTGGTAGTTTTGTTTCGGTATCTGATATATTTTCTCTCTCTATCTACCTTAAAGAGAAAGCCTTCCCAACTATAAGTTTCATTTGTCTCTGGGAGTAGTTTTATCTTTGATAGTAACTCTGCTTCATCTTCATCCTTGTAGTAGAAAGAGCCAAATAGCTCATTGGTATCGATATCATGTGTCTCTGATATATTATAAGCAGATTTAGGCAATATGGCAGGTACCCAACCCCTCTTGATAGCTTTTTGTTGTATAACTGTATCTCTATCGGAGTATTTGTTTATCTGCACATCTCCAAAGTAGTAGGTGAGCATAAAGTATACTCCAATAAAAAAAAGTAGCATCGCTATCAATATCTTTTTTGTCATTACAATCCTTTCTGCGTGGATTATATATCATATGTCATAAAACTATAGTAAGTTTGGTTTAGATATTTTGTACTAATATGGTATAATAGATACTATGGATAGCACTTATATCAAAATAGAATACTACTCTCACCATACCACTATATATGCCTCTGGCGATTGGACTATACACAATATATCAGATATAGATAAGGCACTTAGGGGCTTTTCATGTCATCAGAGCTTGGTTTTGGACTTTTCTGCTGTGAGTAGTTTTGATAGTTCGGGTATTTTACTCTTTATGAGCTATTTTGATAAATTTAAATCTCATTGCAAAGTAGAAGTCGTAGGATATAGCGAAGATCAGGAGAGAATGTACCATCTCTTGCTCTCTCATAAAGTTGATGATGCTATACCAAAAATTGAGAGAGGTGTACTATACAATATAGGCAAAAGTGTAGTATCTTCATATAGTGTTTTTGTGAAATTTATAGGTTTTGCTGGCTATATAGTAGTAGCCTTTTTTAGATACTTTATGCACCCATCAAATATAAGAGTCAAAGAGGTAGTCTACTATATGGAGAGGTCTGGCGTAGGTGCTCTCTTTATCGTAGCATTGACATCATTTTTGGTAGGTATGGTGATCTCATATCAAAGTGCTGTAGAGTTGGCGAAGTTTGGGGCAGATATATTTATAGTAGATTTGGCTGGTATCTCTATCACTAGAGAGTTGGCACCACTCATCACAGCCATAGTGGTGGCAGGTAGAAGTGGCTCGGCATATACTGCTCAGATAGGTGCTATGAAGATCACGGAGGAGATATCTGCTATGCGTACTATGGGGTTTGATCCCTACTATTTTCTCATATTGCCTAGAATGATAGCGTTGATGATATCTCTACCACTTCTTATATTTTTTGCAGATGTTATGGGTATGGCAGGAAGTATATTTGCGTCATACTTGGAGTTGGGTATCTCGCTACATCAATTTCTGGATAGATTACAAGAGGTATTGGATGTCAAACACTTCTGGATAGGTATCATTAAAGGACCATTTTTTGCTATACTTATAGTGATGATAGGGTGTTTTAGGGGGCTACAAGTGACAGATGATACAGAGAGTATAGGGTATCAGACTACAGCTAGTGTGGTAAACTCTATATTTTTTGTCATAGCTTGCGATGCTATCTTCTCTGTGCTATTGACAAGATGGGGACTCTAAGATGAAGAGTGAAGTGATAAAGGTCAGAGATATAGTGACGAGTTTTGGTGAGACAGTTATACATGACAAACTAAACCTTACAGTAAATAGAGGTGAGATATATGGCATATTGGGAGAGAGTGGATCTGGTAAGACACTACTACTCAAAGAGATGATAATGCTTCATAGGGCTACTTCTGGTAGTATTACTATATTGGGTAATGAGTTGTCAAGTATCAGCTATCAGGATGCACAGAAGCTTCGCAAAGAGTGGGGTATTTTGTTTCAATTTGGTGCACTCTTTACATCTTTGACAGTAGCTGAAAATATAGAGTTACAGCTAAAAGAGTATACAAACATAGATAAAAGTATGAGGGATGAGTTGGTAAAAACCAAGATAAGTATGGTCGGATTGCCTGTAAGGGCAGGTGGGCTATACCCATCAGAACTCAGTGGTGGCATGATCAAGAGAGTTGCACTTGCAAGAGCATTGGCTATGGATCCAAAACTTCTATTTTTGGATGAACCTACTTCAGGGTTGGATCCTATAGGTGCTAGAAATTTTGATAGTTTGATACTAGAACTTAAAGAGCTTTTGGGTATAACTGTAGTCATGATAACTCATGATTTGGATACTATATACTCTATCATAGATCGCTTCTCGGTATTGGCAGACAAACATGTCGTAGCAGAGGGCTCTTTGGAGAGTGTGATAGAGGCAGATCATCCATTTGTAGAGAAATTTTTTAAGAATGATTACGCCAAGAGAAGATTGAAAGGGGAGAGTAGATAGATATGTATAGTAGAGTCAATTATACTCTCATAGGAGTTTTTGTTATCCTTTTTTCATTGGGCATATTGTATTTTGCATTTTGGTTGGGTGGCAAAGGTTCACATGATGACAACAAGATATATATGTTGCGTATGAAGGAGTCTATATCTGGATTGTCCAAAGATTCTGGAGTGAAGCTAAAGGGTGTCAATATAGGAACAGTAAAAGAGATAAGAGTCAATCCTAAAAACATAGAAGAGGTAGAGATACTTTTGAGTATAGATAAAGATATACCCATCAAAGAGGATATGAAGGGTGTTATCAAAATGTTTGGTTTGACAGGTTTGTCATATATAGAGATAGAGGGTGGTAGCAATGGTGCTAAGAGTATAGAGTCAAAAGATGGAGAGATACCTCTGATAAAATCAGGCGACTCACTATTTGTAGATGCAGAAACTAGACTCAAGCATATCTCCGATAAGTTGGCAGATATATTAGATAGAGGTGATAAGCTACTATCTGATGAAAATATCAAAAATCTATCAAGTGTGTTGAAAAATACAGATAAGATCACAGCTAAAGGTGTGGATATCGAAGATAAGGTGGCTTCTCTTATGGTGGAGGTCAATACTACTATCAAGGAGTTTAGAGTATCATTCAATAAGCTGGCTAAAGGTTATGATGAGTTGGCACTCAATCTCAAGAGAGATATGCCTCCACTTACAAAAAGCATCAAACAGACATCAGACAACATAGACAGATTGTCCATAGAGATAGAGAAGACGGTCAAAAGAGGAGACTATAATTTCAAAAAGATTTTACAGCCATCTATCAATGATATAGAAGCTTTATCTGAAGAGTTGAGTAGATTGACAAGAGAGTTGCGTCAAAGCCCTAGCGATATATTATTTAAATCTAGAGGTAGTAGAAGGGGACCAGGAGAATGACAATAAGAGCTAAAATAGCATCTCTCTTTGTGGTAGCTATGGCTATAAGTGGATGCAGCATAAAGGGTAAGCCTATGGTTACATATACAATCAGTCCAAATATAAAAATATCCAAAATCAGCAAAAGCCCATATAGAAACAGTAGCATAAAGATATCATATCCTACCAATATCAAAGGTAAATCAAGTAGCTCTATATACTACTCATATAGTGATATGGAGGAGGGTGTCTACCAAAATGCCTCATGGGGGAGTAGTAGTAGTCAGCTTTTGACATATAGCATCATTCGTGCTTTGGAGCAGGGTGGAGTATTTAAGAGTGCTATAGATTATCGTTCTGTCGCAAATGTAGACTATACACTAGAGAGTGAAGTTTATGAGTTTTATCATAAAGTACGAAAAGATATATCCCTATCTGTTGTATCTATACGATTTGACCTTATAGACTCATCTACAAATGAACTGGTAAAGAGCAAAAAATTTACCTATGAGATATCTACAGATACCACTGATGCCAAAGGGTATGTCAAAGCTACCAATAGAGCCATAGAGAGACTATCAAGAGATTTGGTCAAATGGCTAGCAAGGAGGTAGAGCTGTGTCAAATATAATATTTGGTCCCATACACTCACGAAGATTTGGTAAATCATTGGGTATAGACCTTAGTCCATCTAAAAAACAGTGCAATTTTGATTGTCTATATTGTGAGTTAGATCCTGCTGATACAGTAGATAGCTATGAGGATATAGTATCTGTAGATGATGTCATCTCTGCACTTCAGAGTGCTATGCTCAAGCATAGTGCGGTAGATTTCATCACACTTACTGCAAATGGTGAACCTACGCTATACCCATATCTCTCAGAGCTTATAGATAAGATAGAAGCCATAAAGGGCGAGACTCAAACTCTCATACTAAGTAATGGTAGCACTATATCGGATGATAGTGTCGTAGATGCACTGCTCAAGTTGGATGTAGTCAAGCTCTCATTGGATTGTGCAACTGACCGTTGTATCCATAGACTTGACCGTTCTCACAAAGGTATAACCATAGGTAGTATAATGGATGGGATGTTGAGGTTTAAGGCTATATATAAAAAGCCTCTTATTATCGAGACACTCTTTGTGAAGGGTATCAACGATAAGAGCATCGAGATAGAGAAGCTCAATGAGTTTTTGTTGAAGCTTCAGCCTACACGGATAGATATAGGTACCATAGATAGGCCACCAGCCTATAGAGTAGAGCCACTCACTTATAGCGAACTCTTGGAGATTTCGCAAATGTTTGATAGTTCGTTACCCATATATATATCTTCACGAAAAAAAGTTGACTCATCTCCACAATCATACAGTAAAGATGAGATACTCCATACACTAAAGAAGAGACCGCTAAGTGATGATGATATAGATATACTATTTGATAGAGAGAGCAAAAACAGATTAAAAGAGCTGATTTTGGATAAAAATATCAATATTTTATCGACAGGTGGCATAAATTTTTATCTTTTTGCAAAAAACCCTTGACATTCAAAAACTTTCCTGCTAAAATACCGCCACGAAACAAGCAAATGCTTATTTCAATCTGTTCCGAATTAGCTCAGCGGTAGAGTAGGTGACTGTTAATCACTTGGTCGCTGGTTCGAATCCAGCATTCGGAGCCACTACAATCTATTCAATCTTTTATAAATCTATCTCAATTTTTATCAATAACTATATACTTTTATCAATAAATTACTATTATAATCTGTTATTTTGGTTTAATCTACTATGATACCATATATAATCAAGATTAAGAGAGAGAAATGTCAGATAACAAAATAGATACAAAAGCAGGTTTCGTAGCAGTCGTAGGTCGTCCAAATGCAGGTAAGAGTACTCTGCTCAACCACATAGTAGGTGAGAAGTTGGCGATGGTCTCCAAAAAAGCTCAAGCCACTAGAAAACGGATGAATATCATTGTGATGCATAAAAATAGTCAAATCATATTTGTGGATACTCCAGGTATACATAAAAAAGAGAGACTTTTAAATCAATTTATGCTAGATGAAGCCCTTAAAGCTATGGGCGATAGTGATCTTATACTATTTTTAGCCCCCGCTACCGATAAGCTTACGGAGTATGAGAAGTTTTTGGAACTACCTCAATCAAAAAATTTGAAACATATCATACTACTTACAAAGATAGATCATGTCAAGCAGGGTGATCTGCTCCAAAAATTGGGAGAGTATCAGAAGTATCAAGATAGATTTGAAGCTATTATACCATTTTCTGTCAACAAAAAAGTAGGAAAGACTCAACTACTCGATGAGATATCTAAATATTTGCCAGTCTCACCATTTTTGTATGATACAGAGATATTGACGACTGATAATATTAGAGATATATATAAAGAGCTTATAAGAGAGGCGATATTTGAAAATCTGAGTGATGAGATACCATATGAGAGTGATGTGACTATAGAGAAGATAGATGAGAGTGATCACATGGATAAGATATATGCCACTATAGTAGTGGAGAAAGAGACTCAAAAGGGCATTATAGTAGGTAATAGGGGTGAGACTATTAAGCGGGTAGGAAAGTCTGCTAGAGAGGAGATAGAGTTATTTAGTGGAAAGAAGATATATCTCAATCTGTTTGTCTCTGTAAAAAAGGGATGGAGTAAAGATCGAGAATCTTTAGAGGAATTTGGCTATATTGTATAAAATTGGACTCTAAAATTATAAAATATTAGCTAGATAAGAAAGTTTTAATATTATAACATATATAATTGTTTTAGTTGGATGGAAGGAAGTTTATAAATGGGTGAAAAAAAATCAAAAATCAAAGGTATCTTTACTATAGATGCCTATGATAGAAAATATTATCTACTCAAGAATCAAAAGCTAATACAGCAGAAAAAACTGACTTATAATAGTGCTAATTTTGTCTCTACCTACATTAACAATAAAGAGATAATATCCTCTAGCGTGGAGATAAGCCGCAGTATACCCATAGAGGATACTGAGGATATTCTCGAGATCAAAGCTTATGAAGAGTTGGGACTAGATCAGGCAGTAGAGTACTCTATAAAATATATAGAGAGAGAGACTACAGGAGACTCTCGCATATTTGATCTATTTGTTGTTGATTTGGATGTATTGGGTGAATCGTTTGTAGATATCACATATGAGACAAAATATATAGACCTTATAGTACCTGCTCCACTTCTATATAAGGCTGTTTACGATAGGGAGATACTTGCTGATGATGGAGTACACTGCTTTATATATATAACTCAAAGTGATGCTTTTATTACATTTTATCAAGATGGTCAATATCTATACTCAAAATCCATAGAGTATTCTCTTGAGAGAATTTACGATAAATATTGCGAATTGAGTGGTGATAGAGTCGATGAAGCAGATTTCTTCAAAATATTGGAGTCTGAAGGATTAAAAACAGTTCACGCAGACTATCAACAAAATCTAATGAAACTCTTTGGTGATATTTTTATCACTATAAATGATATTGTCATATATGCAAAGAGAGCATTTGATCTAGATACTATTGACCAAATGTTTATAGGGAGTAGCTTAGGTCCTATTATAGGGCTCGATGAGTATAGTGAAAACTATCTTGGATTGCAATCTTCAGAACTCAACTTCAACTTCAATCTTGAAAATGATGATTGGTACATAGATCAACTGCAATTGATGCTGACAGTAACTTCTATGGAGTATCTAGAAGATATTGATAGCACGATAAACTTTACTATATTTGAGAGAGCTCCAGTATTTTATAAACGAACAAGTGGTCAGTTTATAATCGCAACAGGTGTCTCTATAATGTTAGGCATCTCATATCCTCTTGTCTATCTAGTGGGTTCATATATGAATGATGCTACCAATATGGTACTATCTGCTCAAGAGAAACAGTTGAGTGCAGAAGATAGTAAGTATAAAAAGATATTGGGTGAGAAAAAGAAAGAGCTGAAAGCACTCGATGCTAAGATATCAGATAAAGCCTATACTTATCATGGCAAAGAGAAGACACTTACATCTATCTATGATAAGAAAGTAAATTATCGACTAAAGTCAGAACTACTCTATATATTTGCAAAAGATATTAGAAGGTTTAAGGTCAATACCGATTATATAGCAAGCATAGGTGATACATTTATATTTAGTCTTTTGAGTAAAGACAATAAAGAGATTACGAGATTGATCAAGTATATCTCTGAGACACATTTCGATGAGATAAATTCTATAAATATTGATGAGATATATAAAATTGCAAACAACGGCTTCTACTACGGAACATTGAGGGTAGAGTTGAAATCTAATACTTACGATCAGATGGAATTGATATATAGTAGTCATAATCAGAATAAAAATCAAAACTGGAAGAAGCTTTGGGAACAATCCGTAGCAAAATCCGAGGCAGTTTATAAAAAGATATTGGCAAAACAGAAAAAGATGGATGATGATTTTAAGGCGGGGTTGAGATGAAAGCGATAGCAGATGAATTGGAGAAAATGGATAAATATTTCGCCAATAAAAAAGAGAGCGAAAAATGGTTAATGATTTTAGGTGTTGCAGGTATCATTACTATGATGGCATATACATATCTTTTGCCCTATTCTGAAGATATGTACAAGACTACAGAGGCAGAAAAAAATAGACTAAATAAGAGTATAGCAGAAAAAAATACCTATCTTAACTCAATAACTGTTGGTGGAGATAGAAATTTTTATGTAAAAAAGTATGATAGAGATATCAAAAGTAAAAAAAATAGAATTGTCACACTAGATAAGAAGATAGCATATATCAACAATAGTCTAAAAAAATTGTCACCAATGCTTTTCAATCAAAAGAGTTGGGCAATATTTTTGAACTCCATAGCAGAGAATGCAAAGGTAAACAATATAGAGTTGGATTTCATCAAAAATAAATATACAGATACACAAGGTAGTTTTGGGCATGTCTTGGAGATAGAGGTTGGAACTACTGGTGACTTCAAAAATGTTGTAAAATTCTTGAATGTATTGGAGCAAAACACACTAGTTACAGATGTATATAGTAGTATACTTAAAGGTACAAATGAAGGTATCAATGCAGATATCAACATCTCAGTATGGGGGATAAACCACTAATGAAAAAGTACATTATAAGTCTAGGAGTTATGAGTTCAATTCTATTTGCGAATGTAGCTATAGATGAGATAGACAATATGGTAGAGGAGATAAAGGCACCTAGAAAGGGTGTAGCACTTAAGCAACTCTCTGCAACACTCAATCCATTTGTGGCTCTTCAAAAAGAGACAAATATGACAGTCAAATCAGTGACAAAAAAAGTCTATGCAAAGTTAACACTAAGTGGTATTATGAACAATAAAGCATATATAAATGGCGAGTGGCATAGTGAGGGCGATAGTGTATCGGACTACAACTTAACACATATTGGAACAAGAGGTGTTGTTCTTGTAAAAGAGAAAAAGATCAAAAAACTTTTTCTGCACAAGAAAGATGATATAATCAAGATGAAGGATGGTAGATAATGAGTATAAAAAAAATGTGGAGAAGGGGTATTTTGCTGTCAGCAATTGCCATGCTATTGCCGATAGTGTCAAATGCTGGAACTTGTACAAATAAGTTATTTACAGTAACAATTGATAACAAACTGTCCATAGGGGATGCTATTGAGAATCTCGCAGATACATGCGATATGACGGTGATAGTACAAGATAGTTGGGCAAAGATTAAATTGAAGCAGAAGCTATACTTTGTGAAGTTGAAAAATACTACCCTAAAAGGCTTCTTGGATACAGTATTGAAAGATAACAATATTCACTATACTCTAAAGGGCAATAAGCTATTGATATCTTATTTGACTACCAAAACTTTCAGAGTTCACTATATATCTGGGCAGAGAGTTGGTAAGAGTAGATCGAATGTTATCATATCTGACTCTAGTAATTCAGCTACAGGCAGCAGTAGCAGTACCGATGGCACCAAAACAGGTATGTCTATAGAGAATACTGATGAGTTTACATTTTGGTCAACCATCTCTGATGATATCCAGAGAGTTTTGAGTGGTGTAAGCGATGATGGTACTCACTACACAAAGGCTGGAGACTCTTGGATAGGACCTGATGGTAAGAAGTGGGAGTATAATCCACTACTACCTATCATCAATCCTGCTGCTGGTATGATCACAGTGACTGGTACCGACAAACAGATAGCGAGAGTGGAGCAGTATGTCAATACACTAAAAAATCAGTTGAAGACACAAGTTCTTATAGATGTCAAGATATTGACAGTTACATTTGATGATAGTACTACAACAGGTATAGATTGGTCACAATTGTATAAGTTGCAAAATTTCAAAATTAACACTCTGGCTATGGGTCAACAAAATATAGCTTCATATGTGGTAGATGCCGCTGGTGGAGGAGTGACAGATTCTACTTATGCTTCAAATACTAAGCCTACAAGTGCAAACCTATTTGATATGAGAGGTACAGCAGAGGTATCAGATGTTATAAAATTTTTATCTACACAGGGTGATGTGAAGGCAGTATCTAGTCCTAGAGTAATGACACTCAACAACCAGCCAGCCATGATAAGTGTAGGTAAACAACTCTACTATAAAATAAAGTCAAGTACACTACTAGCAGGTTCTGGTGGTGGTAATGCTGCTGAGGGCGAATCTGTCAACTCAGTATTTGCAGGTGTTTTATTGGATATCACACCAGAGATAAATGCCAATGGCATCATAACACTAAAGATAAATCCATCTATTTCAGATACGCTAGAGCCAATATCAGGACAAGCAGGTGCTAGAGATATTCCACCTGATATGATAAAGAGACAACTCTCATCTGTTATCAAAGTCAAAGATGGTCATCATGCTATACTTGGTGGATTGATTACAAGTCAGACAGGTACGAAGGTAAACAAAGTACCACTTCTTGGAGATTTGCCACTATTTGAGTATGCATTCAAGAGAGAAGAGAAGATAGAAAAAGTTATAGAGTTGGTCATAATTGTTACACCACATGTTATTAAAAACTCAAAAGATATATCATTGAGAGATTTAGGATATAAGAAAGTCAATGGAAAGTAGTAGATATAGTTTAGTAAAAAATGTATTTGTAGACTCTATAGATGTAGATGATTATATAAATCTTGGCTCCTCTATCAAGGCTTATGATCAGCTACTCTCTAGTATCGAAAAAGAGCTTAAGATGATACTTCTTTTTGGTCGCCCTGGTACTGGAAAGAGTATCATACTGAACCGACTCTATCATAACCATAAGTATCAAAAAGATCTACACTACTTTGCTACACCCATTACAAATCAAAAAGAGTTTTTAAGTAGACTTTTTAAGATCATAACCAAAAATGATCTCCCTCAAAACACTCAAGTAAACTTCTCAATACTTGTTGACTATTGTAGAAGTATTCGTGATGAGAGAGAGATCATTATACTACTTGATGAGGCACAAATGTACTCCAAAGATACTATGGAGATGATTCGTCTTTTGGCAGATACGAGGACAGTCAAATTTGTAGTAGCTCTTCATAAGACAGAGAATGAGAATGAAGATATGATAGCCAAAGAGCATTTTCAATCTCGTATATGGGAAGTGATAGAGCTCGAAAATGGTAGCAAAGAGGATGTGAAAACTTATATACATAAAAAGCTGTTAAAAAAGAATTTTTTTGATTTGGCAAATATGATAAAGGGTAGACATATTAGCTTGATATATAGATTGACAAAGGGTAATTATAGGGAGATAAATAAACTATTATTTACTATTTTTGAGCTATATGAGCATTATGATATGCATGACAGATCCAAAATAAATTATAAAAAATTCTCTACAAAATTTATAGAGATGGCTGCTATTAAATTGGGGTATATAGATGTATAATGTGGAAGATTTAGAAGATAGATGGAGAGTATATAGATCAAAGAAGCGTATACCTTGGTATGCCTTTATACTTGTTGAGTTGTTAGTGGTACTTTATGTGCTAAATATGGAAGTTGTAAATACAAAAGTTACTAATTATTTAAATGAACATAATATAACAATGCCAAAGCTTGCTTTTGCTAAGGATAATAAAGAGGTAGTAGTAGCAGAGGATAATTGTAGCTCATCCAAAAATAGCAATAGTGAATTCAAGATTAGTGTTGATGATCCTGAGATGTTAGAGGCAGTGGAGAAAGAGCATAAGAGAAAGTATTTGAAGATTGAAGTCACAGATAAGTACCCAGAGGCATCAAAGGATGAAGAGAAGTCTGAAACAAAAGCGATAAAAAGTGAAATAAATAGTAAAAAGAAGAGTTTTATAGCTAGTAAAAGCTACGAAGATTCTCTTGCATTAGCAAAAGCATATTATGCAAAAGGGCAATACCTAGAAGCAGAAAAGTGGGCATTGGTCACCAACAACATAAATAGTAAACTCGAAGAGGGCTGGCTGATTTTTGCAAAAGCAAAAGTAAAGATGGGAGACAAAGATGAGGCTATAGAGGTCTTGAATGTTTATGTCAAAAAAACAGATTCACCATCGGCAAAAAAATTACTTCTTGATATAGAAAATGGAAAAATATAATTTAATGGTGATAGATAATGCTAAGTATGAGGAAAAGAGTGGTATACTAGTAAGTTAATAATTTATAAGAATACATTAGGAGCGGGTTATGGTTAAACTTATTCAAATGATGCTAGATGAAGGGCTAATAACAAAAGAGGCCATATCAAAACTAGTAAGAAGTAGACCTCCTAAAAAAGTATCGTTTAGCAATCTTGTAAAAGAGAAGATGATAGATCTACATGTTGTTGAATCATATCTTGCAAAGATGATACGGCAAGGTGTCATAACCTTGGATCATTTAGAGACGATAGAGGGGATAAATATATCCCCAATACTTGAGATAGTTGCAAAAGAGCTAAATAATGAGTATGTCGACTTGGATGAAGTAGAGATAGATATGCAACTATTTAGCAAACTGCCATATAAACAACTAATCAAATACAATGCAATGCCCATAGAGGAGACAGACTTAAATATATTGGTTGCCTTTGGTGATGCCTTGGATATGGCAGCACGAGATGCACTCCAGAGAATTTTCCCCAAAAAACCTATCAATGTTGCTATTGCGAAGCCATCACAGATAAGAAAACATCTCCAACAACTAGAGATCAATGAGAGCATAAAGGGACTCATAGATGATATACGAAGCGATCTTAGAGATTCTGGTGGTGATGGCTTTGATGATGATGAGTCTCCAGCAGTTTTGAAACTCATAGAGACTATAGTAAAATCATCTATAGTTGGTAGAGCAAGTGATATACATATAGAGGCTACTGAAAAGAACTGTATAGTAAGAGATCGTATTGATGGTATGTTGAAACAGAGTTTTATATTTGATAAAGATATATTTGCTCCACTCTCATCAAGAGTCAAACTGTTGTCCAATCTAGATATTGCTGAGAAGAGAAAACCGCAAGATGGGAGATTTAGTACTACAGTTGCAGGAAGACCATTTGACTTCAGGGTCTCTACTCTTCCTACACTATTTGGTGAGTCTATCGTTATGAGGATTTTGGATAAATCAAAAGTTATGATTCGACTAGAAGATGCAGGTATGAGCCAAAGAAATTATGATCTATTTTCTAAGGCAATTGCAGCTCCATATGGCATCGTTCTTGTAACTGGTCCTACGGGTAGTGGTAAGACTACTACTCTATATGGTGCTTTGAATGCGATCAAAGATGTGAAAGACAAGACCATTACAGTTGAAGATCCAGTGGAGTATCAGATGAATGGTATTCAACAGGTTCAAGTCAATGCCAAAGTTGGATTGAGCTTTGCAGAAGCATTGAGATCTATACTTAGACAGGATCCAGATAAAGTAATGATCGGGGAGATAAGGGATCAAGAGACTCTGAGAATAGCCATACAAGCAGCACTTACTGGTCACTTGGTTCTCTCCACTTTGCACACCAATGATGCTGTATCGGCTGTAAACAGAATCTTGGATATGGGTATAGAGACATATCTTGTCAGTGGTGCTTTGGTTGGTATACAGGCTCAAAGATTGGTTCGTAAGATATGTATGAGTTGTCGAAAAGAGGATATTTTGCCAGAGAAGATGATGGCAGAGATAAAGGAGTATCTCCCAGAAAATCCAGTATTTTATAAAGGTGAGGGCTGCAAGGATTGCCAACACTCTGGATATTCTGGGCGAGAGATGATATCTGAAGTATTGCCTATTACCGATGCGTTATCTAGGATGATTGCCACAGGAGCATCAAAAGAGGAGATGACAAAACAGGCTATCCAAGAGGGGTTTGTGACAATGTTTGAAGATGGCATTCATAAAGCACTAGATGGAAATACTACAGTTGAAGAGATATTTAGAGTAGCGAGGTTGTAAGGTGTATTTCAATGTTACAGTAATGCAAAAGGGTCATAAGAGAGTAGAGTTACTTCAAGCAGACAATAAAGCTGCCGTTATAGGTGTCGCTAAGTCAAAATTTCCTGGATCTATGATAATCAAGGCTATTGAGACAAATCCACCGCTAGAGGTGGTGATATCTAATTTTATGAAAAATATAAAAAAGAGTGCCAAGAAGAAGATACCTGTAAAAGATAAGATATCTACTATCAGGCAGATAGCAGTCATGACGGATGCGGGTATACCTATCAATGATACACTTGCAGATGTGGCGGACAATACTGAAAATAAGGACTTGAAAGAGATATATGGAGTAGTTGTAAACGATATAAACTCAGGTAGAAGTTTTACCGATGCTATGAGCAAATATGGTGATGATTTTGGACATGTAGCTATAGCTATGACAGATTTGGGAGAGAGGACAGGTAATATTTCGGGAGCCTATCATAAATTGTCAGATATCCTCGAAGATATTAGAGACAATACTGCCAAGTTCAAAAAGGGTATCAGATCACCTCTGATAACTCTCGCTGCAATGGGTATAGCCTTTACTATTTTGATCATGGTGGTTGTACCAAAGTTTAAAGAGATGTTTGATAAGTTTGAGACAGAACTCCCACTTCCGACTCTTATACTTTTGGGACTTGAAAAGCTTTTCAATAATTATGGTTTGTACTTTTTGGCTTTTATATTTATAATGGTAAATACTGTCAAGTATCTATATAAAAATAATCCAAATGTAAAATTAAAGATAGATACTATACTACTGCATCCAAAATTTTATCTCATAAATAAGGTCATATTTTTATCTACTATGCATAAATATACTCTTGTATTTGGAGAGTTGGTAAAAGCAGGTATACCTGTAGCTGAAGCACTAGATACTGCTGTGGGAATGGTCGATAATAGTCTGATCAAAAACAAGCTATTGACGGTAAATGCAAATATCGGTAGAGGTATGAGTCTGGCAGAGGCGTATGCAAAGACTGGACTTTTTGAAAATATGCTACTACAGATGATAAAAGCTGGTGAAGCTGGTGGTCAATTGGATGCTATGCTAGATAAAGTGACAGAGTACTACAACATGAGTTTTCAAGATATCATAGATAACCTCTCTACATATATAGAGCCTATCATGATGTTCTTTATCGCTGGACTTGTACTACTGATGGCACTTGGTATCTTTATGCCAATGTGGGATCTAGGAAAAGCTGCTAGCTAATATAGTATCTGTAAGCTCTCATGCTTTCTATGGGGGCTTGAAGATATATAGATTCGATGTTTGACATATCTATATTGCAGACTTTTCAAAATTAGATGTAGATAGTCTGCCCCTCTTTTAGTATGGTTCGTCCATACAAATCACTATATTCCCCTTGAATTTTACGATATCTAATGAGATGGATAGAAGTGTGGTGTTCTAGCCCCTTTGTTATATTTATGTGAAGTACTATAGTACTCTATAGTGGTTCTACAATTTTTTGAGTATAAAGATCTCGCTCTACTATCTGGTATATAACTATATCAGGTCTATTTTTTTCTACAAAACTAGATAGTTTTTTGCCATATAGACGACTTTGGTGAAGTTTCCACAAGGTGGAGAATGTAGCATTATATGGCATAGAGTTTGCAGTACTAAATGAGTCAGCAACAAGTAGAAGTTTTGAGTGGTTGGTCGCATTTTTGTTTATGATGTATTGATCCTTTGCATATATATTTACTACTCTGTTGGCTGTTGGCTTACAATCTTTTAATGAAAAATCTGTAGGATCTATATATCCATGACATATTTGTGTATCATGCTCAAATGAAAATAGATAGTTGATTTCAAAATCTTTTGGAAGCATATCTTTTATTTTGAGAAAATTTGCCAAATCACCACTCCCCTCTCTTGTTTGAATCATGGTATATTTAGGCATTATATAGTGTTCATTGTATCTCTTGTTTAAAAACTCTATTGTGGCTTGATACCCTATGGATGAGCCTAGATTATTCCAATGTGTATCTGTCTTGAAGTAGAGCATCCCATCATCTCTATGCTTTCTCAGTCTATCCCTGAGGTCTAACATTGTGATATTTTTATCTTTTGCTAGTTTCACGATATCGTCTGTTATCGTTTTGCCTTTTTTGTATATGATGGATGATGGTAATTTGTCGGGGTATATAGAGCTTTTATTTGGAGCAATCACTAGAAGAAACTCTATACCTCTATCTGCATACCACTTCTCTATCTTTTTGAGCTTGTCCGCCCATATAGATAACTCTTTTGGGTCATATTTATATTTGCCTTGAGCTTTATCTATTACACTTGCATATAGATTGCCAAGAAACAAGAAGCCATCTTTGCCCACAATAGTCTTCATCTTTATCATTGAAGTGTTGAATATTTTATATGCTAAGTAGTTGATGTTTGACTCTAAATGATCTGTAGTAAAAAGCTCCTCTTTTGTTAGATTTGTCATATCTAATGTTTTATTATGTTTTTTTATAATTATATTTGTGATTGGTAGTATGCTTATCAAAAGAGTTGATAAAATAATAAATAGTGATGCTAGTTTTTTTTGACTCAATCTAATCTCCTAAAAATTAAAGTAGAGAAATATCTCTGTTGAAGAACTAAGCGACTTTACTACAGCTAACGAAAATAGTAATGATGCAAATATCATATATTTTAAGTCCATCTTTTTGTCTCGAAACTTATTGCTATTGTTGAAGAGCAGTATAATTATAAAACCTATCAAGATAGCCAAAAGTACCTTGTATCCATCTCCTATATGGGTAGTGATATCACCTATAGTAAAGTGATTTATGTGATTGCCTATAAATGGTGGCAACACAATACCAGTAGCTCCACTCATTCCTTTGAGTACTTTGATGGCACTCTCCCAATCATTGGCTCTGAAAAATACCCAACTTACATTGATAAATATAAATGTTGTCACCCATGCGATAATAGCAGGCAATCTGTATCCTAGTAGATTCCAAATCCTATGTAAAATTAGTGCTACTCCATGCATAGCTCCCCAAAGTACAAATGTCCATCCTGCTCCATGCCATATACCACCTAGTAAAAATGTGATAAATATATTTGTGTATGTGCGAAAATTCCCAGCTCTATTTCCGCCTAATGGTATATAGATATAGTCTCTCAAAAACCTAGAGAGTGTCATGTGCCATCTGTGCCAAAACTCTTGAATAGATAGTGCTTTGTATGGTGAATTGAAATTGAACGGTAGTTTGATATTGAACAGGAGTGCAGCACCTATAGCCATATCTGTATATCCAGAGAAATCAAAATATAGTTGAAATGTATAGGAGAGTGTTGTAGCCCAAGCCTCAAATAGATTGAGTGCAGGTGCAGTATCGAAGCCTATGTTTGCCCACTGTGCAAATGTATCTGCTATGACAACTTTCTTGAATAGTCCAATAGAGAAGATGAAGAGACCTGTTGCTATGTGCCTGTAGTTTTTTACACTATTTCTATTGGATTCAAACTGAGGCATCATCTCTGCATGATGCACTATAGGACCAGCTATTAGTTGCGGAAAGAATGTAACAAATAGAGCATAGTTGAGAAAATTATACTCTTTTGTTTCGCCCCTATATGAGTCTACTAGATAGGCTATCTGCTGAAAAGTAAAGAAAGATATAGCTAGAGGGAGTGCCAAATGCAATAGAGGCATTGTGCTATTAAAAAGTAGATTGAAGTTCTCTATAAAAAAATCATAATATTTAAAATACCCTAGCAGGGATAGGTTTGCTACTATGCCGAGTGTGAGTATGGTTCTTTTATGATTTGATTGGCTATTGAGTCTACCTCCTATAAAGTAGTTGAAAAACATAGAGAAGAGTATAAGTGGTAGGTAGTTTATGTTCCACCAAGAGTAGAAAAATAGTGATGAAAGGACCAAAAAGCCTTTAGCTCCACTTTTGTATCTCAATTTTAATAGGATAAAATAGATAAAAAAGGTGATAGGGAGGAAAAAGAAAATAAATTGATAACTATTAAATAACACAAGAAGCCTTCTCATAAAATAGATAGCGATTGTATCATATTCTAACTTTTAGATTGGCTATACCAATTTAACTAATCCATTCTCTATCTTCACTAAACCATCGAGTTCTGCTTCATATATGCGATCACCAAAATTCTCTATAGTCTCATCAAGTGTTGGTGATTTTTGACAAAAATAGAAAAAATCATCTTTGGGTATATCGCACTCAACAGCTTGACCAAATTGTGATGCAAACCTCTCTATATCGTATATGGGTTCTGCTAGTCCATCTCTAAGTAGTTGGTTCGTGCCACTACTATCTCCTAGTTGGTGTGGTAATACATATATTTTTTTGCCCATCTTGATGGCATACTCTGCACTTCGCATAGAGCCACTATCTTCATCTGCCTCTGTTATGATGAGAGATTCGCCTAGTGACACCACTATCTCATTACGAAGTACAAAACTCCATGCAGTAGCCCTAAAGTCTGATTCAAACTGACTTATAGTCAACCCATTTTTCTCTATATCCTCTATGAGATTTTTATTTACTGATGGGTATCTAAAGTTTAGGCTGTTTGCCATTACTGCTATAGTATTGTGAGTGGTGGCACCTTGATGTGCTATGGCATCTACACCCATAGCTGCACCACTCACTATGGTTACGCCTCTGCTAGATATAGATTTTGCCAACTCATAAGTGTATCTCTTGGTGTATGCTGATGGTCTACGAGTGCCTACTATAGATATTTTTGGTCGTTTTAGTAGCTCTATATTGCCCTTGACATAGAGTTTGTCTGGGTATTTTTTCATAGATTTTAGTTCTGGTATATCGAAGTCTACAACTCTCATCTCTCTACCTTTGCGTGAAATATATGATATATTATCACACCTTTCATGCTTTAGATAAATTTTCTGTCATATTGAACTATTTATACCTCAATATATCTTTGGGCTCAGCGGCTTCAAAAGCGTAATTAAATATAGCCATTTTTGCAGAGTGTAGTAGTATTCGTTTTGTCTGAGTGCGACTACCATACTGCTCATCACCTACTATAGGATGTCCTATGTGTGCCAAATGTACTCTGATCTGATGTGTTCTGCCTGTCTTTATCTCTATGGATACTTTGCTCTTTTTGCCTTGTATCTCTAATGGTTTGACTTTAGTATAAGCTTTTTTCCCTTTTGTATCATCTATCTTTGAAAATGCTTTCCCTTTCTTGATAGTAAGTATAGGTGCATCTATCTCTATCTCCTCATATATGACACCCTCTACCCATGCTACATACTCTTTTTTGACTCGACGATTTTTGAACTCATTGATAGCATCATCTATAAACTCTCTGTTTCGTCCCAATAGAAGTACTCCACTAGTGTCACGATCTAGTCTGTGAAGTAGCTCCGCACCATCTATGGCATCTTGTATATCATAGCTATCTACTTGAGCTGGCTTATTGATAGCTACTATATTGTCATCTTCGTAGAGTATCTTGACATCAGCTACATCCTCTACACGAAATCTAGTATCGTCTGCCAACTCTGCTCTTGCTATCTTGACCTTCTTATCACCAACAAAAACCAACCCTCTATCTATTATCTCTTTGGCTTTTTTATTTGATATGCCTTGTTGCTTTGCTAAAAGCTTGTATGCTTTTTCCACTGTGTTCCCTTATAGTAATCTCAATTCTTTAATTTTAAAAGTTTTATATTATACAATAACTTATGCCAATTTTACAATCTTCCAAGAGAAATCCCATTGTATAATCCAAATATATTCTCTTTCAGCACTGCCTCATAAGGCTTTGAGTATAATTTGTGCTTAATAAAAATTTACTATTTATATATTGATAAGAAGGAACAATTAATGAAGATCGCAATAGCGGGTACGGGGTATGTAGGACTCTCCAATGGTATATTGTTGGCTCAGCACAATGAAGTGGTAGCGTTGGATTTGATACCAGAGAAGATAGAGATGTTAAATAAAAAAATATCTCCTATAGAGGATGATGAGATTACAGATTTTTTGCAAAACAGATCTTTGAATTTTAAAGCTACACTAGATAAGCATGAAGCCTATGAGGGTGCTGACTTTGTCATCATCGCTACGCCTACAGATTATGATCCAGAGACAAACTATTTCAACACAAAATCTGTAGAGTCTGTCATAAGAGATGTGATGGATATCAATCCATCTGCTACAATGGTGATAAAATCCACAGTTCCAGTAGGGTACACAAAGCAGATAAGTAAAGAGCTTGGATGCGACAATATCATCTTCTCTCCAGAGTTTTTACGAGAAGGTAGTGCATTGTATGACAATCTACACCCCTCTAGGATAATCATAGGAGAGATTAGTGAAAGGGCAAAAGTATTTGGCAATCTCTTAGCATCAGCAGCTGTAAAAAAAGATATCCCTATATTGTATACACACTCTACAGAGGCTGAAGCAGTCAAACTATTTTCCAATACATATCTAGCTATGCGTGTAGCTTACTTCAATGAGCTAGATAGCTATGCACAAACACATGGATTGGATACTAGACAGATCATAGAGGGTGTAGGACTAGATCCTCGTATAGGTATGCACTACAACAATCCATCATTTGGTTATGGTGGCTACTGTCTACCCAAAGATACTAAACAGTTAAGAGCAAACTATCAAGATGTACCAAACAATATGATAAGTGCCATAGTGGAGTCAAATCGTACTAGGAAAGATTTCATAGCACAAAGTATCATAGATAAAAATCCTAATATAGTCGGTGTCTATCGCCTTATCATGAAGAGTGGATCAGATAATTTTCGTGCATCATCTATACAGGGCATCATGAAGAGGATCAAGGCTAGAGGTATAGAGGTAGTAGTCTATGAGCCAGAGCTTGAAGATGATGATTTTTTTCACTCAAGAGTCATTAGAGATTTGGATGAGTTCAAGGATATCTCCGATATCATCATAGCCAATAGGCTATCAGATGATATATTGGATGTCAAAGAGAAGGTATATACTAGAGACCTATTTGGTAGTGATTAGTAGTAAAATATAGATAAAATATAGCAGAGTAGTAGATGATGAAATATACAGATGAAGAGTTAAGTGGCAAGAGTATCCTTATTACAGGTGGTGCAGGATTTATAGGTGCAAATCTTGCTTTCTACTTCCAAGAACATCACCCCAAATCAAAAGTAGTTATATTGGATAAGTTTAGATCGGAAGATAGATTTTCCAATGGAAATCTAAAGAGCTTCGGTCACTTCAAGAACCTTATAGGCTTCAAGGGTGAAGTTGTGAGCGGAGATATAAATGATCCAAAAATCATAGATAGACTAAATAGTGACTATAGATTTGACTATATATTTCATGAAGCCGCCATATCTGACACTACAGTGCTAGAGCAAGACCTTATGATAAAAACAAATGTCAATGCGTTCAAAGAGCTACTAAACCTTGCACTATCTCACAAGGCAAATATAGTATATGCCTCATCAGCCGCCACATATGGTGATGCACCTAGTCCTCAATCTGTCGGTAGAGAAGCACCCAATAATGCATATGGATTCTCCAAACTTATGATGGATAACATAGCAAACGAATATATAGAGAGAGAGGATGAAAAATCTCAAGGTATATCCATAGTGGGATTAAGATACTTTAATGTCTATGGTGCTAGAGAGTATTTCAAGGATAAGACTGCATCGACGGTGATACAGTTTGGTCATCAGATGATGGCAGGAGAGATACCCAAGCTTTTTGAGGGGTCAGATAAGATATTGAGAGATTTCATCTATATAGAGGATGTGATACAAGCCAATATCAAAGCCATGAATCCTAAAAAAAGTGGTATTTTCAATGTCGGTACAGGTAGAGCTAGATCATTCCAAGATATATGTGACATACTCCAAGATGAACTACAGATACCAAGAGAAGCTACATATATACCCAATCCATATATTGGACGATATCAGTTTCATACCGAGGCAGATATATCAAATACCAAAGAGATCCTAGGCTATAGACCAATGTTTGAGCTAGAGGATGGTATCAGAGACTATCTACCAGAGATAGAGAGAGTCTACCAGAGCGAAGTGGCAAATGGATAGAATCAGGGCAAAAACTTCACACATAGCAGTAGTAGGCGACCTCATGATAGATCACTATATATGGGGTAGCTGTGAGAGGATATCTCCCGAAGCACCTGTGCAAGTGATAGAGGTGGCTAAAGAGAGTAGAGTTTTGGGCGGAGCTGGAAATGTGATACACAATCTTATATCTTTAGATAGCGAAGTGAGTGTATATACTGTACTAGGTAGTGACGATAGTGCTAGACTGGCTAGAGAGTTGCTAAATAGTGCAGGTGCCAACTCCACCTCTGTCATAGAGGAGATAGGTAGGACAACTACCAAAAAGAGTAGAGTGGTAGCATCAAATCAACAGATACTTAGATTTGATGATGAGAATCGAAAAGATATATCTATATCATCACAAAAGAGTATACTCTCCAATATAGAAAAAAATATCCACAGTTATGATGCTATATTGCTATCTGACTATGGCAAAGGTGTTTTGAGTGAAGAGCTGACCAGAAGTATCATAGAGTTAGCAAATAGATACAATATACCTATATTGGTAGACCCTAAGGGTGAGAACTATGATAAATATAGAGGTGCTACACTTCTCACACCAAACAAAAAAGAGGCATCTTTGGCTTCTAAGATAGAGATAGAAGATAGGGATACTCTACAAAAAGCAGGATATATACTGAAAGATGATTTGAATCTTGAGTATGGTATTGTCACACTTAGTGAAGAGGGTATAGCGATCTTTACTGAAGATATGCAAATCATGCCTACAGTAGCTAGAGAGGTATATGATGTTACAGGTGCAGGCGATACAGTACTAGCATCATTGGGTATAGCTCTATCTTCTGGTTTGGATATATATGAAGCTTGTGATTTTGCCAACAAAGCAGCAGCCATAGTAGTAGCCAAAGTCGGATCTGCTACTGCTACACTAAATGAGATAGAGGAGTATGAACACTCACTAAACAAAGGTAGAGCCGAAAGTAAAATAAAAGATTTTGATCAGATAGAGAGAGTATCTAAGAGATTGAAAGACCAAGGCCGTAGAGTTGTATTTACCAATGGGTGTTTCGATATACTGCATAGAGGACATGCTACATACTTACAAAAAGCCAAAGAGTTAGGGGATATCCTCATAGTGGGGGTCAACGACGATGAGAGTATCAAGCGGCTAAAAGGAGAGGATCGACCTATCAATCCATTGATAGATAGAGAGTATCTTTTGGCATCACTAGAGAGTGTAGATTATGTAGTTCCATTTTCGGAAGATACCCCATATGAACTAATAGAGAAGATATATCCTGATATACTGGTGAAAGGTGCAGACTACATAGACAAAGAGGTGGTAGGTAGTGATTTGGCAAAAGAGGTAAAGCTCATAGAGCTTGTAGATGGCAAAAGTACCACAAGTATCATAAAGAGGTGTAAAGCCTAACTACACTCTAAATAGATTGTAGTTGGTGAAGCATAATTTATAAATATCAACCCAAATTTTAAATTTAGGTCGCTTGCAACAGAGGGCTACTTTTGGGTATGACAAGCTCTATAGAAGAGGGGATGATCTCAAACCTAATCTTAGAGGAGTGGTATGGCTCACCATCTAGGTTGACAGGTATGTCGCTGTTGTCGTCGCACACAACCCACGGAGCCTTGATATACTTTACAAACACACCATCTACTCTAGGGTTTTGTATCTCTTGAATGATCTGCGGAATATCTCTGATGCTGAAGTTTTGAATAGCTACAATATCGAGTAGACCATCATTGATATAGGCATTGGGTGCAAGTACCTGCCCTCCACCTGCTTGCCTTCCATTGCAGATAGCTCCAGCGATGATATTGTGGAGATCTAGTGAGTGGTCTTGTGTGACAATGCTACTCTTGTATGGTACAAAATCGATCGCTTTGAGCAATCCAGTGAGGGTATAGGCCCCACCCCCAAGGAAGTTCTTCAGCTCTATAGGGGTCTCTGCTGTCACTTTCGCCCCAAAACCTGCTGTTGCCATATTGACAAAGTATCGCTCATTTGCTTTGGCTATATCGATATACTCTCTATGTCCTTTGAGAGCGAAGTGGAGTGCTGCTAGAGGCTCCATAGGGATCATACAAGCAGTAGCGAAATCATTGGCTGTGCCAAGTGGCATGATAGCAAGAGTGGGTCGTTGCTCTTTAGGAAGTTGTGCAAGTGCATTGACTGCTTCATTGAGAGAGCCATCGCCACCACCTATGATAAATCTATCGACACCAGCCCTGATCGCTTCATCCAAAAAACGGGCAACATCACCATACTCATATGTCACCCTGATCTCTACATCACTCTCGCTCTCATCTCTAAATATAGAGATAGCAGAACGCACCCTTGGCAGGCTTGCCTTTTTGCCATTGAGGATTATAAATACTTTCATTGTGCTTTACTTTTTCCTATTTAATTCGATAAGAGTAGATATGATCGGCATCACTTTGTTGAGCCCAAATGAGGTGCCACTAGTGAGCGAATCGACACTCTTTCTAACTCGCACTATCCCCTCCGTAAACTCAGATAGATTCTGCTTGACCCAATCGTACCTGCTGCTCCTTCATCAATACAATCTCACGAGAGGATATCCTTGATCTTACTGAAGGATTTTTTCAACTCTTCGCCAGTGAGCTCTAGTGTCGCCTTCAAGTCATCGCTTGATTTTGCATCTATACCGAGTTCGGCTGCAGTTTTGAGTTGTGAAGCTGTATCGCCAGCTACATCTGCTACTTTGGCAACTCTATCTTTGAATGTCTCATAGTGAGGCTCTAGCTTCTCAAGCTCCTCTTGAGCCTCTTTGATACCAAGATTTGCCTTGACTGCCAACTCATCTTTGAGTCTCTGTAGATCCTCAACTATCTCATCTATCTTGTTCATATCCATCATGATCTCCTTTTGATCTATATTGTATTTGAATTATACCATACTATTTGAGCTATTTTTAGCAGAAATCCGAATGTAGGATCAGGATATTGCTTCGTTTTTTGTCAATATGGGGTATCTGTATCAGCTATTAAATAGATCTATTAGTCTACCTATGGCATCTTCATTGCTATATATCTTTTGATATCTTATCTTCTGTTGTGAAAAGTGTTTGATGATTGCCTCATCATGTTTTTTTAGTCTAGTTAAGTATCTATCTACACTCTTTTGACCAAAGTAGGTAGTCATCTCTTTGCCATCTGTAGGATTGTGAAGTATCACTTCACCTAGCTTTTGAGGATCCTCTTCGGCTTGATCTCTAATGATGATAGCTATCACTTCATGTTTTTGAGCCAATAGTGACAAGTCAACCTCTTGTAGAAAATCACCGACTACAAATATAAGAGATGGTTTCAAAACTCTTCTGAATGTCTCCTCTATACCATCTCTATATGAGATGCTACTCTCTAGTAGCTCTATATTGTATATGTCATCTATAAGAGTATCTATGCTATATATCTCTTTTGTAGGTGGTAAAAATCTGACCCCTCTGTCTGTATGAGATATGGCACTAAAGGTATCTCCACTATGTAGAGATGCGTATCCCAATAGTGCAACCACCTCTGCCAATTTTTGTTGTTTTGCATCTGTTTTGCCAAAATATAGTGAGCCATCCATCATAGTGGAGACTACTATAGATAGCTCTCTGTTGGCATGTAGCTCTTTGATGTATGGTTTGCCCATTTTGGCTGTGATCATCCAATTGATTTTGCGTACATCATCGCCTATCTGATACTCTCTAATCTCACTCAAGTCGTACCCCTCGCCATGAAGCTTGGATAGGTTGTTGCCAGATAGTAGGGTATATACCTGCTCTTTTGCTTTTATCTTGAGTATATCTAGTGCTAGTTTGTGGTCTATCATGGCTACTATGGTATCGGTATAGTTTTTATAATAGTAGAGATGATATCATCTGTAGTGACACCTTTGGCTCTAGCCTCATAGCTCAGTACTATACGGTGACGAAGTATGTCATGTACTACAAAACCTATATCGACAGGTGTTACATGTGGATTGCCTCGTAGGAATGCCTTGGCTCTGGATGCTTTGTATAGATCTATAGATGCTCTAGGTGAAGCTCCAAACATTAGAGATGAAGCTATGGATCTGAGTCCAAATCTATCAGGCTCTCTAGTGGCAGATATGATCTGCACTATATACTTCTCTAGCTCTTCATCTATGTGTACCTTCGACAACTCCTCTTTCATCTCTAGTAGCTGATGGCGATCCAACACTACAGAGATGGTGCCGAAACTTTTGGTAGCTGCCCTCTTCATGATCTCCAACTCTTGAGATTCGCTATTGTGCTTGACTATGAGTTTCATCATAAATCTATCTAACTGTGCCTCTGGTAAAGCATATACGCCCTCTTGCTCTATAGGGTTTTGGGTAGCCATGACCAAAAATGGCTCATCTATGGGAAAACTCTCATCCCCTATAGTTACTTGCCTCTCTTGCATCACCTCTAGTAGGGCAGATTGGACTTTGGATGGAGCACGGTTGATCTCATCTGCTAGTAGTAAGTTGGTAAATAGTGGTCCTCTCTTGATCTTGAAGCTATTGTTTTGAGGGTCATATATCTGAGCTCCTGTGATATCGCTAGGTAGTAGGTCTGGAGTAAATTGTATGCGTCTATAGTCGAGACCTAGAGCCATAGATAGTGCGTTGATAGTCGTAGTTTTTGCCAATCCAGGTACCCCCTCTATGAGGATATGCCCTTCACTTAGTAGACCTATGAGTAGTCCATCTACCATCTGCTCTTGTCCTACTACCACTTTGGCTATCTCGTTTTTGAGTTTCTCTATTTTACTATTCACTACAAACCTTTTGTTAAATTGGATTTATCCAACATTATACTAAAGTTTTATATGATATTTAATAAATAATCTACTCATAAAAAGTGATTGCTATATAAAATAATTATATTCTTAAAATCAATAGGGTACAATAAACAAATAGAAATTTAACAACACCAATAGAAGGAACAGCCATGATGCCAAAAGAGAGATATCAGAAGCTCAAAGAGTACCTATCGGCAGAAAATCCCGTTTTGCTTGATGTCATAGGTAAATATGAGTCGTTAGATAAGCTAGGACGCTCTATGGGGTTTATAACTCCTGAAGAGACATATACGAGTCATATATCGTGGTGGCCTATGATATCTGTATTGGGTACATTCTCTGCTGGTAAATCTACATTTATCAATAGCTATATAGGGGAGCATATTCAAGATAGTGGCAATCAAGCAGTAGATGATAAGTTCACAGTCATATGTTATGGTAATAATGAGGAGCCAGTTACGCTACCTGGATTGGCTCTTGATGCTGATCCTCGCTTCCCTTTTTACAATATAAGTGATGAGGTAAACAAAGTAGATCCAGGTGAGGGTAATCGTGTCAACTTATATCTACAGCTAAAGACACTAAAGTCAGATAGAATAAAAGGCAAAATTCTTATAGACTCTCCAGGGTTTGATGCGGATAGTCAAAGGGATGGTATATTAAAGATCACTAGCCATATTGTAGAGATGTCAGATTTGGTACTCATATTTTTTGATGCACGACATCCAGAGCCTGGAGCTATGAGAGATACGCTAGAGCATTTGGTATCATCTACCATCAATCATAGAGATGCAAACAAAGTACTCTATATACTAAATCAGATAGATACTACAGCCAAAGAGGATAATCTGGAGGATGTCATAGGCTCATGGCAGAGAGCTCTATCCAAAGAGGGATTGATATCTGGTAACTTCTATGGTATATATGATGAAGATTCGGCAATACAGATAGAGGATGAGGCATTAGAGGCAAGGCTCAAAAAGAAAAAAGATGATGATTTGATGCGAATATCAGAACGCATGGATAAGGTAAGCATAGAGAGAGCCTATCGTATCATCAAATCACTAGAGGATTTTGCTAGAGAGATGAGAGAGGAGAAGATGCCACTACTCCAAGAGTCGTTACAGAGATGGAGTAGTAAGGTATTTTGGGCTGATGTAGTTGTGTTGGTGCTTCTATTTGTGATAGTTATATTTGCTCAGATGCAATTTTCTATCTTCGATACTCTCTTCTCTTCTGATCTGTCTGCTGCTATATCAGTAGGGGTGGGAGTTGTAGTCTTTATCTCAATCCATATGAAGATTCGAGGCTTTTTTGCTAGATATGAGTCGAAAGCTATGGCAAAAAGAGATATGGCTGTATCAAAAGCTATAATACACAATACAAGATGGTTTAAGTCTATGTTTGGACTCAAAAAATCAGGATGGCACAAGAGGACAAAAGATCAACTAGCAATCTTGATGAAGCAGAGTCGAGAAGCTATACAGAAACTGAACGATCAATTTGTGAGTCCATCTGGTGATAATGATATAGATAAATAAGTAAAAAGGAGTTGTTGTGGATAATAAAAAAGATGAGATAGTAGCTAGTCAAGAGACTATAGAGGCAGTAGAGTCAGAAGATGAGGGTAGTAAAAAAGCTCTTGAGGAGAAGCTCCCTACAGATGATGAGTTACCACAAGAGAGTAGTCTATCTACGGATACCCCGAAAAGTAGTGATGAACTCATAGATGAAGCCCGTGCAATTGTAGAGGCTTCAGATAGTGAAGTCAGAGACTGTATGCAGACACTTGATGCAGATATCAAGGCATTTGAAGATAGAAAATCACAGCTTTTGAACGGTTCAGCTCATACTATAGAGGAGTTGCTGGATGAGGTAGGATTTGAGCCTGAAGATATAGTGGATATCGGTAGTGATGGTGTTGATTTTGCCAAAGAGGAGAGAGTCAAACCTATGAGGGTCAAGAGCCTATCTTCTGGTAGATTTAGCTCTTTTATATTGGGCTTGATAGTTGCTTTTGCATCTGCTGTAGGCTGGATATATGTAGCTACAGAAAAATTGGGTTTGACACTTGATGTAAGCAAACTGCCTACCCCTGAGGTACAAAATCAAATCTTCTCTTGGATAGGAGGAGGTATGACTGGTGGTGAGGGCAACCCTATGTATGGTATGGGTATAGTAGCTCTTACGGCTATTATATCTTTGTGGGTGGTTTATGCTATTAGAGTCTATCTTCGTTCAGTAAAAAATCAAAAAATTGCAGAGAAGATAAATGAAGATGCCAAATTCTACTGCACAGAGAAAGAGGAGTGCAAAAAAGAGATGGAGAGCGTAAGTAGACATATACATGAAGTGATTAAGATTATGGATACATACGATATACTATTTGAGGAGCAAAATGCAAAAATTCGCAGAATTATACACCTCGAAGGTAAATTGCCATTTCATGAGTATCACCAAAAATCAAAAGATGAGATGAATCAAGCAGGCATCTTGGTAGAGAGTCTAAGTCGGCTAATCTCTACAGCAATGGCAGATGAGCATGGATCACTATCTACAGAGGCAAAAGATTCATTAAGCGAAGCCATGGATACACAGAAGAGATATATAGATAGATTTTATCAATAGTACTTTGTGGAGTGCTTGATTATGTCAAGTGCTTTGCAGGTAATCATAGGACAACAATGCACTCATATGTAGAAACACATCACCTCTCTCCCAAACCAAAATATTACAAACTAGATAAACTCAAGATAATGATAGATGAGATCCTCTTTGAGCAGAGTGTTGCATCCAAAATTGACAAAGAGAACTACTCGATATTTAGAGACAATATCATAAAGTGTATGGAGATATACTATAAGTTTGTAGGTATAGATGAGAGTGTCATAGAGCAAAAAGGCAAGCTTGCACCAGTGGGCTTATTGCCTAGATTTACCAAAAGCTTGATAGGTTATTTTCGGAAACTAGAGGGAGATATACCAGATAACAATGAGATGAAAACACTCAAATATTCTGGTCTAAATAGTATAAAAATTAGATACAAATATACAGATAGTGTCATAAAAAAGATTGTGAAGCTAGGGTTGAGAGACTCTACTATATTTGATAATCCACTTGAAATTTTTCTAAAGGGTGGAGCTCTGCATGATCTCATAGGCATACAATTTGTATGCTCATATCCATACGAAAAGGAGTGGATAGCGAGATCTCTATACAACTTCTTTGAGTATGATCATCGTACTGACGATCATTTGATTTATGGATTTTATACTGTAAGAAAAAAGAGTGGATATAGAGGTCTTCATTGTGACAATACACTATTTAATCCTAGATTTGATCATAATTTTTCCAAAGAGCCTAAGTCTGTATCTGTAGCTTCAGATGGTATATTTGATATCGTTACCGCAGATAGTAGTGATAGCGATCTACTCCATATACTTAAAGACTATTTCAATATAGAGATACAGATACATACCACATTTGAAAATCTATGGGCTACCATGGAGCATACAAAGAGTTACAATATTCAAGCAAAAGGTCGTGGAAGAAACAGTGAGATAACTGTACAGTGGAAACTCCTATCTGACACTATGCACAATTTGGAGCAGCAGTTTGAACAGCTACAGATAGATACTGAGCAGGCACAATTTAAAGCTGCACACCATAAGGGGTATACTTTTGTCAATGATCTACTAAAATCTATAGATAGTAGTGCTTATGATCTATATATTAACTCTACAAATAAAATATACTCACTTGAAGATATATTGAGAAGCCATGAGATATCACGGTATGAATATGTAGAGAAGCTATATGAAGAGGCGGAGTATATTTACAGTTTTGCACAGAGAGAGAAAAACTTATCTGTAAAGACTATATTTTTACTACATAGCTCATATATATATTATGGATTGAGTACATACCAAGAGTACTTTAATGATAGAGATATCAAGCAGTTTGTCAAAAAATCTCAAGAGTACTATTATGAGATACACAATTTTCTAAATGAAAACCAGACTATATTTAAGGGAAATCTCTTAAATATAGTGGCAACTATTAGGTATCTATATCTCGAACATAAACATAGATTGGGATTGATGGTGTCCAATGGTGGGGATTATGATAAAAATGTAGATATATTTTTACGAGGATTGACTCTACTTAATGAGCTAAATGATGATGATCTACACTACTTCAAGGAGGATAACTCATCATATCTAAAGATCATACACTCATTCGATACTATGGCTAGAGAGTGGGAGCTTTTTGACAAAAAAGATACGAAAAGTCACATGGTTAGAGAGGCTATCCGTAAATTTCGGGCATACTATATCAATATATCGCTAAAGTTGCATTTTCAAATGCTACTAAGTAGAGACAAGATCACAAATGTAGGCTTGGTAGTGAAGTTCTATACGACTCTCATATGGCATGGTATCATATTGCCTATAGATGGTCTTAGAGAGATTATCAAATACTCCGCCTATGATCGCATAGAGAGGAGTGACCTCTTCTATTACGAACTCTCTGCATATAGATTTTTGATGATGTGTTGCTGTGATGATGAGAGTGGCTTTTGCTTAGATGATTCTCGTAAAGATGTAGATTTTACAAGGGTAAAGCATTTGCAAAATTACCATAAAGAGAATATGATGCAGCACCTATTTCGTATAGAGAGAGATGAGCCAGAGCCTGAGTTTGAGAAAGCCAAACTATACTTTGAAAAGTTGACAGGTAGTAGATTTCAAGTAGATCATTTCAGTGATCACTTTCCACTATAGAGGATATATAGATGATTAAGATATTGATGATAGAAGATGATGTGGAGTTTGCAGAGATACTTAGTGAATATCTTGCTATGTTTGACATGGAGGTGACAAACTATGATGACCCATTTTTGGGTCTAAGTGCAGGCATACCCAAGTATGACCTCATTATATTGGATCTTACTCTACCAGGTATGGATGGATTGGAGGTCTGCAAAGAGATAGCAGATAGATATCATATACCCATCATCATATCATCGGCGAGAAGTGATATACAAGACAAGGTGACAGGTCTGGAGTTGGGTGCTGATGATTATATCCCAAAGCCATATGACCCCAAAGAGATGTTGGCACGGATACATGCGTTGTTGAGGAGATATGAAGAGAATGGGTCACCAAAAGAGCCTATTAAGGATTTGGAGATAGTCCAAGATGTTATATTTCACAATGGCAAAGCACTCAATCTCACACCAGCAGAGTTTGATATACTTAGCCAACTGATACACCATAGAGGTGAGGCACTATCTAGGGAGCAGCTCATATACTCATCAAACTCCATGAGCATAGACTCCCACCACAAAAGTTTGGATATGATCATAAGCAAACTCCGCAATAAACTAGGCGATAGCCAGCTTATCAAGAGCGTAAGAGGTGTAGGGTTTAAGCTGATCTGATGAATACACTAAGAGGCAAGATAAATCTTATATTTTCACTAGCATTTATACTGCTCATACTTCTATTTGTAGCATCTTTTCGATACCAAGAGCAGAGGTCTCAAGAGGAGTATATAAGACAAGAGAGAGAAAATAGCCACTATCTATATCTCTATTTTCTAAAGTATGGCAAGATAGATGAGGAGTACTTGGAGTCTCAAAATATACGCCTCATAAAAGGCAAAGAGCAGAGTGGATTGATAAAAAAGTTTTCGCAAGACAAAGATGGCAAGAGGCACTACCAAGTTATTGTCTACAAGTATAGACGCTTTATACTCATCGACAATGAGAGGTTTAAACTACTTTTAGAAAACATGAATAGACCTAGTTTTGTAGTAGAGTTTTCACTAATCTTTGGTGGAGCACTGCTACTGCTACTCACGCTATATCTATGGATCATAAGGAGTCTAAAGCCACTATCTGAGCTAAAAGATAAGATCAAGACATTCTCAGAGGGAAATCTGGATATAGAGTGCCATAGCGATAAGAGCGATGAGATAGCAGCCGTAGCCAACGAGTTTGACCAAGCAGTCAAGATGATACGGGAGTTGATACACTCAAGACAGCTTTTTCTTAGATCTATAATGCATGAACTCAAGACCCCCATAGCCAAAGGTATGATAGTGAGTGAAATGTTGGTCGATGGCAAACAAAAAGAGAGGCTACACCGTATATTTGTCCGCCTAAATCTACTCATAGATGAGTTTGCCAAACTAGAGCAAATTACATCAAAAAACTTCCAACTCCATATAGAGTCATATCCTGTAGATAGGATATTGAGAGAGGGGATAGATATGCTTATGCTAGAGGATGCAGATGAGATCATAGATATCAAAAAAGATGATGATTTTACTATGCAAGCAGATATAGAGTTGCTCTCTTTGGCTATCAAAAATCTACTAGATAATGCTATCAAATATAGCGTTGATGGTAGAGCTACTATCTCTCTGGATAGTGGAGCGATAACTATCTCAAATATAGGTAGAGAGTTGCCACAAGATATAGAGAGCTACTTTAGACCATTTCACCAATCAGAAAATGGATTGGGATTGGGACTCTATATCGTCAAAAGCATATTGGATATACTCCATATGAGATTTGAGTATCAGCACAAAGATGGTATGAACTACTTTACTATTGGATGATATAGACTATATTTTGAGGGTAGGGCAGGGTGCTATTTTTGCAATGTAAGTATATAATTTTTGACTCAAGACGATAAGAAGCAAAAAAAGACTATAATCCATATAATTATAATAAGAGGTAGAGCATCATATGAAGAGAGACTTTATAGAGATATATGGGGCAAAAGAGAACAATCTAAAAGATATAGACTTGAAGATACCCAAAAATAGCTTAGTGGTATTTACAGGCATTAGTGGTAGTGGCAAAAGTACATTGGCATTCTCTACACTCTATGCAGAGGGTCAGAGGAGATATATAGAGTCACTATCTAGCTATGCTAGACAGTTTTTGGGAAAAGTGGGCAAGCCCGATGTGGACAAGATAGATGGTCTCACTCCTGCCATAGCTATAGACCAGAAGACTACTTCTAAAAACCCTCGCTCTACAGTCGGTACTATCACGGAGATATATGACTATCTGAGACTACTATATGCAAGAGTAGGTAAACAGCACTGCCATGAGTGTCACAAACCTATCTCCTCTATGTCTGCTAGTGACATCATAGAGCAGGTACTCAAGCTACCAAATGGTCTCAAGCTAGTGATACTAGCACCTCTAGTCAAGGAGAAGAAGGGTAGCTATGCTGATCTCATAGAGTCTCTCCGTCACAAAGGCTATGTCAGAGCTATGATAGATGGTGTGATGGTGAGACTAGATGAAGATATAGAGCTATCCAAAACCAAAAAACATACTATCAAAGTGGTGGTAGATAGGGTAGTGATCAAAGAGGAGAGCCGAGATCGTATAGGTCAAGATGTCGAAAAGGCACTCAAAGAGAGTTATGGAGAGGTAGAGCTAGAGATACTCAATCACGAAGAGATGGGTATAGATAGATCGCATATCCACTACTCTGAGCATTTGGCATGTTTTGACTGTAAGTTGAGCTTTGAGCCACTTGAGCCTGTATCGTTCTCTTTCAATTCACCCAAAGGGGCTTGCCCCACTTGTGATGGGCTAGGTATACGATATGCGATAGACCTCAAAAAGATTATAGACCAAGAGGCGACTATAGACAAAGGTGCTATCAAGATAATGTATGGCTTCAACAAAAGCTACTATGCCAAATTTCTCAACGCCTTCTGTGAGCAAAATGATATACCTACAAATATCCCATACTCAGAGCTAGAGGAGCATCAAAAAAAGGCGATACTCTATGGCAATCCAAAAGAGATCAAATTTTTATGGAAGCGTCACACACTCAAGAGGGAGTGGCCGGGTGTAGTGAAGTTCGCCTACGATATGTTCAGTGACGAGAAGGATATAGCGGAGTATATGACCGAAAAGATTTGTGACAACTGCAACGGACATAGACTCCGCCCACGATCTCTAGCTGTCAAGATAGAAGATAAAAATATAGCCGATATCATAGATCTTCCCATAGAGGAGAGCTATAGATACTTCGCCAAAAAAGAGAACTTTTCGCACTTGACAAAACAGCAGCAAGCCATAGCAGAGTCTATACTCAAAGAGATAGAGGAGAGGCTATTTTTCCTATATGATGTAGGTCTGGGGTATATCACTCTTAGTCGTGATGCTAGGAGTATATCTGGTGGTGAAGCACAGAGGATAAGGATAGCTTCTCAGATAGGTTCTGGGCTTACAGGTGTGATGTATGTACTAGATGAGCCTAGCATAGGGCTACATGAGAGAGACACTATGAAGCTCATCCGTACGCTCAACTCACTCAAAAACAGAGGCAACTCCGTCATAGTAGTAGAGCATGACAAAGAGACTATACTAGCAGCCGACTATATAGTAGATATAGGTCCAGGTGCTGGAGAGTTCGGTGGAGAGATAGTCTTTGCAGGTGATGCCAAGAGGCTCAAGAGAGCCAAAACTCTCACAGCCGACTACCTCTATGGCAAAAAGTCTATAGAGTATACCCACGACAACCCCCAATCGACATGGATAGAGATCAAAAATGTAACTCTCAACAACATAGTAGACCTTAGTACCAAGATACCTCTTCGCAACTTTGTGTGTATCACAGGGGTGAGTGGAAGTGGCAAGAGTTCTCTCATACTACAAACCCTACTGCCAGTAGCTAGAGAGATACTCAACAATGCTAGAAAGATACACAAGATAGATGGGGTGGAGATAGTAGGTTTGGAGCATCTCGACAAGGTAATATACTTAGACCAAAGCCCTATAGGTCGTACACCACGATCCAACCCAGCCACATATACAGGTGTGATGGATGAGATAAGAAAGCTCTTTGCCCAGACCAAAGAGGCGGAGCTGAGGGGCTACAAGATAGGTAGATTTAGCTTCAATGTCAAGGGTGGTAGATGCGAGAAGTGTAGCGGTGATGGGCAGATCAAGATAGAGATGCACTTCTTGCCTGATGTCATGGTGAGTTGCGACACTTGTCACGGTGCTAGATACAATGCCCAGACACTAGAGGTCTACTACAAAGGCAAAAACATAGCAGAGGTTTTGGCTATGAGTGTAGGTGAAGCATTGGAGTTTTTCAAAGCCATACCAGCCATAGCAACCAAACTCAATACACTTGTGGCAGTAGGATTGGACTATATCACACTAGGTCAAAATGCCACGACTCTGAGCGGTGGTGAAGCCCAAAGGATCAAACTCTCCAAAGAGCTAAGCCGTAGAGATACAGGCAATACACTATATATACTAGATGAGCCAACCACAGGTCTACACTTCGCAGATGTAGATAGACTCACAGGAGTCCTGCACCACTTGGTAGAGCTAGGCAACTCTGTCATAGTGATAGAGCACAACTTAGATATGATCAAAAATGCAGACTACATCATAGACATGGGTCCAGAGGGTGGCAACAAAGGCGGTCTCATCATAGACGAAGGCAGCCCAGAAGAGTTGGCATCACGACACGAAGAGAGCGGCAGCTACACAGGCTACTACCTAAAAAAGGAGCTAGAGGGCTGATCTATCATCAGTTTGGCGTGCTACCTATGGTGTGTGATATAGTCGCATATCACTTACAAAATAGCACAATCTAAATGGCAATGTTGTATAATACGCCTACACTTGCGATTATCAAAAGTAGGTATGAGCTTGTTGTACGATTATTTATTAAAGAAAGGGAAAGAGATGAAGATTGTTTCAAATGATGCGTTGTTGTTGGATGAAGTATTTACAGAGTTCAAAAGAGATCATATCAAAGTAGAAAAAGAGACCAAAGAGGTCGAGGATGCAATGGGGGATATCACTACAGCCGTTTCTGTCATTACTGCTACAATAGAAGTGATTGAGAAGCTAGTCAACCTATTTAATTTTTGGAAAAAGACACAAAAGATTAA
>FPHC01000006.1_pt1 | contig 41256 bp, 46 predicted proteins | sample 1057211 | NCBI WGS metagenome assembly FPHC01 (sample SAMEA4473313, study PRJEB15554) | hydrothermal vent metagenome | biome: marine basaltic hydrothermal vent biome; feature: marine hydrothermal vent; material: water | place: Pacific Ocean | collected 2011-06-14/2011-07-23 | depth 1199 m
GATTGAAAAATTACTCTTTTACCCTATATATCACTGCATACATTAATGGTACATAGTATAGATTGAGTATAGTTGCCCATGCTATGCCAAAACCTAGCGATATTGCCATAGGTTGTATAATGAGAGCTTGTCCGCTAGCAAAGAACATCAAGGTAAGCAATCCAAGTACTGTGGTGACAGATGTAAGTAAGATAGGGCGGAGTCTATGACCTGCATGCTCCACCAAATCATCATAATCTTTAGTCCCTTTGACAAAACTAAGCATGATTAAGCCATCGTTTACCACAACACCAGCAAGTCCTATGATGCCCATCACACCTGGCATGGTCATGTTGATGCCTAGCAGCTTTGTACCTACTAATGCACCTACTATGGAGAGTGGTATGGTTGAGACGATAATGAGTGGCAATAGTAGTGAGTTGAACATCCATACAAGAGATATAAATATCAAAAATATAGCTATCATAGCAGCTTGACTCATCTCTCGCTTCATCTGTTTGTTCTCTTTCTCCTCACCTTTGATGACTATCTTGATACCATCTTTTTCTAGTCTCTTTAGTAATGGTCGTATCTTATTCATGACATCTGTAGCCAAGATGATTTTACTGTCTACTCTAGCTACTACACTTCTCATCCTCTCTGCATCCTCTTTGAATATCTTCACAAAACTCTTTTGGTACTCAAAGTCACATATATCACCCAATCTCACTATCTGTTTGCCATTGGGTGTAGTGAGTCGTACTGACTCTATCTTCATAGTGCTATCCTTGGATGGATCCTCTATGCGTATACGAACCAATCCTCTGTCATTGAACATCTTCCCATACTCCGCCTTGAGTAGCGTGCCTTTGAGTGCTGCTGTGATATACCCTTCGCTAAAGCCCAACTGTTGACCATACTCATTGACTCTTAATTTGAGTTCTCTTACGCCCTCTTTGGCATTGTCACCTATATCATGTACACCATCTATCTTTTTTAGCTCCGATTTGATATCTCTCATAGCTTTGAGCATCTTGTTGTTGTCTGCTGAGACTATACCTATCTCTATATCATGTCCTACTATACCTGTCTGCTGGACAAATACATTGATCTCTTGGTATAGAGGAGAGCCATTTGGTAGTCTTTTGTCTTTGAGCGGAGTTATGACTTCTCTATTTACTGCTTTTGCTATCTCTTGAGCCTTTTTGTGGCGAATCATATCGCTACCATCATACTCCAATGAAAATATAGGATTGATGTATCTGTCGAAGATATTTTCAGGAGCTTTCTCATGTAGGTTGATAAATATCTGAAAGAGATTTGCCCCTGTCTCTATGCTCTGATCTGGATTGAACTTGATGCCTATGATGGATGTGATAGATGATACTTCACTCTGCTCAATGGAGTCCATCAATCTCTTCTCGACTTCACTGATAAGCTTCTCTGTATCCTCTAGCTTTGAGTTGATATCTATCTTGCCATTGATATAGATTTGTGTAGTATCAAACTCTGGAAATAGTTGAAACTTTGTGATACTCGCCATACCTATCGTGGCTAGTATGATAGATATTACCAGTGTAGCCAAGGCTCTTTTTTTCCTAATGAGTAGCCATTTTAGTATAGTATCATATATGCTTATCATACTCTCCCAAAAGCTATTTCTCTCATGCTCTTTTTTGAAATTGCCCATAGAGAATAACTCTTTGGAGTGTAGAGGTAGAAAATAGAATGCTTCAAAGAGAGAGCTGAGTAGAAGTATAGTTATCATGACTGGGAGTACCTTCATGAACATACCCATCTCACCGCTCATTATGAGTAGTGGCAAAAATGCAAAAACTGTAGTGAGAGTAGCTGTCATAACAGCAGGAAACATCTCCACTGCACCATCTATGGCTGCCTCCCTAGGAGTCTTGCCCATCTCCATGTGTCGATATATGTTTTCTGCGACTACTATGGCTTCATCTACCAACATGCCCAATGCTATCAATGCACCTAGAAGAGTCAGCATATTGAGACTATATCCTATCATATCCGCACCTATGAGAGTGATCATGAAGCTAGCAGGTATACCTATGGCTACTACGAGTGCTATCTTGAAATTGACACTCAAAAATAGTGCCAAAAATACTAGTATAAGTCCAAATAGAATGTTGGATGAGACGAGGTTGAGTCTGTTTTTTATCCATATAGATGTGTCTGTATAAGCCTCTATCTCTATGCCTGGATAATCTTTGACAAACTCTTTGACCATATCTCTTATCTCACGACTCAAAGCTATGGCATTTCCCTCTTTTGTCTTATTGATATTGATAGAGATATTTTTTTTGCCATTGTAGTGCGATATCTCATTGGTCTCACTTAGACCAAATGATATGGTAGCTATATCTCCCAATCTCAAACTTTTGCCATCTATGGTGAGTAGTTGATCTGAAAAATCCTCCATACTCTTTTCGCCATTAATGGTAGAGATATATAGGTGATCACCTTTCTGCTCTATTGTGCCTATGGGAAATATGGAGCTTAGTGAGTTGATAGCTCTATATACACTATTTTTAGATAGTCCATACGCCTCTAGCTTTTTATCATCAAGCTCTATAAGTATCTCATCATCAGCATCCCCTCGAATTGCTATACCACTTAGATTTTTGTAGCTACTTAGTTTGCTTTTTAATTTATCTGCTACATCCAATAGCTTTTTGGTAGATTTGTCTCCAGATATCGCCAAAAGTAGTAGTGGGTAGTCATATGTCGCTATCTTGGCTATAGGCTCATCCATATCAGATGGTAAATCACGCCTAACATTTGAGATGACATCTTTGACATCTCCTAACACTAGTTGATTATCGCTATCTGGTTTGATAGTCGCTTTGATATAGAATGATCCATTCTGTATGGTTGTATCTATCTTCTCTATCTCACTTATGCTTTTGATCTCATCCTCTATAGTTTTGACTACCATCTTGTCCAATACATCAGCACTAGCACCAGGGTAGCCACCTACTATGCTGATCTGATCTAGCTCCGATGGAGGAAATATCTCTTTGGGAATATTTTGATATGCTATGATAGACAACACAAGCATGAAGAGCATAAATATATGGTTGATAATAGGTCTATCTATCGAAAAGGCTATGAGTGATCGTATCAAAACTCTGAACCACTACCATCATCTATCAAGAAGATAGTATCCGATACCCTATTTTTAAACTTTTGCTTCTGGACTTGGTTGACCAGCATTGCATGCTCCTCTTTTAGTGCTGATACTTCTCTCTCTATATAGTTGACTCTACGGCTATTGTAGTATATTTGGTTGCTTAGATAGATTTTGATTGTGGCCAATATGACGACTATAAGCATAGACATTATGATGATGAGAAATGTACTAAATGAGACACCATTTACCTTTGCTTTTCTTTTTATATTGTGCTTATTCATGCTTTTTCTACCTATCAAATCTAAAGACTCTGAGTTTTGCACTTCTGCTTCGTGGATTTGTCTTTAGCTCCTCTTTTGTAGCAGTGAGTGGTTTGCGTGTGACTATTTTGCCTAGTGAGTGGTTTTTCCCACATGTGCATCTGATGGCATGTGGGTCACATATGCAGCTCTTAGCCCAATCTCTAAATCTATTTTTGACCAATCTATCCTCTAGTGAGTGAAAAGTTATGAGGGCTATTGTAGCGTTGGATGGTCTCATATCTTCCAATACATCCAATAGCCTCTCTATCTCTCCTAGCTCATCATTGACCTCTATGCGTATACCTTGGAACATTAGAGTAGCGGGGTGTATCTTGCCTCTATACTCTATATCTATAGCTATTTGACTCAACTCTTTTGCACTAGATATGGGCTTCTTGGCTCTAGCTTCGACTATAGCTCCTGCTAGCTGTTTGTATCTCTTGACCTCTCCATAGTTGTGGAGTATATACTCTAACTTTTCGCGACTATACTCATTGACCACCTCATATGCCGACAGAGAAGAGTCGCTATCCATACGCATATCCAAAGTATCGCTATCAAACCCAAATCCTCTCTCTAATTTATCTAGCTGTAGAGAGGAGACACCAAAATCAGCCAATAGACCTACTATGGGAGACTCCTCTATGGTTGGCAGGAGCTTGGAAAATCGTCCTCTATAGAGTCTGCTTCTATCGCTATATGGTTTTAGTCTCTCGCTAGAAAAACTCAATGCTTCATAATCTTGGTCTATCCCTACAAGTTTGATATCTGGATATCTATGCAATATAGCTTCACTATGTCCAGCATAGCCCAAAGTACAATCCACGAAATACCCATTGTCTATATCTGAAAAACTCTCCAACACTTCATTGAGTAGTACAGGAGTATGGGGTATATTCATAAACTTCCTTTTTTATTGCTATGATACCAAAAATTATAAAAATATTGATTAGGGATAGTTGATCTACTATACATGGTATAGAGACAATCTATATATCTTGTATACTAAAGTTCAGAGTGAAGAGGTTTGTCACTAGAGATTTTCTTGAGATCATCACTCCAGAAAAAATCTATCCATACATCTGCGTGTTTGACATACCAGTCAGGTTTGATGCATGCCGTCTCTTTATATAGAAGTGATGCAGTTTTGAGTCTAGCATGTGGATATCTAGTAGATAGAGTCTTCAGTACTAGCTCAAGTGTCTCACCACTATCTACTATATCATCAACCAACAAGATATTTTTGGCACTCTTGATATCTGGTATATTGAAGACCTCTGTATGGTCCAACTTTTTTGTATCATTGTAGCCTATAGTGTTGATGGCATATACCTCTCTGATATTGTAGTACTCTCCAAGTAGATGAGAGAGGGTCAACCCACCTCTAGCTATGCCTATGATGGTATCAAACTCCCAATCTATCTGCTGAGTCAGTGAGTGGCAATCTTGTAAAAACTCTTCATAATCATAATAGTGTCTCATTGGATATCCTTTTGGCTATTTTACTAGATATTCGTTTAACCTCTTATGGATATTGTGATAAACTTTCTATTTTAGATTGGGAGATTTTATTGAATATAAAAAAATTTATGGTAGCTCCAATAGAGGGTTATCAATATATATCAAAGATGTTACCAGCAGGGTGCAGATACTATCCTACTTGCTCCGAATATGCCAAGTGGTCATTTGAGATGGAGCAGCCTCACAAGGCACTATATCACTCAACTCTACGGATATTGAGTTGCAATCAGCTCTTTGATGGTGGGATAGATTATCCCATCATAGAGTATAAAGCCCCACCAAAACTTAGCTTTATATCCTACCTTAACATAATTTGTGGCAAAATAGAGATCAAATATTGGCTAGTACCAAAACTAGACAGCAGAAAATTAAATAGATACTACCTCATAAAGGATCATAATGCCAATTAATTTAGACTCCCCATTAGATATGCATCTTCACCTAAGAGATGGTGAGATGTTGCAAAATATAGCCCTGCATAGTGCATCTACATTTAGTGGTGCAATTATCATGCCAAACTTAGTACCTCCTATCTCTACCAAAGATGATGTGATAGCTTACAAGAGACGCATTATGGATGCCATAGGAGATGAGAGATTTACTCCATATATGACACTATTTTTCAAGCCTACATATAGTAGAGAGTTTCTTGAAAGCGTAGCAGATGAGATAGCAGCCATCAAGCTATATCCAGCAGGTATCACTACCAATTCTGATGGTGGGGTAAGTGGATTTGAGATAGAGGAGCTTAGAGATACGCTAGAGGCTATGAGTGATTTGGGGATACCGCTATGTATACATGGGGAGACCAATGGTTTCGTGATGGATAGAGAGGCAGAGTTTGTACCTATATATGAGAAGTTGGCATCGAACTTTCCAAATCTTACTATCATAATGGAGCATATCACTACGGCCGATAGTGTAGAGGCGTTAGATAGGTTTGATAACTTATATGCTACCATCACTCTACATCACCTACTCATCACACTAGATGATGTTGCAGGCGGTATGCTACAACCACATCTGTTTTGTAAACCTATAGCTAAGAGACCAGAAGATAGAGAGGCTCTTTTGAGAGTTGCACTAGAGGCACATCCCAAAGTGATGTTTGGTAGTGACTCAGCACCTCACCCTAGAGAGGCAAAAGAGTCTTGTGGATGTGCCGCAGGAGTATTTACTGCACCCATAGCACTACAGAGACTACTTCAACTTTTTGATGAAAATGGTGCATCTATGGATAATCTACAAAAGTTTATCTCTACAAATGCGATAAATATATATGGTATAGATCCTATCAAAAAAAGAGTTGTATTGGAGAGAGAAGAGTTTATAGTGCCAGATAGTTATGGTGGGGTTGTACCTATGTATGCAGGTGAAAAGTTGCCATATAGTATAGTAGATATAGATTAGGAGGCTTAGAGTATGCCAGATCAGAAGATACAAGAGTTTGCAAAGGGTCATGAGAAGTTTCGTTCTGTGAAGTTTAGACAGAATGAGAGTAGATTTAATAGGCTATATGAAGATGGACAAGATCCAAAAGCACTCTTTATAGGGTGTAGTGACTCTAGGGTAATGCCTGCTATGATAACAGATAGCAAGCCAGGAGATCTATTTATCATCAGAAATATAGGAAACTTTGTAGCTCCATATCAGCCAAGTGCAAATTATCATGCTACAGCTTCAGCTATAGAGTATGCCATTAGTGTATTGGGGTTGACAGATATTATAGTATGTGGTCACTCGGACTGTGGAGCTATAGCCTCTCTATATAAAGATATACCAAAAACAGATGAAAATATACATACCGTTAAATGGCTAGAGCTAGGTGAGGCACCAAAAAAAGTAGCTATGATGAGTGAAAACAAGAGCGACAAAAAGAAGCTTTTGAGATATACAGAAAAGGTCTCAGTGATCTTTCAATTGGAAAATCTTTTGACTTATCCAGCTGTGAAGAGACGAGTAGATGATGGAGAAGTATTTCTGCATGGTTGGTATTATGACATGAAGAGTGGTATCATAGAGTGTTATGATGATGAATCGTATGAGTTTAGACCGTTAGCACAAGAGGCAAAGAGTATGATTATGGATAAAAAGGATAAGAGATGATAGCTAACTCTATAGCGGATCTAGTAGGCAATACACCATTGGTAAAGCTAAATAAGCTCTCTGAAGAGAGTGGAGCTACCATACTTGGAAAGTGTGAATTTATGAACCCTACTAGTTCAGTCAAAGATCGTATAGCTCTCAATATGATTGAAGTTGCTATAGCAGATGGTACAATCACAGATGAGACAACTATCATAGAGCCTACGAGTGGCAACACAGGTGTAGGGTTAGCCGCTGTTTGTGCATCCAAGGGGTTGAAGTTGATATTGACTATGCCAGAGTCTATGAGTGTGGAGAGGCGAAAACTGTTGCAGTATCTAGGTGCAGAGCTAGTATTGACTCCCGCATCAGGAGGGATGGGTGCCGCGATCAACAAAGCACATGCCTTACAAAAAAGCTTAGACAATGCCATAGTGCTTCACCAGTTTCAAAATCCAAGCAATCCAGATATACATAGAAAAACAACCGCCATAGAGATATATGACGATACCTCTGGAGAGTTAGACTTTTTTGTAGCCTCGGTAGGTACGGGTGGTACAATCACAGGCACTTCGGAAGTGCTAAAGCAGAGATTGCCTCACCTCAAATCTATAGCAGTAGAGCCTGCCAACTCACCTATACTTAGTCAGGGTAAAGCAGGACCACATAAGATACAGGGTATTGGTGCAGGTTTTGTACCAGCGGTATTGGACGTCAAAATATTTGATGAGGTGGTGACTGTCGGTAATGAAGATGCTTTTCATATGTCACAAAGAGTAGCCAAAGAGGAGGGGCTTTTGGTGGGCATATCGTCAGGAGCCAATCTCCAAGCAGCTTTTGATATAGCTTCACGCAAAGAAAATAGAGGCAAAACTATAGTCACTATATTGTGTGATACAGCAGAGAGATACCTCTCGACAGAACTTTTTGATGAGTAGCTTGCCCCTGTTGCTAGAGACCATATCTATAGTGGCAGGCAGAGCAAAAAATATACTCTATCACAATCAGAGATTAAATAGAAGCCGAAGAGAGCTATATGGCATAGATGAGCAGATAGATTTAGAAAATTTTATCTCCCCTCCCGATGAAGGTAGCTATCGTTGTAGAGTTGTATATGGTGGAGATATAGACACTATAGAGTATATCCCATACACTCCAAGAGATATACAAAAGATTGCTATAGTAGATAGCGACATAGAGTATAGGTACAAATATGCAGACCGCTCAGGATTAAATCGACTAATTGCGACATATAAAAACTATGATGATATCTTGATAGTGAAAGATGGATTTGTCACAGATACCACTATAGCAAATGTAGCATTTCTAAAAGATGGTAGATGGTATACCCCTAAAACTCCTCTATTGGATGGTACGACTCGACAGAGATTGATAGATAATGGTTTCTTATCTACACAAGATATAAATAGGAGTGATATATCTGATTATGATGGCTTTGCTATAATGAATGCTATGATAGACTTCAAAATCATAAATATAAATTGTTTAGAGGTAGCTAGTCTGAACAGATAATACTTTAATAGGAAGTGGAACTATGCAGAGTGATATATTTCAATCAAAAGATTACCAAGAGTTGATATCTTCTCATCTTGCCAACAGTATAGAGTTTCTTTTTGAAAACAATCAAGAGTTTGCTATAGCTTGTGAAGTGGAGTATTTACGCTTTGAGCCAGAGTTGCCAAAAGATATATCCGATGGATTTGGAGCGACAGTTCTCTTTATGTTGACAGGATACACATATGAGTCAGCGAAACTTGACAAACAATACTTTAGTTTTGAAGCTGGTTTTGGGGAAGAGAATTTTGGTGCATTAGTGACACTGCCACTACTCTCTATCAAGCAGATATTTGTCGGGGAGTACCCTATCGCTATAAATGTAAGTAGACCACCAGAGAGAGAGGAGGAGTCAGATATAGAGGCTATTGACTCTACTAGATCGATGGAGGCTCTATTGAGCAATCCAGAAAATAAGAGGTTACTCAAAAAGAAGAGACACTAGAGTCTTCTCTTTGACCCTATTTTTTAGCAATTACCCGACATGATGAAATCTACCACATTATCTACATAGGCATTGTGTTTATTCTCTTTGGAGTGCACTATATATAGTTTCCGTACCATTTTGTAGCCTCTGATGCGAGCTTCAAATAGTTCACCATTTTGTATCTCATCAGATATTGCAAACTTGGATATGATAGAGACTACAGGTCTTTTACTATTTTTATCAGCTTTTTTTATAGTTTGTAAAACAGCAGTAGAGTTACTCACCTCACTTAGGGTGTTGAAGCTTTTGCAAGAGACACCTATATCTTCAAACACATCGGCTACTATCCGTTTGGTGTGGCTACCCTCTTCTCTGCATACCCAGTCAAACTCATATAGATCCTCTGTTTTGAGTATCTTTGGTATAGGGGTATTGCTAAATACTACTAGTTCATCCTCTAGCCACTCTCTATATATCATACTGTTGTCTTGTATGTATGATTCGACCAATCCTACATCTAGCTTGCGATCTTTTAGTAGCTCTAGCACCTTGGCACTTTCGTGTACGGCTAGTGTGATATCATTATGTATCGCATTGCCTATAGTATTTAGGCATTGACCAGGTATGATATAGTGACCTATGGTAAATGAAGCTCCTATACGAAATGTGATCTCTTTGTTGATAATCTTCAATATATCTTTTTCAGCCTCATAGATAGATTTCTCCAATACAGTGGCCACCTTATAGAGCTCTTCGCCCTCGGCTGTAAGCTTGATACCATTCTTTTTTCTCTCTATAGTCTTTGCACCCAGATACTTCTCTATAAATTTTATCTGTTGGGTTACCGCTGGCTGAGATATGCCCAATTTTGCAGATGCTTTAGAGAAACTTCGTTCTCTAGCTACTGTCAAAAATGTCTCTAACTTTACAAAATCCCTTAACATTATAAATCCTTTAGACTTTTTAACATAGATTAAATCTATATCTATAATGTTTATTATAGCTTATTATACTTAAATTTTATAATAAGAATTTCTTATGAGAATGATTTGGTTATTTTTGACTATATTTTATACAAATTTTGATTACTATTTATAGTATAATAGAGGCAATTATCAATGGAGTAGCAGATGAGTATCATAGATAGAGTCAAGGTTTTTTTAGGTGTAGATATCAAAGCAGAGAAGTATGCTTTGGTAGATGATCCTATGTTTGGTAAAGTATCCAAGGAGAAAGCACCAGATAGATGGGTGAGATCTACTTGTGGGTATTGTGGTGTGGGGTGTGGTATGTATATAGGTGTCAAAGATGGTGAACCCATATACTCCAAAGGAGATCCACTGCATCCAGTCAACCAAGGTACACTGTGTCCAAAGGGGCTAAGTGAACATCAGATGGTGAGAGCAGATAGTAGAGTATCTACACCACTCATACGCAAAAATGGCTCTCTATCTCCAGCTTCATGGGGAGAGGCATTCGAGAAGACAAGTAGAGAGTTTAAGCGGATACAAGATGAGCATGGCAAGGGTGCAGTAGCTGTCATATCTACAGGTCAGTTGCTTACAGAAGAGTTTTATGCTCTAGGTAAATTTACTCAGTTAGGACTCGAGACCAACAATTACGATGGCAACACTACTCTATGTATGGCTAGTGCTGTGATGGGGTACAAGCAGACCTTTGGTAGCGATGGACCTACAGGGTGCTATGAGGACTTTAGCCATGCTGATGTGATACTGCTCATAGGTGCAAATATAGCAGACAATCACCCTATACTCAAACTACACATAGCCAAAAATAGAAAAACTACAGGCAAAAAACCTACTATTATAGTAGTAGACCCACGCAAATCCAAGACAGCTCAGATGGCAGATATCTTTGTACCTATCAAGCCTAGAAGTGATTTGGCTCTACTCAATGGACTATGCTATATCATACTAGAGCAGGGTTGGGAGGATGAGAAGTTTATAGCAGATAGGACAAGTGGTTATAGAGAGTTTCGCAAACATATCATGAAGTCATACCCACCTCAAGAGGTGGCCAACATTACAGGTATAGATGTCAAGCAACTATATGAGTTGGCTAGAGTATATGCAAATGCCCCTAAGGCTATGAGTGCATGGACTATGGGAGTCAACCAAAGCTCCATAGGTACAGATACAGTATCGGCGATATGCAACTTAGCTCTCATCACAGGCAATCTAGGTAGAGAGGGTGCAGCACCTATGTCTATCACTGGTCAATGCAATGCCATGGGTACTAGAGAGTTTGGCTTTACATCATCTATACCAGGGTATCGTAACTACACATCATCTATAGATAGAGAGGAGTTTGCAGATATCATAGGTGTACCTACAGAGCTTATACCTACAGCTAGAGGATATGCCTATCCAGAGATTATAGATGCTATCAATCGTGGAGAGATCAAAGCCCTATGGGTAGTAGCGACCAATCCACTCGTAAGCTACCCAGACCAAAACTCACTTAGAGAAGCTCTAAAAAAGTTAGATATACTTGTGGTTCAAGATGCATTTCTCTCCGATACAGCCCAGATAGCTGATGTAGTCTTCGCTGCTGCTACTTGGAGTGAAAAGGAGGGGTGCTATACCAACTCAGAGAGGAGATGCAACTATGCCAAAAAGGCTGTAGAGCCACTCGGAGAGAGTAGAAGTGATCTCGATATAGTGTTGGAGTTTTCCAAATACTTTGGAGATAAACACGATCTACTATTTTCTCATATCAACTCACCATCAGATATCTTTGAAGAGATCAAAAGAGTAAGCGAGGGTAGGCTTTGTGACTATAGCGGTATGAGCTATGAGCTTATAGAGGAGTTGGGTGGTATACAGTGGCCATGCAACACAAAAGCACCGCATGGTACAAAGAGACTCTATAGTCCTGATATGCCTTGTCCTACACCTGATGGCAAAGCGAGATTGTTACCCCTTGATTGGCAACCACTCAACGAGATGGCTTGTGAGGGGTTGCCACTAGTGTTAAACACAGGCAGAACTGTAGAGCAGTTCCATACTCGTACCAAGACAGGAACTATAGGGATACTAGATGCCCTAGCCCCAGAAGCATGGGTAGATCTAAGCCACAAGGATGCTGACAGATTAGAGGTAAAAAGCGGTGATCGTATCTCCATATCAGGCAACAGAGGTAGGGTAGATGATGTCATAGTCAAAGTGAGTGAAACAGTAAGAGAGGGTAGCGTATTTGTCCCTTTCCACTTCAATGAACAGCTCATTAATACCATAACTATCCCAGAGTTTGACCCTAAATCCTTCGAGCCAAACTACAAACAGTGTGCTATACAACTCCACTCCACCAAAGTACCAGATGGCATCAGATATCCAGAGCAAGAGATAGGCGGTCTCATAGAGGGTGTAAAGATAGTCGAAGATAGAGTAGTGGTTGATGAGAAGCTTAAGAGTAAGGAACGCAACAACATTTAGGTTTACGGCTATTATAGTCAAATATGCAAAAATCGGTTTAGGAAGTGAGGTTTCAGCCTCACCCTCATGCATGCCAAAAGTGTGAATCTAAGGCATCATTTTAAAAACTATTATTTTATTCGTTATTGAAGTTGACAAGATGAAGATGGTTAACTTTGTTATTATTCTATACAGAATGATTTTAGAGCCATGGCTAATATTCTCGGATCTTTATTGTTTGGTTTATGTGCATCAGGAAACCTAAATGTAATTGTAGTAATATTATTTTTTGTTAAAATAGTTGGATCAAAATTAAAAGTAATATTTGCGTCTTGTGAATGTACTATTCTGCTTCCTACATATTGATCATTGATTGTTAATTTAATTTCTTGTTTTCCTAGAGAGCGGATATTGAGTTTTAGGATTCCTTTTATACCGTTTAGATTATTCAATTTAAATTTCATAGATGATATATTACCTAGCGACCATAGATGACTCTTTTCTAAGTAGGACCAACCAATAAAGACAATTTGATTATCTCTAAATAGGTAAGTATTTCCCAACTCAATCGGTTTGCTTATTTCAAGCCTATGCTCTATAACTCTTGCCTCGTGTCGTTCTTTATTGTACAGAAACTGTGGATATTCCCAATCAAACAGATATGCAGGATATTTATCTATACTTGGGTTAGCATTCCATATTACACCACTATAAACATTATATAAACCTTGTATAGTGTTGAAGTATATAGATAGAGGGATGGTAATCAATAAGAACAGATATAATAGTATATTTTTTATCAGTAATTTTTCCTGAAAAGTGTATTTAAGCAAAATGATCAATAAAAGAAATATGGCGGGTAGAATATCAGTCATAAATCTTGCCCCATATGAGTATCCAGCCCACCAATGAGGAAATTTAGAAACAATAATTAAATGTAGTATTATCCATATCAATATAATTGTCAATGTCTTATCTTGTTTAAAAACTTTATATGTATTTGAAACATTAAATATAAACAAAAATAAAATAGGCGAGAATATAAATAGTCCTCTTGCTGGACTAAATAAGTTACCGTAGAATGCTGTCCAAAAGGTTTGACTTGACAATCTTTTGGGAAGATAATAATCTGGTAATGGTTGATTAAATTCATGAAATGAGAATGCCATAAAGAGACCTAAAAGCAATCCGACTAATCCAGCAGTTTTTATAGCCACATATCTTTTATTGTTGAAAAATAGAAAGAGTATCAATGCTATTGATAATAATGACATGGTTGGTCTCGTTAAATAAGCCATAAATAGTGCTAGCCCTAAAGGTATCCAATATTTATCTCTATTTTCTTTGATAATTTCTAATGTTAAGTATACTGATAATAGTGCATATAGAGATGCGAAGTCTTGAGACCATAACGCTTGCCCTAATGTACTGGACAAGGATGTGGAAAGATAAAATATAAATGCAACAGCAATGCTTGTTTTGGAATCCAGATACATACTAGCAATTAAATATAAAAGTACAAATATAAAAACAGCTATTACACTAGCAATCATTTTCTGTGCTACTTGATCGTCTGCTATGTTATTCATATCATTGTCTAGAATCTGTGTTTCAAACCATACAAATGGAATACTTGAGATTGATGTACCAATAGGAAAATAATAATAATAGTGCTCATTCTTTTTGTATACTACATTTCCATATCTATCATCTTTATATTTATCTAATTTGATAGATTTATTTTCTATTATAACCTGAGACAAAAGCAAACTACCTCTTGGGTCGGAACTAGTACGTGAAACAGGGCTTCTGTTGACTAAAATAAATATAAATAAGACTATCAATAAAAGTATCAATTGATTATAATTTTTTGTTTTATAAACTTCTTCACTCATATGCTTATCTTTTAAAACTTACACATCTTAATTGCTATCATTTCACAATCCCAAACCAATTTTTTATAAAACATATCTTTGTTCTTCTGCTGTAACTTAGGTATATCTCTTGCCATATTTTTAATAACAACTAACATACCTCTATCATCACCCTTCACTTCGAAGTTAATTATTCTATTTTCCAATATGTTTCCTGAATCAATTTATTTCTTCTTAATGTGATTAGCATAAAGTATATAACTTAACTAAAACAGAGATAATCATAATAATTTAAATTAATAAGAAGTTGTAGATAAGTTTTAAATTTTTTTGGTTTAAACCAAAAAATAATAGACTCTATTTATACAATAATTATATCATCGCTTTCAAAAATATTGCTTAAAATTGTTATATGATGAAGAGATTAAATTGAAGATAGATAAAATCTATGAGCAGATCATTGTGCAAGATTATAAAAGGATCATTCGATATAATCACACAATTTAAAAAAGGATTAGGCGATGAAATTTATAAATTTTGCTAAAAAGAGTCTCTTGCCATTATTTATGGTGAGTACTCTCTCTGCCACTTCGGATATGAGTTCTACACATGAGAGTTTGCGTACACTTCCTTCAGGTTACAATATGATAGTTGCCTATTATGGTCGCCCCAATGTTAAGAGTATGGGCATTTTGGGGGAGTACTCTCTACCTGTGATTATAGAAAAAGTTAAAGCAAGAGCAAAAGAGTACGAGAAAGCTTTGGGAAATGGTAAGCATGTTACGCCTGGCTTTGATCTGATCTATGAGATGGCGACAAGTTCTCCAGGTAGAGATAAAAAATATGTCGCTACATTAGATCCAAAAATATTGATGAAGTATATCAATGCAGCACAGAGAAATGGTATTGTTCTCTTTATCGATGTGCAGCTTGGTAAAAAAAGTCCCGCTAAGTCAGTAAAGCCTCTCTTGAAGTATCTCAAATATAGTAATGTGCATATTGCTATTGATCCAGAGTTCTCTGTCGATGACCTCAAAGTGCGTCCAGGGAAAAAGATAGGCTCTATCACAGGAAAGCAGATCAATGAAGTGCAACATATGATGAGAGATTATATCAAAGCAAATAACATAAAGGATGACAAGATTCTTTTGGTGCATATGTTCACAGAGCATATGGTCACAGGCAAAAAGGATATTAGATATACAGACAGAATCCACCTAGCAATGCATCTCGATGGACATGGATCTCAAGCACTAAAGGTCAAAACTTATAATAGCCTCTATACTGATGCTAGAGCTGCTAAGGTTGTAGGTGGATTTAAAGTCTTTCTCAAAGAAGATAGCCATGTGATGAGTCCCAAACAGGTCTTAGGTCTCGAAAAAGCAGGAGGTAGCAAGATCAAAGATATGCCAAAGATTGTCACCTATCAATAGTTCTATTTATCCAAATAGCTACTCTTGAATTGGACTAGTTGTGACAATTATCACCATTGTCACAATAGCTTCTCTTTAATACAAATTTAAACACTATATCTTTTATCATTAATCCCAAGCAAAATAGCCACAGCACATTCATGATAATATTTGGTTTGTACTCTAGCCCATATAGGAGAGTGGGCCAGCCTATGAGGATGATATACTTCATATAGTAGAAGAAGAGTATACCTACGCCATAGATCTCTTTGAGAAATTTTTTCATTGGAAGTTGGGTGTTCCATCTTCTTGATGGGTTGGAGGTGGGTTGTTTTCCGCCTCTTTTCTTGCTGCCTCTTCTGCTTCGTACTGCATAATCTGCTGTCGCACCTCATGGATCTGCTGTGGCGTGACATTCTCTTCGCTTGACCATATCACCTCTACTACACCACCATACTCAGCACCCATCTGCTCTATCTTCTCTGCATACTCAAAGATATCGAGGCATATCTCCATGCTCTCCTCTTTCATAGTATCGCTCAGCTCTATATACCACCTGCCAAGAGGGTTGCTCTTTATAGTTGACTCTATGACTGCTGCCATTTGATATCCTTATACACTAATACTTCTTTTTGAGATCGCCATTATATACGATATCCTTGAAATCGATACTCTCATCACTCAGTACATTTGGTACAGCATCGGCAGCTTCGAGCTTCTTGATCTCTTCATCTAGTTGATCCTCTTGATATGTCTGCATCATATCTGCTGCCAATATATATGGCATAGCCTGTATCATAGAGAGTCTATACATATCCTCCTCGACATCCTTTCCCTCTATTGTGATGATGAGTTTCCCTGTAGATTTGTCACCGAAGTGATAATCACAAATCTCACTCTCTTCAAGTGCTTTTTTGACTTGATCGTAATGCTCCTGCTTACACTGCACTACTATACTTGATATATTCATCTCTATCCTTTATCGTTGGTATTTTATGGTATTTGCCACATCATGATCTTTGGGTCGCTACTCGCAGAGAAGAGTCTCTTCTCATCCAAAAAAATGATAGTATTGAGTGTACTCTTTTGCCCCTTAAGGAGTGCTATGCGTCCATGTGTCGTGAGATCATATATAGCTATGTCATTCTCTTCATCTATAGCATATGCTGCATATCTTCCACTTGGACTAAGGGCTGTTGCATAGATGAGAAATGACCCTTCAAAGTAGCCTCCATCGCCTTGAGGCAACATATAGTATGAAGCCCTTCTATCCTGCCCTGCACCTGTCACTACACCATTTCTGAAAGCTACCTTGTAGGTGTTGTCAAGATTTTGCCCCTTAAGTACTTGGATGACTTTGCCCTCTTTGACATCGACTACTGTTATCTCTCCACTCTCACACCCTATCACTGCTTTACTCTTGTCGAGATTGAGTGCAAAGTCAGAGAATTTTGATTGACTTATCTGGAAGCGATAGATCTCTCGCTTGGCTTTGAGATCATAGAGCATCACCTCATTAGCTAAATTTGCCAAAAATATATGTTTGTCATCTACAAATTTAGCCTTGGCCAATGTCTGTTTATCCTCTGCTGTGATTATCTTCTTGGTAGTGTTGTTTTCATGGATATAGAGTTCTCTATAGCCTGATTTTGCTTCACTAAGAAGGAGATATTTGTCATTGAGATGATCGACACTAAATACCTTTGGGTATATCTCATCACCCATGAAGTCTTTGATCTTGGGGAGTACTACTCTCTTGACTAGAGTGTTTGTCTTGTAGTCAAATATCTGCAACTCACCTCTGCTTGTACCTGCATAGAGATACTTCTCATCTGCTGCTATATCATAGACATAACCACTCGCTTGAAACACTTTGAGGGGTGATACAACTCTCTCGCTCCATAGTGCTGTCACAATCAGTAGAGTAGCCGTAATTATTGTTCTCATTGTACGCCTCCTAAAGGCTTCTCTCTATCTCACTCAAGAAGATTTTGGCAATACCATCTTCACCCTCTTTTGTCATCACTCCGAACAATCCATCTCCTGCATCATAAAAATCCTCAAAGATACCACTCTGTGCATATCTATCCGAAAGCTTCTCATAGAGGTCGCTACCTATGCTCTCCTGAAGAAGCTCTGTCATATAGACCAAGTAGTTAAAGTCCTCTGGGTCTATAGCATCAAACTCATCAGAGTCTACATCGTTGAAGTTCTCATCAATCACAAGTATATATCGCAACTCTGTAGTATCCTCTGGCAATATATCAAATAGTTTGGGATAACTCTTCCTTAATTCATCTCTACTCATCACTACTCCTCTTCTTCTGGTGTAATTGTAGCTATTTTTGTCGCTATATAGCTGATAGCTTGCGTAGGGCATCGAGCCATACAGTAGCCACAACCTGTGCATCTCTCTTCATCTATGACAGGATTGAACATACCATTGAAGAGTATGGCATCATCTATGCATGGCTCTTTGCAGGAGAAGCATATCACACCATTGTGTGCCACACACCCCTCAGTAGATATACGAAATTTTGCATTTATACTCTCTGCTGTAGCCTCATACTCTAAATCCAGTACAGTAGATGGGCAAGCTATGGCACACGCATCACAAAATGTGCAACCTGTTTTTGAGAAGTTGAGCATAGGAGTTTTGTCTGCACGGATGAGGATAATCTTTTGTTCACAGGAAGCAACACAAGCTTGCGACTCACAAGTAGGACACTCACTCTGAAAAAGAGACTCTGACAATCCATAAGGAGGTCTGACGACCAGCTCCTCCTTGGAGACTTGCCCACTGACTAGATCAGCAGGCTTGCGAAATGCACTAAAGAATTCGCGTCTTGATGCCACTATTTGACACCTTCGTTCATAACATCTATCAAGTTTGAGTGAGATTTCTCTGCATCACTCTTGAAGTCACCTTTAAATGTATTTCCCACTACAGTATCACCCTTTGATTGTGGAGCATGACATTGAGAGCAGTTAAATCTACCTGGATAGAGAGTGTCTAGCTTTTTAGGTTTGACCAATTTGATATCACCGACATTTCCAATATCACCTTTTGGACCTACTACTTTACCCTCTTTGAGCTCTTCGCCATCTTTCATAATTGTCGTAGGTCTATAGTTTGTCATGTGAGATGGAGGAATTGGTGTAGCACCTAGCCCCATAGCCTTTGCTTCTGCCGGCATGTGACAGCCTATACACTGATTGTTGCCTTTTGTGATAGGGAGGAGTCCATCTACACTATGTGGTATCATAGGTGGTGCATTTACATAGGCTCTCTCAAATTTTGTTGATGCACCTGGTGCTGGACGACTATAATCTGTCTTGTTACCTGCGGTATCATCTGTCTCTTTGTAGAGATCTGTCTTTCTGAGACCTAGTGCCTCCTCTGTGACCTCTTTTTTTGCGCCAAGATCCTCTTTGGCAATTCTAGCAGCATCAGTTACTTTTGCATTGATATCTACTATCTTGGCTGCTTCTGCTGCATAGAGGCTCGTAGCCACTAGCAGTGAACTCAACGCTACTGTTTTAATTAACATTTTCATCGGTTACCTCCTGGTTATTTTTTTGTATAATTGCGGATATTAAATCCTAGTGCGTCATCATCACAGACATCTACACATCGTCCGCAGTTGGTACACTCTTGTTTTAGTACAGATTCACTCTTTTTACCTATCATATGAAGCACTTGTACCTCTGGGCAAACATCTTTACACTTCATACAGAGTGTACAGTTTTCACTATTGTGCTTGACCCTAAAGAGACTATATTTCCCTATAATAGAGTATACTCCACCTAGAGGACATATGTGTCCACACCATCCATTTTTGAGAACAAAGAGATCGAAGAAGAAGATCGCTACCAAGAGACCTGCACCAGCCCCAAAACCAAATATCACTCCACGATTGAGTATAGTAATGGGACTTATCACTTCAAATGCTGCCATCCCAGTCACAAAGGATACAATGAGAGCTATCACTATCATGTAGTATCTGAGATTTCTACTTACCCATAGCTTCCGCTCTATCTTGTCTATATAGAGTCTCCTGCGCAACCAATTGGCTGCATCAGTCACCATATTGACAGGGCATACCCAGCTACAGAAAGCTCTTCCGCCTATAGTGGCATAAAAGAGAGCTATGATCACTGCACCTAGCAAGACATTGAAGCTAAGAGCAGCACCAGCAGCAAGCATCTGCAAGATGGCAAAGGGATCACTTAGTGGTAGTTGACCCAAAACAGAGGAGCTAGATATAGTCCCAGAGAGCATCTTCCACCCGAAAGCATTGGCACCAAAATAGAGTACCAATAGAGTCAATTGACTAATCCTTCTTAGGATGAGATATTTATAATTACTCAAAATCTACTCCTGTATTGAGATAGTCCACTGCTTTGGATTCGCTTCTCTTTGTATGTGTCGTCATATCTTTGCCAGACTGTTGTGCAACCCGTTGCTGATCTTTTTGATCCCAGCCCTTGACATAGTGATCACCTGGTTTACCAAGTGCCAACTCTCGTGGCTGTATGAAGATAGCAGGCTTCTCTGTCACGCATGCCTTCTCACATAGACCACACCCTGTACAGATATTCATATCTACTACAGGCTTCAAAAAAGCATGTTTGCCTGTTCGTTCATTTCTACCATACTCTAGCTTGATAGCCTCATCAAGCAGTGGGCATGCACGATAGCAAGCATCACACTGTATACCCCAAAAGGCTATGCATGAGTTACTATCTACAACAGCTATACCCATATCCATCATTCTAAAGTCAAGTTCGCCACTATCATTTGTCACTGTATCTATATCTAAGGCACCCGTAGGGCATACAGGTACACAAGGGATATCTTCACACATATAACATGGCACATCCGATGGGATAAAGAATGGTGTGCCGATAGTAGCATCATCTTGAGCTTTTGCCATCTTGAGTGTCGCTGGTCTTTGCTCTAGTGTCTCTTTGTCTCTGTTGCTCTCTCTGTTGAGACATGCTTCTGCACAGAGACCACACTTGATGCAACTCTTCAAGAAATCCTCTTCTGCAAGTGCAGCTGGAGGTCTGAGAGTTAGTGTAGAGCTTTTCGCTTTTTCAGCATATCCTGCCCACAACAATCCTCCCATAATGCCCATTCCTGTACCTTGAGCGATATTTGTAAAAAACCTTCGTCTAGGTGTGATATGAACTTTTTTGACCTCTTTTTTCACTTGCAACCTCTCTTTTTATGCTTTATAGAGTTTTACAGCACACTTCTTATAGTCTGTCTGCTTAGACATAGGACAAGTAGCATCAAGACATACTTTGTTGATAAATACTTTCTCATCAAACCATGGTACAAATACCAATCCTTGAGAAGGTCTATTTCTACCTCTTGTCTCTACTCTTACTTTGACTTTACCTCTTCTTGAATCTACCCAGATAAGGTCACCATTTTTGAAGCCTTTCTCTTTGGCATCTTTAGGGTTCATGTAACAGAGTGCTTCAGGGACAGCACGATAGAGCTCAGGTACTCTCATAGTCATAGTACCACTATGCCAATGCTCTAGTACACGACCTGTACATAGCCACATGTCGTAATTTTCATCTGGCATCTCTGGAGGATCCATATATGGTCTAGCATAGATCTTCGCTTTGTTTGGAAGAGGCTTCTTCTTCTTATCTTTGATACCATTTAGGTCACCTTGAGCTAACGCCTTAGCAAGTTTACCATAGAATGCGAAGTCACCATCAGGATTGGCTTTGGCTGCATATGGGTCATACTTGACATTAAATCTCCACTGTGTCTCTTTACCATCGACAACTGGCCACTTGAGACCTCTAACCTTGTGATATACTTCAAATGGTGCAAGGTCATGTCCATGTCCTCTACCAAATGATGCATACTCTTCAAAGAGATACTCATGGATCATAAATCCATAACCTTTAAAGACTTCACCATCACTACCCTTGACATTTCTGCTATCACCTAGACACTCAGAGTTGTCATAGCCTTTTTGTGGGAATTTTGTAGTATCAATCTTGTAAGATTTTGCCTTTTCGTTAGCATAGAGGATTTCATACATTGTTGTATCTTCTGTATATCCCATCTTCTTCGCATCAGCTATAACATCAGGAAGTTTTTTCTTATTTCTAAGTGTATACTCACCCCATAGATCTTTGACTGTAAATCTCTTGGAGAGTTCAACCCACTGCCAAGTATCAGACATCGCATCACCTACTGGTAATACTTGCTGTCTCCAGTGCTGTGTTCTTCGCTCTGCATTTCCATATGCTCCCCACTTTTCGTAGATCATAGCTGATGGCAATACAAGGTCAGAGACTTTTGCTGAGATACCTGGATATCCATCAGAGGTGACGATGAAGTTATCCATCTCTCTAGCTGCTTTGATCCAGTGTGATGCACTTGCACTATCTTGATATGCATTACATACATTGACCCAAGCGAACTTCACAACACCATCTTCTATATCTCTATGGATCTTCATGATGTGTTGGTTGCCTACTGGGTTGAGTGTACCAGCTGGTATGCCCCATCTTTTTTCAGCAATAGCTCTATGTTTAGGATTTTTGACCATCATATCAGCAGGGAGTCTGTGACAGAATGTACCGACCTCTCTAGCAGTACCACAAGCAGATGGTTGACCTGTGAGTGAGAATGCTCCACTACCTGGTTTTGCTTGCTTGTTGAGCATGAAGTGAACATTGTAAGAGAGTGTATTGACCCATGTACCTCTAGTGTGTTGGTTCATACCCATTGTCCAGAATGATACTACCTTTCTGCCCTTCTCTATATAGAGATTTGCGAGTGCTTGGAGTTTCTTTTTGAACTCTTCTATATCTTCATTTGGATCACCTTTTGCTATCTTGGCTACATAGTCAAGTGTATATGGCTCTAGTGATTTTTTGTACTCTTCAAAGCTGATCTCCCAGTGTTTGAGTGTACCAGCAGTATGCTCCATAGTGTCACCCTCTTTGAGTCCATAAGGAGCAAGAGCTGGTGCCTCTTTGGCAGATACTTTTTTCTTCATCTCTTTTGAGATAGTCTCCATCTCAAGTGCTGTATATTTACCATCTTTGAGTGATTTTTCACCCGCTCTACGCATACCATATCCGATATTTGTAGGACCAACAGCAAAGACCATATGCTTCTTGACAAACTCCCAATCGATGATCTTCTCTTTCTCATCTCTTGTGACTATCTCTCTAGCTATATAGTTCCAAAGAGCAAGGTCTGTACTTGGTGAGAAGATGATCTCTATATCTGCAAGGTCAGAAGTTCTGTGTCTATAGGTAGAGATATTTACAACTTTTACTTTGTCAGGGTTAGAGAGTTTTCTATCTGTAACTCTTGACCAAAGGATAGGGTGCATCTCTGCCATGTTTGAACCCCAAGTAACAACCGTATCTGTAAGCTCGATATCATCATAACATCCTGATGGCTCATCTATACCAAATGTCTGATAGAAACCAACAACTGCTGATGCCATACAGTGTCTCGCATTAGGGTCGATAGCATTTGAACGGAATCCAGCCTTCATCATCTTCTGTGCTGCATATCCCTCCATAACTGTATATTGACCAGATGCAAATACCGCTACACCTTCAGGACCGCTTGCTTTGAGTGCCTTCTTGATGTGGGTTTCCATCTCATCAAATGCTCTCTTCCAAGATACTGGCTTGAATTGACCCTTTTTGTCAAACTCACCCTTCTCATTCATTCTCAAAAGTGGAGTTTTGAGTCTATCTGCACCATACATTATCTTCGCATTGAAGTAACCCTTGATACAGTTCAAACCTCTGTTTACTGGTGCTGCTGGATCACCCTTGACCGCAACAATCTTGCCACCTTTTGTTGCAAGCATAATTCCACAACCTGTACCACAGAAACGACAAGCTGCCTTGTCCCATCTCCAGTCTGATTCTGCCTTGGCTGCTGCTGCTTTGGCTTCTTGAGGGACTGAGATCCCTACAGCTCCTGCTGCTGCTACCGCTGCTGAACTCTTTAAAAAGTCTCGTCTACTTACTGACATATAGCCTCCTTTTGTTTTTGGTATCTGAAAGAGGATGATTTAATCATAAACCAAAACCTTAACAAATATACGCAATTATAATAGCATTTATTAGCTATATCTATAGTTGATTAGCGTCAATTAGTGATAAATATCACCTATATTAACTTAAATTCTAATTAAGAGTAAATCTATCTTATTAATTTAAATTGATTTATTTTAATATTTGTTCAATTTGATTGATAAAATAAATTGAGATAATGATTATCCTGCTAGTGCTTTTTTGACATTATCATCTGCCATTGAGATATTCCACTCTGGCTCCCATACTACCTCTACCTCTACTGTACCTACGCCATCCAATTTCTCTACAGCTTCACGAACCCATTGAGTTATCATCTGATGTAGAGGGCAACCTCTAGTTGAGAGAGTCATGACTACTTGCACATTGCAGCTCTCATCTATGATGGCATCATATATTAGTCCCATCTCTACAAGATTGAATCCAACCTCAGGATCTATTACTGTACTAACAGCATCAAAAACTCTCTCTTTTGTAATATCACACATATTTAATCTCCTATCTATTTGCCATAATTTAGCATCCATTTGACACTAATTAACATAAATCCAGCTCCAGCAATGACAAAAACTACTCCACCCTTGAATAGATCATTACTCCCTATAAGCAATCCTACACCTGCCACAGTAATACCCAATGATGAGAATATAAACTCAAATCTAGCCAATCTATGTGGCAACATCTCATTGAGCATAGGCACCTTCTCTTTACCTACAAGTGGACTATATCTCTCAAACCATACCAGAAATGGAATAATCTTATATAGATGTCCATTTATCAGGAATGAGAAGAAGCCCATTATCAAAAACCATATAGATGAGATAAGAAAATTTTCATACCCAGTAAGCATATATGTAAAACCCAATATAGATGAAATCACAAGTGACCCATATCCTACAAACATGGATTTGACCCATATGTCTACCTCTTTTCTAGCACGAGTCTCATATATGATACTTATTTGATACATATATAGAGTTATGGAGGCAAGCATAATAATAAGTGATATAAATTTACCCATACCCCAAGCAAACATAGTAGATACAAAATAGAGTATGACTCCGCCTACCATTAGCTTGAAAGCTCTCTCTATGGGTTTGTCATCAAATCCATGGGACAATCCAAACATAGGCAATAGTATCATAGAGAGACCCATAATAGTGAGGGTCACATATCCACCCAATACCATGACTACATGGGCACCTAGCCAATTGGTTATATCTATATGAGTTTCACCACTTATAGTTAGTGACATAACAAAACCGATGATTATCCCTATAAGCAGAAATAGGTTTGATGCCACTACTGTTTTTACTGTCAGGGTAATATTGGTCGCTTTGCGAAGAGTCATAAGGGTATCAAACAAGAAAATCAACATAGATACCAATACAAGCAGACCACCATATGGTAGCATCATTTGGTCAAACCAAAATCCATAACTCATCACTATCGTGCCTATCAATAGAATAGGCCATATGACATAGTATAGATCAACAGAGAAGTGACCCACCTCTACAACTACAGGTATCAACTGTGCCATAGCCCCAAATATAATCATCATCATAAAGCCTAGTAGAAACCAGTGCATCCACCCTACGATAGCTAAATCATAGTGACCATTCTCAGGAGTCAAAAATAGTAAAAAAATAGTACTTAATAGATAAAATATAGAGCCTATCCAAAAAAATGGTGATATCATGCTAAATGGCGGTGCACTCTCCTTAGATACGCTAAACATTATGCACCTCTTAGCCGTGACACTTGTTGTCGGAGAGATCAGCCTTTTCGCTCTCACCTCTTCTGTATGAGAAGAGTAGCTGTACACCACCATCTGGAGTATCTACACTCTCATAGTCATAATTTTCACCTATTTTGTTGAGAAGTCCAGCCGGTTTTTTATGATTTATCATCAATAATTTAGTATTTTCATCTACCATCTTGAGTCCTATCATCGCATTGACCATCGGCTCTGGTGGTCCACACTTTGATGTGTCAAACTCTACTATTTGGCTACCATCTATAGTATACTTATAAAATGGAACTGTTGCACCTTCAGGAGAAAACTCCTCCGCTGTATTTGGTCTAGTTATAATATTCATAATTCATCCCTATAATTAAATTTTACTATTGTAGTCGTCTTTTGCTTAAAAAAGATTGATTTATATCAATAATATTGTTAAGTACACTTTTTTGAAATAATTGGTATAATTTATAAACACCAATAAAGGATTAGGCTTATGAAGATATTTGACAAATTCAAAAAGCAAAAAGAAGAGAATGATATACCAGAAGATGAAGAGGATAGTCCGAAGTCATCAAGTGGTCTCTTGAAAGTTTTGTTAGTTATTCTTGTATTGGTTGGTGGTGTAGTTGGTGGATTTGTCTACTATACAGGAGCTACTCCAGATAACGCCCAAGAGAAAGCTACACTTCTTTATGAGGATCTCAAGACAAAATCTATAGAGCAGTTTGGAAGTATAAAAAATTTTTCTATAAAACAGTATGAGAGCATAAGAGACAAAGCTATGTTGATGATAGATCCTGAGTATAAGGCTCCCCCATCATCTGTAGTGGAAGATACTGATATCAATAAAAAGAGTAGTGGTGTAGCAAAAGCAAAAGCAAAACCTAACAAATCCAAAAAGAGTATAGAGAGTGAGATAAAGAGTATAGAGAAGCAGATCTCAGATCTCAGAAGAGAAAAAAATCGACTCACCAAAGAGCTTGGGCAGTAGAGATAGATGAAGATACTTTTGGCACCTAGTGAAACCAAAAAGAGTGGAGGGGAGAGTCCATTTCTCTTGGATAATCTATCGTTTTCACTATTAAATAAGCATAGAAAAGCTATTTTGCACAGATATATAAATATTTTGCAAAAAAATGATATATCACAACTAGGCAAAATGTTTGGACTCAAAAAAGAGTCTGATATACTCTACCACAACAGAGATATAGTAAATGAGCCAGCTATGAAGGCGATAGAGAGATATACAGGTGTCGCCTTTGACTATTTGGATTATGATAATCTACCTAATGACTCGAAAGAGTACATAGATAGTAATGTCATAATATTTTCAAATCTTTTTGGACCTATCAAGGCAGATGACCTCATACCAGAATATAGGCTAAAACAGGGTGAGAGTATAGGCGATATCAAAGTAGACAAATTTTATAGAGAACACTCTGCTCATATCATAGAGGAGTATCTACAAGATGAAGAGATACTAGACCTTCGTGCTATATATTACAATAAATTCTATAAGCCTACCAAAGAGTACACAACTCTCAAATTTATAAAGGGTGGCAGAGTTGTAAGTCATTGGGCAAAAGCGTATAGAGGGGTAGTGTTGAGAGCGATTGCCAAATCAGGAGTAGAGAGTATAGATGATTTCATGAAGCTACCTATAGAGAATCTATCTGTAGATGAAGTCACTCAAAAGGGTACTCATAGAGAGATAGTCTACTCTATCATATAGTCAAATCCAGATATTATCTATCAATCTTGTGCCTCCTACTCTGACCGCTACCAATATCATGCTGTTACCAATCTCCAATTTGTCTAATTGATTGAAGCTTCTATCTACTATGGATATATACTCTATGATATCAATATCACTCATCACATTGGTCATTTCAGATATGATATCTTGGCTCTCTAGTACCCCAGAGAGTACCAGCTGTGTAGCTCTCTTGAGTGATTTTGATATCTGATAGGCTCTATTTTTCTCTTCATCCGATAGATAAGCATTTCTGCTACTCAGTGCCAATCCATACTCATCTCTCACTATCTCGCAAGCCACTATCTCACAATCCAAAAAGTAGTTTTGTGCCATCTGTGTGACAAGTGCCAACTGTTGAGCATCTTTTTTACCAAAGTAGGCTCTGTCGGCTCTGGTGAGATTTAGGAGCTTCATCACTATCTGAAGCACACCATCAAAATGTCCTGCTCTCTTTGCCCCTTCTAGTATATATCCTCTGATACTAGGTGCACTTATGGATAACTCATCTCTGCTATACATATCATCTGCAGATGGCATGAAGAGTATATCTACACCAGCCACTTCACATATCTTTCTATCTGACTCCTCTTTGCTAGGGTAGCTTTCAAGATCCTCTCCATCTAAAAATTGCGTAGGGTTCACAAATATTGACACTATAAGGGTAGCCGACTCCTCTCTAGCTCTACGGATAAGCGAGAGGTGACCACTATGTAGTGCACCCATAGTAGGGACAAACCCTATATCTCTCTTGGAGTTCTCTAATTTGTCTATTGTTAGCTTCAGTTCATCTATACTCTTGATAATTTGCATAATATACCTCAAATGATTATTGAGTGCAATAATATCAGAAGAAATTAAATATAATACAATCAAAATATCGATTTTAAGGATATATATGAGTATCATAATGACAGGAGGCGGTACAGGTGGACATTTGGCCATCATAGAAGCCGTCAAAGAGAAGCTCAAACATCAAGAGTTGATCTATATAGGTTCAACTCAAGGTCAAGACAAGAGGTGGTTTGAGGATGATAGTGATTTCAAAGAGAAGTACTTTTTGGAGACTAGAGGGGTAGTAAATCAAGGAGTATTGGGTAAAGTCAAATCGCTATGGATGCTCCTAGTAGCCACTAGAGAAGCCATGAAATTGATAAAAAAGCATGATGCAAAAGTTGTTTTTAGTGTAGGAGGCTTCTCCTCGGCAGCTACATCTTTTGCTGCCAAACTTACTGGTGTACCCATAGTCATACATGAACAAAATGCAGCAATAGGCTCTCTAAATAGACTCATGAAACCATATGCAAGAGCATTTATCTCTTCGTATATAGACGATAGCCCTATACATGCCTACCCTATAAAGGAGATATTTTTTGACAATGCACGAGAGAGAAGCAAGGTAGAGACTATTATATTTTTGGGTGGCTCACAAGGGGCGAAAGCTATCAATAGCCTAGCTCTATCTATAGCATCAGATATAGACAAGAGAGGTATAAAAATCATCCATCAGGCAGGAGAGAAGAATATATCAGAGGTCAAGGAGGCATACAAAACGCTAGGTATAGATGCAGAGGTATTTGGCTTTACGACAAAATTAGCATCATATATGAAGAGTGCTGATTTTGCCATAGCTAGAGCTGGTGCTTCGACACTGTGGGAGTTATCTGCTATGAGACTACCTACTCTCTATATACCATATCCATATGCAGCTAGTGACCATCAGTACTACAATGCTAAATTTTTGGCAGATAAAAATTTGGCTTGGGTTGTGAGAGAGGATGAGATATCCAAAGATACTCTACTCTCTATACTAGATGAAGATATGAGTCAAAAGAGTATAGGCTTGATAGATGCTGTAGAGAGAGATGGTAGCCAAAAAATAGCAGATTTGATAGAAGATATAGTTTTTGAGTAGATATTCAATACTTTTATAACTACTTAAGAGTAATAATAATAGAATATATTTAATAAACATTAAGGAGTTTAAAATGAAAAAGATTTTGATACTGTCTAGTTTGATTGTTGCATCGACACTCTTCATAGGATGTGGTGGCGGTGGAGGCGGTGGCGGTGGAGGCGGAGTAGCTCCCGTACCTCCTCCTGAGCCAGAGCCATTTAGTATGTTGTATCTTGACAATATTGATGGTGTCGGTATGGCTGGGGTGCCATACTACTGTCCATCTGGAGATGGATTCACAGATGAAAATGGTGGATTTTTATTTTATGATGGAGAAAATTGCTCTTTTGATTTGACTGGATTTAACGGCTCTATAGTATATGATGATTATCTTTTCATAGATTATAATGATGGTTCAGGCGTAGATGGATTGGGCTATGATTGTATATCTGGTACAAGTGGTTTTACAGATATCAATGGTAACTTTGATTATGATATAGACGATGAGTGTACCTTTTATCTATAATATTTAATGCAAAAACTCCTCCATATTTCGGAGGAGTGATAAATTATCCAACTTCTCTAAAGGTCAATAATGAATAAAATTTTTATACCCATATTGATATCTATTCTCTTTGTTTTTAGTGGCTGTGGTGACGACCATAACGATGTCGTGGTAGTTGCTCCGACTGCAACTACCCTATTTTTGATAGATCAAGATGGTATGTCTCTTGGTGGTGTGCCTTATATATGTGACTCTATGGTCGCATGGTCTGCTACTAGACCCAATGGTGAATTTACTTTTTTTGAACCCGATAACTGTACATTTGATTTTACTGGATTGTCAGGCAATTATGAAAATGACTATATTCATGATGATATCATATATATCGTAGATGATTTAGACAGAGGGAAGGGCGGTATACCTTATAGTTGTGAATATTTTGGTGCGAGTAGTACCTACCTAGATGGTAGTTTCAATTATGGTGCAAATGACGCTTGTACATTTTATCTGTAGTTGCCTCTTGTAGTGAAGTCTTGAACCACTCTTTTGAAAAGAGTCCTCAAGTTGGGACCTCTTGATATAGATGGCAAAGATGATAGGTAGGGGGAGTAGCTAAAAGGTTGCATTGGTAGTCTAATGCTAACTTTTTGTAGCCTTTTTGTGGGTAGACATTTTACCCAAAAATCGATATAGCCACATGGAAAATATTACCATTATCAGACTCATCAACTGTCCCATACTAAACCAGCCACAACAGAGATATCCTATCTGCACATCTGGCTCTCTCCAAAACTCTGCGATAAATCTCGCTACACCATATAGCATACCATAGATGGCAAAGAGAGCACCATCAAACCTTCTCTTTTTTCGGTAGGTGTAGATAATGAGAGCAACTATGACACCCTCTATCATCGCTTCATATAGTTGCGATGGGTGTCGAAGTACCCCATCTACATATATACCCCATGGGATATCTGTAGCCTTACCTACAAGCTCTTGATTTAGAAAATTTCCTATCCGCCCAAAGATATATCCTACTGGCACAGCTAGACCCACCACATCTAAAAGTTTGGCTATCTCATTTGGATGTCTGCGTCCAAATAGAAAAGATGCTATCAAAGCACCTATGATGGCACCGTGATAGCTCATACCTCGTATGCCTACAAAATGACCATCCATAAATGGATTAAATATCTGCCATGGGTGGGTGAGGTACTCTATGGTATTTGGATCATAAAATAGTATATATCCAAATCTAGCACCTAGTATGACACCGACCTCTATCCATATGAAAAAGTTATCTATCAAGTCGTCATCAATATCCATCTTATCTTTTTTGATGATATATTTGGCAAACCACAAAGCGGAAAATAGTGCCAATATATACATAATGCCATACCAGTGTACCGATATAAATCCCAAATCAAAAGCTATAGGATTAAAGTGTTGATATATATGATTCCAATACTCCATAATCTCTCCAAAGTTAAAATAGAAGCTAATTATACACGAAAAAGATAGTTTTCATCAATGAGATGTTATTATTCATTTTTAAATAAACTCACATATATAGAATCAAAGGATACAAAATCATTAAAATATTGATCATTGAGGATGACCCAGAGTTGTCTCTCATACTTACAAACTATCTAACTAAGCATGATATGGAAGTGATAGGTGCTGAAGATCCATATATAGGCTTATCTCTATTGACACAGCACAGCTTTGACTTAGTGATATTGGATTTGACTCTTCCTGGTATGGATGGATTGGAGATGATACCAAAGATAAGGGAACACTCAAATATACCTATTATTATATCATCGGCACGAGATGACATCACCGATAAAGTGATAGGATTAGAGAGAGGGGCTGATGACTATATGCCAAAGCCTTATGACCCTAGAGAGCTTGTGACGCGTATCAAGACTATATTGAGACGGACACATATTACGGAGAGAGACACATCTAAAGATGAGGAACTTTTTAAGGTTGATAAAGCATCAAGAACAGTAATATTCAAGAATAAAATGCTTGACCTTACAGCTGCAGAGTATGATGTATTGTCTATGCTTATAGCCCACAGAAATGGATCAGTATCAAGAGAGCAGTTGTTATATGAGAGTGACCATATAGATGATGATAGCTCTATCAAAAATATAGATGTTATTATATCGCGTATTCGTCACAAGATAGCCGCTATAGATAAAGATAATATATATATCAAACCTATCAGAGGAGTAGGCTACCTACTGACTACAAATATATGAGAAATCTTTCTGTTACCACCTTTATACATATCCTATTTATATTGGCTATTGCTATACTGCTAACAACATTTCTCTTCTTTGTGTCATGGGATAAAGATCGTCAAAAGATTGCAGAGATATCGCACTATAAGCTCATAGCTGACGCTTTTTTATCTAATGTGCAGCTCAATCCGACAAAAGAGAAATTGGAGACTATGTATAAAAATTTCTCTGTCAAGCCGATACCTATAGAGGAGACCAAAAAAGATATAGCAAAAGATGGAGTAACTATATTTGGTGGTAAATCTGTCTTTGGTAGAGTGCGTGTATTTGAGGTAAATGACCAGCACTACATCTATGTGCAGAGGTTGGGTTACAACTTGATGTTGAAAGATGCTAGACCCAAGCAGTATACATTTGAGATAGCATTGATGGTGGGTATCATGCTACTATTGCTACTTCTTATACTATATTTGGCTATATTGAAAAAGCTATACCCACTCAAAAGATTGCATCGTGAGATAGAGCAGTTTGCCAACGGTGACTTGGATGTCAAAATATCTCATAAATATGATGACGAGATAGGAGAGATAGCTCACAATTTCGATAATGCCATCATGCACATTAAGGAGTTGATAGCATCAAAAAATCTCTTTATGCGTAATATGATGCATGAGTTGAAGACCCCCATAACAAAGGGTAGAATAGTAGTAGAGTCGATAGAGGATGAGACTATCAAAAAGATACTTATCCGTGCATTTGAAAGGATGAATGAACTCATAAGCGAATTGGCTCAAGTAGAGAGGGTCACTACGAGAGATTTCGAGCCAGAACTAAATGAGACTACACTACAAGAGGTTGTAGATATGAGTATGCATCATCTGATGCCAGAGAAGGGTAGGGTGACCATAGATATAAAGGATATCAGACTAAAGACAGATATACGACTTATGTCGTTGGCTATCAAAAACTTACTTGACAATGGTATAAAGTACAGCAAAGACCGACAAGTCACCCTCCGTGCCACAGACAACAAAAGAGTATCTATTATGTCTGTTGGTGAAAAATTACCTCATAGCCTATCTTATTATACAGAGCCTTTCTCTCAAGGTGAAAAGAGAAGTAGTGGATTTGGACTAGGGCTATATATAGTCCATAATATTTTAGATAGACTAGGATATAAGCTTGTATATAGATATAGCTATGGGAAAAACATATTTGACATAGTAGCAAAGAGAAATTATGTAGATACGATACCTCTTATTGCTCCTTCAAAATCAAATAACAACAAAAAGGATATATAGTATGAAAATTTCAATAATATTTGGTGGCTCTAGCTATGAGCACGAGATAAGCATAGTGAGTGCTATTACTATGAAAAAGGTGTTGAGTAGACTTGAGCTATCTTTCATATTTGTAGATAGTGATCGCAACTTTTACTTAATAAATGGCGAAAACATGAGGTCAAAATATTTTAGTTCAGGTGATTATAAAAAGTCTAAAACCCTCTCTTTGAAGAGTGGAAGCTTCTTTATAGATGGTAGATTTGGTAGCAAGGAGTTGGATGGCGGAGTAGTACTAAATCTTATACATGGAAGAGATGGCGAAGATGGAAAAATCTCGTCACTTTTAGAGTTTTATAATATAAAGTTTATCTCTCCACGCACAGAAGCATCAGTACTTAGCTACAATAAATTGTATACCAAACTCTTTGCAGAGAGTCTAGGCGTAGAGGTAGTTCCATATAGGCATCTATCAAAGAGTGATAGCAGAGATATAGACCTTGAGTACCCTGTCATTATCAAGCCCGTGAGATTGGGTAGTAGTATAGGTGTATCCATAGTCAAAGATAGTGAAGAGTTAGAGTATGCACTTGATGTGGCATTTGAGTATGATAGTGATGTGATTATAGAGCCATTTATAGATGGAGTAAAAGAGTACAACTTAGCAGGGTGCAAGACAGATAGCTGGGAACTCTCTATAGTTGAAGAGCCACAAAAAGAGGAGTTTTTGGATTTTGAGAAAAAATATATGGACTTTTCGCGAGATAGTCAAGTAAAATCTGCCGATATTGATAGTAGTCTCAAGGAGAGTATAGAGAGTAGTTTCAAAAAGATATATGACCCTCTATTTTTAGGTAGTCTTATTCGTTGTGATTTTTTCGTAGTAGATGGTACTGTTCTTCTAAATGAGATCAATCCTATACCAGGATCTATGGCAAACTACCTATTTGATGATTTTGTAGGGACTATAGAGAGATTGTCAAAGTCTCTTCCTAGGGAGAGAAAGATATCTATTGACTATCAATATATACACTCCATTCAGAGTGCCAAAGGTAAAGCATAATTTTGGTTAGATTAAAATCTATAATCTAAAGTTATTTTGTTACAATACTATTATCAAATAAAGGAGTATTAAAAAATGAAAAAATTATTTATTTTATTGTCTACTATCGGTCTGCTATCGGCTGGAGAGATGGCTATAGATACACGGACAGGATTGATGTGGCAAGATAATCGTTTTGTAGAGTCTGAGAGAGTAACTTACGCACAAGCAGAGAAGATATGCAAAGAGATGAGGTTGGGTGGTTATAGTGATTGGCGTATACCAACTATAAGAGAGTTGATATCTATAGTTGACTATAAAAAATATGACCCTGCGATAGTAAATGGTTTTAGTATAGGTGAATCTAGCTATTTTTGGTCATCTACTCAATACATGGGAGATCCAGACAAGGTGTGGGGTATCAATTTCAAAGATGGCTCATTGGACTCAAATGGAAAAAGTTATGATAGAAGAGTTCGTTGCGTTAGAACAGACTCAAGGAGAGAAAAGAAGTAGCTTTATCTTTAGTAAAATCTTAGGTCACTAGACCTAAGATCGGTTTTAATCAGACAATACAACTCCTCTTTAGCCCCTATCTAGTAGGGATTTGAAACATATTTATTTAACATTAGCTTAAATAATACTATTTCATTTATATGCTTGTATATTAAGCTTTTATTTTATCAAAGTATCTTATAATTCACCGTTTAGTCTATTTTGGACTATTAGCAATTTTTTCAAGGGGGTATTGCATGCAATCAAACGCTGCATTGGAATATGATTATTCTGTAGCAAAATTGTTCACTTATACGACAATTTTGTTTGGATTTTTAGGTATGCTCATTGGTACGCTTATTGCGGCACAGTTGGCATTTCCAGAACTTAACTATATGTTGGGCGAATATGGTACATTCTCAAGATTGAGACCATTGCACACAAATATAGTAATATTTGGATTTACTTTAAGTGGTGTCTTTGCGACATTCTATTATGTCGGACAGAGAGTACTCAAAGTCTCTATGGCTGAGTCTAAGTTTTTGATGGTTATCGGAAAGCTACACTTTTGGCTCTATTTTGTTGGTGCTTTGATAGCGGTAACGACACTATTGTTGGGTTATACACAGTCCAAAGAGTATGCACAGCTTGAGTGGCCACTCGATATCGTCATCGTTATTGTATGGGTTCTTTGGGGTGTCTCTATTTTTGGTCTCATAGGGATCAGGAGAGAGAAGTCTCTATATATCTCATTGTGGTACTATATAGCATGTTTCTTGGGTATAGCTATGCTTTATCTATTTAACAATATGTCTGTACCTACATACTTTGTAACAGAAGGTTTGGGTAGCTTCATGCACTCTGTATCTATGTATTCAGGTACAAATGATGCTCTAGTACAGTGGTGGTATGGACACAATGCTGTTGCATTTGGTTTTACTGTTCCTATCGTAGCTATGATATACTACTTTCTTCCAAAAGAGTCAGGTCAAGCTATATATTCATATAAGCTATCTCTACTATCTTTCTGGGGATTGATGTTTGTATATCTATGGGCTGGTTCTCACCACCTTCTCTACTCAACTGTTCCAGACTGGATGCAGACAATGGGTTCAGTATTCTCTGTAGTACTTATCCTTCCATCTTGGGGTTCAGCGATCAACATGCTTCTTACAATGAAGGGTGAGTGGAATCAACTTACAGAGAATCCATTGATCAAATTTATGGTACTGGCATCTACATTCTATATGCTCTCTACACTTGAAGGTCCAATTCAAGCGATCAAATCAGTCAATGCTATTGCACACTTTACAGATTGGATCCCTGGACATGTCCATGATGGTGTACTTGGTTGGGTTGTATTTATGATCATGGCTGGTCTTTTCCATATGGCTCCTAGAATGTTCAAGAGAGAGATCTACTCTAAAAAGCTTCTAGAGACACAATTTTGGCTACAGACTACTGCGGTTGTACTCTACTTCACATCTATGTGGATTGCAGGTATTACACAAGGTATGATGTGGAGAGCTGTTGATGAGTATGGTAACTTAATGTATTCATTTATCGATACAGTTGCAGTACTTCACCCTTACTATGCGATCAGAGCCCTTTCAGGTGTGCTTTACCTAACTGGATTCTTGATGTTTGCATACAATATGATAAAAACTATGAGTTCGTCAAGAGAGTTGACAGAAGAGCCACAGTTTAGATCACCTATGGCATAAGGAGGTAGGTTATTATGTTTCATTGGTTAGAAAAAAATCCATTCTTCTTTGCGGTAGGAGTGTTTGTAGTTATCGCATTTGCAGGTCTCATTGAGATTTTGCCAAACTTTGCAGAGGCTTCAAGACCAGTTAAAGGTCTTAAGCCATATACAGTTCTTGAGTTGGCTGGTAAAGAGATTTATAAAAAAGACAACTGTATAGCTTGTCACTCTCAGCTTATCAGACCATTTAAATCTGAGACAGATAGATATGGTCAAGTATCACTATCTGGTGAGTATGCTTATGATAGACCATTCCTTTGGGGTTCAAAGAGAACTGGTCCAGATCTTCACCGTGTAGGTAACTATCGTACAACAGATTGGCATGAGAACCATATGTGGGATCCAAAGTCGGTAGTGCCACAGTCAATTATGCCTGCATATAAGCATATGTTTACAAACATTGCAGATATTGAGACAGCGTATGCTGAAGCATCTACAGTAAAAGCGGTATTTAATACACCATATGGTCCAGAGATTGATGGTACAAAAGCTGGTTGGGAAAAACATAAAGCTAAAGTACTTGCTGATGCCAAGGCTATTGCTGCTGACATGAAAAACAAAGATGTCAAAGATGCTGTAGCAGCAGGTAATGTACCTGAGATTGTTGCATTGATTGCATATCTAAATAGATTGAAGTAGAAGGATAGAGAGTGGATATCAGAAATATACAAGGCTATGCCAATTTTTTTATGACCATCTTTTTGGTCATCATACTGTATGGATATATTATCCACCTCTATAGAAGTGAAAAAAAGGGTGAAAAGGATTATGAGAAGTATGGGAACATAGCACTAGATGATGAAGTCACTAGTACTCCCATAGAGGATGGTTCTGACACGCAAAGCAAAAGCGAGGAGAAAAATAGATGAATGGGTTAATGATAAAAGGTCTTGTCTTTGCAGCGGTACTAGTAGGTGCCACGATAGCTGTAGTCAAGTCAATGAATATCGATCTAAGTGATCCGATCAACATGATCACAATGATTGGTGCAATTGCAATCGCAGTTTTGTCTGTAGGTGTATCGATCAAATATATCAATCAGATGAAGACAGATACTGCGACAGGTGAGCTTGCCGATGAAAATTGGGATGGTATAGGTGAATATACAAATGAACTCCCTTCAGGTTGGGCATTTTCATTTCTTGGTACTATTATTTGGGCTTTATGGTACTGGACGGTAGGGTATCCTGTAAATGCATTTAGTCAGATAGGTCAACTCAACGAAGAGGTTATTGAGTATAACAAAAAGTTTGAAGAGATGCACAAAAACGCAGATACTGCTACACTTCAAGAGATGGGTGAGTCTATCTTTTTGGTACAGTGTGCACCTTGTCATGGCGAGACTGGTGATGGTCTTTCAGGTAAAGCTCATGACTTTATGTCAGGTAGACTCAGTAAAGAGCAAATACTATATGTAATCAAAAATGGTTCAAACCAGCTTGGTTATCAGATGGGTGCAATGCCAGCTGGTATGGCTCAAGGTGCTGATGCTGAAGCTATAGCTACTTGGATATCTGGTGGAATGAAAGGTGAAAAACCTGCATCATTTGCAGCTTGCGAATCTTGTCATGGTGCAGATGGTAAAGGTATGAATGGTATGGCTGCAAACCTTGCAGATTATGATGAAACTCTTGTTCACAATGTTCTTGAGCATGGCAAGAAGGGTTCTATAGGTCGTATGCCATCATTCAAAGGTAGATTGACTCCAGTGCAAGAGAAGGCATTGGCGACTTACTTAAGTACATTGAAGAGATAGGGATTTAATATGTCAACAACAGAAAATACAAACAGAGGTGTGTTCACCTTGAGTGGTGTTACGGGGATGCTGATAGCAACAGTTTTGCTACTATCAATTCTTACAGGTTTGACTATATGGGGGATTGGAGTGCAGCAGAAGAGTGCTACAAACTATTATGATCCAGCTCCTATCTTAGATATCAATAACTTGAAAGCAAATAGTGTAGATAATGCTAAATTTGCTTTCCAAGATGCTAAAAAGTAAAGGATAGATAATGATTTCAATTATGGATAAAGTCTTAGGCTGGGGTATGGTAATTACTGCACTATATACGCTGTGGGCAGTCGTCACATCAAACCACCTATTCGTAGGCTAAGATATATGAAACAAGCAAGAGTGGGCTTTGCCCTGCTTGTTTTGCTACTCTCATCTCTTCTAAATGCAACACACTTCATAAAAAATGACTTGACAAATAGTAAAGCTTCTAACATCATAGAAGATATTGGCAATGAGTTATCTTCCAAAACAGGAGTATATGCCTATGTTGTAGCTACAAATGAGAAATTTCCAGTAGGTTTCAATCTAGTAGAGTATAGCAAGAGATACGATAGCAATATGAGCAAGCCTTTTGTGTTGTTGATATTTGCTCCAAATGCACTTATTACGACCAAGTCAGAGGCGAGTGGACGCGTAGGGGTTATCACATCATCTCCTGATATCAAAAAGATGTATGATGTCAATGATGTCAAAGATGCGACTATAGATGTGGTAGCAGCCAAAGACAAAAATAGTAAAAAAGATAAATATACCATAGGTATAGTTCAGGGATATTCGGAATTAGCAGATCAGATAGCCTCCTCAAAAGGTGTGAAGATGACAAAAACAATACCAAATGAGACTAAAGTGATTATAAAATATCTCAAGTATTTAGTCTTTCTTGGTAGTGCAATGGTATTATGGATATTTGTGATTAGACCGATAGTTGTAAGGATAAGATATGGGAAAAAATAGTCAAAAAACATACTGGCCACACATGATATTGGGCTTTTTGCTCTTGGCTATAGTTTTGGGGTATTGGACTGTCAAGACAGCGATATCTATGCCTGTTCAAGAGACAAATAACTATATGATGAAGTATCAAGAGTCAGATTTGCACATCAATGATATATTGACGAAAAAGCTAGCATTTGATAAGTTATATGATATCAAAATCATAGGTACAAAGAGTATGGTAATGACTGACAATATCTATAGCCATAGAGTTCAAAAAGACCCAATAGTCTTGAAGCTAGGTAAAAATAGTTTCTCATATACTATAACCACTAAAAGTGGCGATATAGTAAGAGATGCAAATGCAAGCTTTTTGTTGACTCGTCCACATACTCAAGAAGATGATATCATGATAGATAGAGTAGATATAGTGGGTGATAAGTATACTACTCCAGAGCTAAATATAACAAAAGAGGGGAGATATACTCTTCAATTTAGAGCAATCATAGATGACAAAACTATAGGGTACTCATCTATAGAAGCTTATCTGCCTCCAAAGAAGTAACGATAGTTCTCGTAAAACCCATTGGAGATGATGGCGTTAGCCTCGTTAATGAGTTTTATAAGATATTTACTACTCTATATTCATACTTCCATACATTATGGAGTATGGATAGTTTGTTACTGATTTGAACAAGAGTCTACCGACTCTCTATGGAGATACGATTTAACCATATGATACCCCACGATTATCCACAATACCACACTACTAGCAATCGCCATAAAGTTAGCACTCTCATCTATATTTACTATATCTTTGATAGAGATATCTTTGGTAAAATAGTCCAACCCCAATCCAAATAGTATGGAGCCTATGATGATACTCCCAAGGTAGATATATAGAGTAGTTTTGCCTAGCATCTTTTTGACTACGCCTATGGTCACCGTATTGGTGGCGGGACCTGCTGACAAAAATACAAATGCTGCACCAGGTGATACACCTGCCAATACAAGTCCAGCTGCTATGGGCAGAGATGCTGTAGCACATACATACATTGGTACTGCTATTGTGATGACTATTATGTATGATAGCCAAGAGTTATCTACTAGTATCTCACTAAGATTTGATGGTATAGATACTGTTATCAAAGCACCTATCAAGAGACCAATAATCAAAGGAGAGGCTATATCTCCAAGCAGAGTTATAAACGCATATTTCATGCCACTCAAAAGAGAGAAGTTACTCTTTTTTTGCTCCTCATTGCTGCAAGCAGTTGAGCTACAGCAAGAGCTACACTCCTCTTTTATTTCTATCTCATCTATCTCATCACCCTTTGCAAAAAGATTGCTTAACACTCCTGCTATTATGGATATGACCATAGATGTTACTACTCTATAGAGGGTAAATATCCATCCAAACATACCATATGTAGCTAGTATGGAATCTGCTCCAGTTATGGGTGTGGATATCAAGAATGATAGTGTAGCACCGTTGGAGGCTCCCGATTTCTTGATGCTTGTGGCTATGGGTATCACTCCACAGGAGCATACAGGAAGCGGTATACCAAATATAGTAGCCTTTACCACAGAACCTATAGAGTCTTTGCCTAGATGCTTAGAGACCAAAGTATCAGGCACCAACTCGTGCAGTAGACCTGCTATAAATAGTCCAAAGAGTATATATATGGCCATTGCATTACTCAAATTTACAACAGCACTCAAAAAATTCGATATTATCTCTACCATATTAACCTCCTAAAATATGATCACTCAGGAAATATGAGTGAAAATTTACTACCTTCATCTATTTTTGATTTGAGTTCTATTTTTATATTGTATCTTTTGCATATAGACAATACTATATCAAGCCCAATGCCAAATCCACCCCTCTCTTTGTTGGCTCTTTTGTATCGCTTAAATATATCTTTTTGA